>Ga0315327_10001922_pt1 | contig 10940 bp, 4 predicted proteins | sample M110032315metaG_FD_203460 | JGI IMG/M metagenome (GOLD analysis project Ga0315327, IMG submission 203460) | Ammonia-oxidizing marine archaeal communities from Monterey Bay, California, United States - M1 100m 32315 | ecosystem: Environmental > Aquatic > Marine > Coastal | place: USA: California... | reverse complement strand
CAGTGGCATCGACCCGGCTATGGCTAAGTATCCAATCACTCCCGACAAAGCCATGGTGGTTAATGCATACAGAAGCTGCGTTTTTACATGAGCGATATGGTCGCAACCAGTCGAGATGGACGTTAGCACCGTCGTATCGCTAATCGGGCTACAATGATCGCCGAATATCGCTCCATCTAAAATCGCTGCTGCAGTAAGGAAAAATAGAATTTCTCCCCCGGCTTCGTAGGCTCCCAACGAAAATGAAAGCGGCAGAATAATCGGTATCAAGATTCCCATGGCTCCCCAACTCGTACCCGTCGCGAAAGACATCGCAGCCGCTACAGCGAAAGTAAACAAGGGCAATGTCCACACAGGCATGTCATCTCCTAGCAACGCAATCAAATACTGCGCGGTTCCAAGGTTTTCGCAAATCGCCCGCATCGCCCAAGTCATCATCAAAATGTAGATAGCCATCCACATCGTGGGCATTCCGCTAATGTAAGTTCTACACGACTCCCGAACGCTCATCAACCCTTGCCCCAAGGTCAAAGCGAAGGCAACGATGCCGCCCACCAAAGACGCCAAAAAAAGCACTGGCATCGCACCCGCTCCATCGGCATTGCTCATCGTCACGCCAAAGGCCAATCGCCAATCCTCGAAACGTGCTAAGGAAAATGCTCCACCATTTTCGAGAACTCGATAGCGCCCAAGAAATAGAATTCCAAATACAATTCCAAAGATTACGCAGAAAATAGGAATTACCGCATTATACCAGCGCTTAGGCGTATCCGCCTCTGGCTCTCTATTTTCCGTAGCCTGTATCCCCAAGGCTTCGCTGCTATCGTCCCGAACTTTGCCTTCCAAAGCCGCGCGACGCTCAGCCTTATACATTGGCCCGAAATCACGCCCCAGGGCAGAGCTCATGAACATAAAGATCAACGTACCGATGCAGTAGAAACGCATAGGCAAGAGCTCGAGGAAAATTTCGTATCCAGAAAGATCTATTCCGAGCTCTTTCGCTTCGCCCCCCAAGAGCATCGCCTCGAAAGCGATCCAGGTTGAGAGCACTGCCAAACCCGCAACCGGCGCCGTGGTCGAATCGACCAGGTAAGCGAGCTTTTCTCGCGAGATACGCCACTTGTCCGATAGCTTCTGCATCGTATTGCCCAGTACCACCGTATTCGAGTAGTCATCGAAAAACATCACCACGCCCGCAAGACCGATCGATACCAAAGCCTTCCGACGGCTTGTCGCCACTTTTCCCAGTCCAGCGACCAAACCGGCCAAGCCGCCATTCTTCGACAGCAGATGCACCATGCCTACCAAGGTAAACAAGAAGAGGAAAATGTAGAGATTGAAGCTCGATGTCAGGGTCTCCCACACATAATCGTGGAGCGCCAAAGTCGCCACCACCAAAGGATTCAGTCCGAACGATAAAAACGAACCAGCGACGAACGCCGAAATCAAAGCAAAGACCATAGATCTGAAAAACAAGGCAACCAATACCGCCAGCATTGGCGGAGCCAAGGATGTCCAGTGCCCGATCACCGTTGGAGCCGCCGCGCCCTCGCGTAGCTGATCCACGAAACTATTCGTCTCCCCGCTCAAAACCACTCCCAACTCGGCCTTCAATTGGGGATCGACCGGAACCATCGCCAAAAACGAACAAGTCGCCAACAATGTCATAAAAAACGCCAGCCAGCGTTCCGGTCGTTTCCAATGTGGGATGGGCTCCATAAAATAGATCGGCTGCAGAACAGGAGCAAAACACCCGACTACATTTCCCACCCTCGCGTCGAAGAGTCTAGAAATCAACGGCTTTTCATCACCATTGCGGGGAATTTTACAAAATTCACCTTTCAACGCCGCCTAGCTATTCAAACTATGCAAAAAAGACCCCTTGGATCTCAATCGATCCAAGGGGTCCGGAAATTTGCTAATTCGATATTCAGCACCTACTGCTCATAAGCGGCGAGCTGCTTATCAACTCGGACGCGCTTCAGCTTCGTGAACGCTGGGAGACCATTTTCAAACGGAGCCTTCACTTCCCCTTGGATCAAAGGAGTCGCGTATTTGATGAACGGATAGTTCATGCTCACTCCATCGTCATTGATCCAGTCTTTGGGAATACGTTTCGTGCCTTGCGAAACCTCGCCGAGATCCGCCAATCCAGTTTCGCAAGCGTACGATTCCGATTCAGTGCGCTGCAGACTGATCATCTTGCCCGACTCGCCCTTTTGAACTGCTGCGATCACCGCATCCTGACCGACCAAATACGCCTCGTCGGAATCAGTCTTCGATGCGCAATGCGTCGCCGAGCGCTGAGCGATGCCCAACTTACAAGAACGAGCACTCACATTGAGAGTCTTATCAACTAGGTTGCGTAAGTACTCCCCCGAGCCGCCTAATTGTACGTTGCCGAACGCATCGGTACTGGAAGAACCTAAAGCCACGTAGTTTCCGTCGCTGTCGACCAAACCTTCGCCTACCACGATCACGCAGTACTTTTCGCATTGAAGCACGCGTTGCACGTCTTCGATGAATTTCTCATTCGAGAAAGGCACCTCTGGAATATAAATCAAATGCGGCGGATCGTGCGGATAGTCGCGGCGCTTGCAAAGCGAGGCTCCAGCGGCGATCCAACCGGAATTTCGCCCCATCACTTCCAGAATCGAAACATAGTCGCCTTGCCCGACAGCCTCGCTATCCGAGGCCATCTCGCGAACCGTCGTCGCGACATACTTGATAGCGCTACCGTAACCCGGCGTGTGATCCGTACGAGTGATGTCGTTGTCAATCGTCTTAGGAATGCCGATCACGCGCAATTCGTAGCCTTGTTCGATCGCGATGCTGTTCAGCTTCGCCGCAGTCGCCATCGAATCGTTATCCCCTATGTAAAAGAAGTAGCGAATATCGTGCGTCTTGAACACTTCCAAAGCACGCTCGTAATCAGCCTCCTTTTTAAACTGAAACCGGCAGGTTCCCAAGGCCGCTCCAGGAGACGCCCTTAAACCTCGAATCGCTTGCTGCGACTCCGATGCCAAATCGATGAAATCCTCATTCAGAATGCCAAGCACTCCATTGAGACTTCCATAAATCTCTTCGATGCACTCATAGTTGAGCGCTTCGTCAATGACGGCTGCGAGTGTTGCGTTGATAACGGCTGTCGGTCCGCCCGACTGCCCAACGAGACAATTTCCTTCTAATTCGGCCATGGTAAAAAAATCAGGTTCTTACTGTAGCTGGAGAGTCAAAGATGATCCAAACTCGCTTGGCAACCAAATTACCGAACTCAATCGCCTTGTTGGAGAAGTATTTCCAAAAAAACCCTGTTCTGCCGCGCGAGCCCATCGCAAAGCTTGACCCCCATCACCTTCCCAACCATTTAAACACGCCTTATGTCCAAAGCCAAAGCATCGAGCAATCCTCTCATGGATGCCATCGTAGCCCTCTGTAAACGTCGTGGGTTCATTTTTCAATCATCGGAAATCTACGGCGGCTACAACGGCTTCTTCGACTTTGGCCCTCTCGGCGTTGAGCTTAAGAAGAACATCAAAGACGCCTGGTGGAAAGATATGGTCCATCGCCGCGCCGATATCGAAGGACTCGACTCGTCGATCATAATGTCGCCCAAGATCTGGGTAGCCTCAGGCCACGTAGGTGGGTTCTCCGACCCGATGGTCGACTGCAAGGTATCCAAAATGCGCTACCGTGCCGACCAGTTTTTCTTCGCTCCCGTTCGCGTGAACAACGAGACAATCGGCTACATCTCTATTCTAGAAGACGGCAAAATGCAGGCCGAAGCTGAAGCCGCCGCCGAAAAGATGAAGCGCAAAGGCGGTCATCAAGGCGAACTCGGCCCCATCGAGCTGAAGGACTACACAGAGGCCGACCCATCGGAGTATGAGCTCATTCCATCTCCCGCAACCGGAGAACCAGGATCGCTCACGCCTCCGCGCGAATTCAACCTGATGTTCGAAACCAAGGTCGGCGCCCTCAGCGACAGCTCCGACGTCGCTTACCTGCGCCCCGAAACCGCCCAGGGCATTTTCGCCAACTACCGAAACGTCGTCGACACCGGCCGCGTTAAGATTCCCTTTGGCATCGCTCAGATCGGTAAAGCCTTCCGCAACGAAATCACGCCGAAGAACTTCATTTTCCGTTCCCGCGAATTCGAGCAAATGGAGATCGAATACTTCATTTCTCCAGAAGCCGACTGGGAAGCCATCCATCAAGACTGGATAGCTTGCTGCCAAAACTGGCTGCTATCAATTGGCCTTCCTGAAGAAATGCTTGGCCGCGACGTGCACGAAAAACTCGCTCACTACGCGCGAGCCTGCACCGATATCACTTTCGAGTTTCCGTTTGGAAAACAAGAGCTTTGGGGCATCGCGGCCCGGAGCAACTTCGATCTCACCCAGCACGCCGAGCATTCTGGCAAGCCTATGGAGATCTTCGATGAAGCGGCCAAGAAGAAATACATCCCGCACGTCATCGAGCCTTCGCTTGGCGTCGACCGCTTGCTTCTCGCCCTGCTCACAGCAGCCTATACCGAAGACGAAGTCGGCGGGGAGAAACGCTCGCTCATGAAATTTCATCCGCGGATAGCCCCTTACAAGGTCGCTGTACTACCATTGCTCAAGAACAAGCCCGAACTCGTCGAACGTGCGCACGGGATCTACGAAAAACTCCAAAAGCGGTACAATACGTTCTGGGATGCCTCCGGTGCCATCGGCCGACGTTATCGCCGCATGGACGAAATCGGAACGCCTTGGTGTGTTACCATCGATTTCGATACCATCGAAAAAGACGGCACCGTCACTCTCCGCGATCGCGACACAACCGAACAAAAGCGCGTCACCGAAGAGGAATTGTACACCCTGCTCGACGCTTCCCTGCATTAGAGCGAAACGCTTCTAGCATCAGCGAGGACCATGGCATCTGTTAAATTATCTCCAATCTGACCGCAGCTCCTACGGGCCCACTATTTCCTATTGCATCGCTCTGGGCGACTTGTACCGTCCAGATCAAAAGCCTTCAGAGGCTTAACTGCCGCATGGGGAAAACGATAAAAGAATGGAAAGACGAGGTCGAGAAGACCGCCGGACGGGCGCTTTCCAAAAATGAGAACGAGTACTTCGAGGTCCTAACCGAACTGCTCGACATGCTCGATTGGAAAGATGCCTTGCACGTCAAGGATATCGCCCTGCTCGACTCCAAAATCCTTTTTGTAGAGAAAGACCCTAAAGCTCCAGTCACCAACGGACTCTGGATCGAACAACCGGAAGACGAGTATTCGCTATGGCAATACATTGCGCTCCTTTTGAACGACCGCAAACTCGTCATCCCAAAATTCCTCGAAGAACACACTCAAATCGATGCTACCCGTTCGGAGATTCTCTCCCGCCAACGCCAGAAAGAATCACGCCTTTGGAAAAACCGACTCGGCAACCTATCCCAGCGACGCGAGTTCAGCCACACAGGATCGCTCGACGTTCGGCTAAAACTGCAAGGACGTTCGCTCAAGTGGGAAGGCAAAGCCACTGGCTATTCCGATTACGCACCGCTAGCCGCCAAAGAAATGGCCCAGTGGCTCGCTAAGGACTTCGGCTTTCTCGATCGTTTTGCAGCACCAAGTCTACCGCTATGCGCACTTTTCCAAGAATACTACCGCTCGACCCAAAGAACCCGAATCGATTTAGACAAAGCGGAGGATTGCTCCTTTCTCAATCTTCTTATCCACCGAGCCGATACCAGCACCCGTATTGTCAACAAAGAAGGCATTACCCTCGCCATTCGCGAAGAGCGTCTCAAATGGACCGGTTCGGAGAGTGGCCCTAATAGCTCGGGCAACTACCAGCTTACCCTTATTTTCGAAGACGGCCAACCCGCACCGTACTCGATGGTCTATCTTCCCGGTTCCCAAGCACTCTACCTGCAAGGCGACGCCCTTTATCGCGGCCCAGGCTCCCTAAAAACCGACGCCGACCCGAACCAACCTTTCAATATTCCGCAAGAAGCGATCGAAAGCCCGGAAGGCTTGCTCTTTCTTAGGAATCAGAGCCTCGAACTTCCCGAACAACTCAAAGGTCAAATCGTCGCCGTGCCCCTTCAATCGCGTATCTATTGCGATGCAATTGAGAACCAGGATGCGCTCAATCGGCATAGCATGCTGCGGGTTTCCCTCGCAGCCGTCTCCCGCGATCAAAAACATTGGTTTGTCCTAACAGACCAAGGCTGGGCCCCGTCGCCGAATCTCGAAACCGAAGAAGAATCCTCTCAAGCCGAAAAAGGAGCCCTGTTCGAGTATCCGGATGCTACGCCATACCTAACCCCTTTTCACGAATTCGAGCTGACCGAAGTGGACCAAGGCGTCTGGCAACGCCCAATCGACCTTGATTTTCCCAGCGCCTTCACTCACTGGATACAACGCTTCCCCAGCGAGCTCCAAATTGTCGCCGACGACGAGCTCGATACTTTAGTCGATGGAAAACCAATCGGCCGCTACGCCCTTCGCATCGATTCCAACGACAACCAGGACTGGTTCGACGTTCGCCTGGAACCTGAATTGCTCGACGTCAACCTGACCGAAAACGAGCAGCAGTTGCTCCTTAAGGCCAAAGGCGACTTCGTCCACCTTCCCGGCAAAGGCTGGAAACGCTTCGACCCAACCGTCGCTCCCTCCCAGCAAGAGCTACTGCGCCAACTGGGACTAAACAACGACGAGTCCGCAACCGACTCCCATTCCTTTCACGCGATGCAGCTCGCTGAAACGCGCCTCGAAGACGCCGCCGACAAGGCACTTGTTCGCAATATCCGCAAACGGGCCAGAGACATCTCCGCCAAAACGCCGGCTAATCTTCCCAAGGGAATCAACACTCAGCTCCGCCCTTACCAAGAAGAAGGATTCCGTTTTCTATCTTTTCTCTCCCATAACCGATTCGGAGGTATCCTCGCCGACGATATGGGACTGGGTAAAACGCTTCAGGCTCTGACTTGGCTGACTTGGCTCAAATTGCACCGCTCTCCCGAAGAGCCATTCCAAGTTCTCGTCGTCTGTCCGAAGTCCGTGATGCACGTCTGGAAAAAGGAAGTCGAACGTCACACGGAACTCCTTTCGATCGCCGTTTTCGACCCAGCCTTAGTTCACTCGGCATCATGGAGCGCATCAGGAATCGATATCCTCGTCGCCAACTATTCGCAACTACGGATCAATCGTTCCTTCTTCTTGGAACAACAATGGACCGTCGCAGCTCTCGACGAAGGACAATACATCAAAAACCCTCAATCGCAAACGGCCAAAACAGCATGTGCCCTCAAGTCTGAATACCGTATCATCATAACCGGTACGCCGATTGAAAATCGGATCCTTGATCTGTGGAGTCTCTTCGCCTTCGCAATGCCAGGACTCCTGGGAAATCAAGCGTTATTCAAGCGCCAATACAAGGAATCCGATTCAGACTCCCCGCGGCGCCTATACGCACGGACGAGACATTTCATGCTGCGCCGCAGCAAGGGTCAAGTTGCGCCAGATCTCCCAGATCGTATAGAAGAAACACTTACATGCGAACTCGAGGGAGATCAGAAGGACCTCTACACCGCCGAACTTAAAAGCGTTCAACAAAGCCTCCGCAGCATTCAATCTGACGCCGAGTTCGAGAAAGAACGCTTCAACATCCTTTCCTCTCTACTCCGACTCCGTCAAATTTGCTGCCATCCCCGTCTCATCGATCCCGCGTACGCCGACATGAAAAGCGCGAAGATGGAAGCCTTGCTCGACCACGTATCCGAACTAATGGATGAAGGTCACAAAGTGCTAATTTTTAGCCAGTTCGTCGAAATGCTCGAGATCATTCGCGGCGAGCTCGACGCCCTCGGATGCAAGCATCTCATGCTCACCGGCAAAACCAAGAATCGAGAAGAACTGGTTGATCAGTTTCAAGAGGACGAATCCATCACCGCCTTTCTCCTCTCGCTGCGCGCAGCCGGCTCCGGCTTGAACCTAACCTCTGCATCCTACGTCATTCTCTACGACCCGTGGTGGAACCCAGCCGTAGAAGCGCAAGCTATCGACCGGACTCACCGCATCGGCCAAGAAAATGCCGTTAACGCCTACCGCCTAATTGCGCGAGGAACCGTCGAAGACAAAATCCAAAGCCTACAGCTCAAGAAAGAGACGCTGGCCAACGAAGTCGTCCAAGAGGAATCCCTCAATCAGATCCTCAACCTCGACCGCCTCACAAGCATCCTTCAAGCGTAGTCTTTTACACGTAAGGCCGGCGGGCGGGCGGTGCCGCAACAGCTGTTATCCCCCTATTCCCTATTCGGACTTTGGATTCAGCTTTGCAACGACGACGTTTTCGAAATTAAAGTACTTCTTCGCAGCTTCCTGAATCTCGTACGGATCGAAGACTTTAACCTGTTCAGGGAAATCGATGATTTCTCTAAACGGCCGTCCTTCACTCGCAGCAGAAGCCAAGTTACGTAGCCAAAAGCTATTTTCCTTCAAGCTCCGTTGGTAGCCCCGCAAGTGAATTTCCTGCACCTTCTCTAAGTTCTTAACCCGTACACCTCGTTCTTGGAGATCCATGATTTGCTGGATTCCCGCGCTAATCAGCAAATCCGCGTTAGCGGGTTCACAGGAAAACGCGAACCCCGTCGAGTAACGCTCGGTTGGCTCTCGAGAAAGCGAAGCGTAAACGCCAACTCCATATGTGCCTCCGTTTTCCTCACGCAAGGATTCGCGCATCCGAATGTTCAACAAATCCCGAACCACGCTCATAATGTATCGATTTTCTGACGACCATTCAGCCTCGCCATTGAATAGAACGCGAACACTCGTTTTCTCTTCCAAACCAAACCCAATCGTTACGTTGCTCTGCCCTGGAGCAGGGTCGTCATTCAAATGCCTTCCACGCTCTTCTCGACCAGTCGACGGAAGCGACGCCAAGTAGGTTTTCGAAAAGCTCTTCAACTCCTCCAAATCGATCGAACCAACGAAGACGAATGTGAAATCACTGAAATCTTTAAATCGACTCCTATAAATAGCCAAGGCCAAGTCCGGATCGATATCGTCTAGAAGCTCCATATTTAAAGGCATGTGACGCGGATGATCGCCATAGAGTTTTTTTTCAATCGCATCTTGAAAAACCGACTGAGGCGATTGCGCGCGATTGATGACCATCGCTTTCAATCGAGATTCCAACGATGAAAATGCAGCCTTATCGAGACGCGGGTTTGTCGCTTGAAGATGAAGCAACCTGAAAAACGCGTCCGCGTCTCTCGGCGAATACGACCCGCGAAACCCCTCGTATTGACCATTTATATACGGAGACACATTAATGCTTTTCCCTGCCAAACGCTTTTCCAACTGAAGCGAATCAAATTCGCCCGCTCCGCTTTCGCCAAGAATCATGGTAGACATCGCTGCCGATAAGTATTCGTCGTCCATCACCAGGCTATGCCCACCCGGACTGAACGATTCCATCAAAACCTCGTCATTCTTAAAATCCGTATTCTTTACAATAACTTTCGCCCCATTGGAAAGTTCCCAGGTATGCGTATCCACGGATTCATCATACGACTCCGATACGACCGACCCATCGCTTGGCTCTTCAGCCAGCAAAGGCGCATCCAGGAAGCGATCGTCATAGGGGTCTAACTCAATCATCCCCGCCGACTCGACTGCTGCAATCAGCTCATTCTCTTTCGGAATTTTCCAACCAGCTTTTTCTGGTCCACTGAACAAAGCCACCTGACTAGTCTTCTGGGCAAATCCATTGCCAATCGCATTCACTTCCTGAATCGTAATATCGGACAAGAAGCTCTCAGTCATTCGGAGCTCCATCTCGATTCCTGGGATTGGCTCGTCAACAGTGTAGGCCCGAGTGTACTCGTCAGCGTAAGTGTTCGATTCTGTTTTATCGATCTCATCGAAAGCATTTTCGAGCGAACGCAAAACATCCGCTTTCACTCGTTCCAATTCTCCAGCAGTGAAACCGTCCCGAACAGCCCGATTGGTCTCGCCCATCAAAGCATCCAAGCCTTCTTGATAACGTTCTTCTCTAAAAATCACCGATTGCTGCAATGCCTCTTTTTCTCGAGCAATGCGGCTATTCGTCGCGCTCGCCTGAATGTAAGGAGGATTCGGCTCACGAGCTCGCTCATCCAAGCGACGATTCAGCATCCCAAAATATAGTCGCTCCACAATCATCTGCCTATAATCTCGAGCGCTCTGGTCGGGACCTACCGGGCGCTTCAAAAGCATTCTAAATGAGGCAATCGTCAGCTCCGGATCCGTATCGATTGAATACAAAGCCTCGTCGTGGTCCGGCACTTCTGAAGGCGTCCTCTCAACCGCATTCTCATCGCTCTCAAGCTTACTGAAAACATCCTTAATGCGCTGCTCCACATCTTCGCCATCGATATCTCCCACCACTATCACTCCCATTAACTCGGGCCGATACCACTGCTTGTAGAATTCCTCAAAGCGTTCCCGCGGCGCGTTTCGTACAACAATCATGGAACCGATTGGCTTTCGCTGAGCGTATCGAGACTTGTAGAAAATATACGGGAATTGCTTCTCACTCAAACGCTCCCCAGCTCCTTGGCGAGAGCGCCATTCTTCCAAAATGACGCCTCGCTCCTTCTCAATCTCAACAGGATCCAGGGTCATCGAAGTCGCCCAATCCTCCAGAATCTCGAACCCAGTGCTCAACAACCCAGGTTTGTCCGTCGGCAATTCCAGCATATAAACCGTCTCGTTGTGCGACGTATAAGCATTTACATGGGAACCGAATCGCATCCCTGCCCGCTCCATGAAATCGATGATCGAGTTCTTCGGAAATCGCTTCGTTCCATTGAAAGCCAAATGCTCCAGGAAGTGAGCTAATCCACGCTGCCGATCATTCTCTTGCAGCGAGCCCGCGTTCACAACCAATCGAAGGTATACACGCCCT
>Ga0315327_10001918_pt1 | contig 10946 bp, 10 predicted proteins | sample M110032315metaG_FD_203460 | JGI IMG/M metagenome (GOLD analysis project Ga0315327, IMG submission 203460) | Ammonia-oxidizing marine archaeal communities from Monterey Bay, California, United States - M1 100m 32315 | ecosystem: Environmental > Aquatic > Marine > Coastal | place: USA: California... | reverse complement strand
GTTTTCCTGGTATTTAATTGCCTCCATTTTTCACTTAAAAAACTCACCATACATTCAGAGGCAAAATGTTCATGAGAAATAGTTAATTCTCCCGTTTCCCATCCATTTCCGATTCTTTCCAATAGCGGAATAGTAAAATCAAAAATAAACTTTAATCCGCCATGACGACCCCATTGTTCATGAAATCCACTAAGAAGAGCATCATCGTCGGAGTTATGAATAGACTGGATCCACCCCTCAACCGTCAATTTATTTAAAGCAATTTGATCTGTCTCTTTTTCTTCAATATTCTTTTTGGGTTCAACAAAGGATGCTAACCCCATCAAACCCTGCAGCTCTTCCATCGTTGCCGACACAACCTTGCTTGCACGGTATCCGGATTGGAGAGCACTGGCTATAGCTTTTAGACGAGGTACTTCTTCCTTGGAATACCTTCGGTGACCTGAAGGGAGACGCTCAGAAAGCGGTGCTCCGTATCTTTTTTCCCACACCCTCAGGGTATGAACTCCTATCCCTGTCATGGTAGAAAGTTGGCCAATAGAAAGGTAATCTTCCATTTTATTTATTTCATTAATCATTAAGTTTTCTTTCTCTTAGTTATCAACTTTAAAAAGATGTTTGTTTTTTTTATCTTTACTTAATGCTTTTGACCATCGTCCAAGTATCTTGTCTAAATTAAACTCTTGGTATTTTAGCATAGGTTTTCTCCTTAACAGAGAAATACAAACTAAATAACAAGAACAAAGCTCCGAAACATAAGTAAGAAAAATACGGCGCGATCATTAAGAGGAGTATGCTGGCATCATCTACAATTGCAAACTCCTTAACATTTAAACCTTTTATAATATCCACAATCTTCACCTGGTTTTATAGTTTTTATTTTACAAATTCTCGTTGTGATGAGGAGCCATAGCTACATTCTGAAGCTCGGCATGACTGATAACCTTTATTCCAGCAGAAGTCTTTTCAATCAAGAATTCGTTACCTTGGAACTCAGCATGAAAGGTATTCCCAGATTTAATGCCATATTCTTTTAGAATTGACTGCTCGAATGCATTGAGTCCAATCAAGGTACTCTTTTCATTTCTAATCATTCCTCTTACAATCTTATCTTGTGTGGCTAGGCTAAAAGTCCACTCATAGGGTAGGTATGAATGATCGTGACCCACGTGGTTACTATGACTGGTGGTTGCTTTGGAAAACATATTGGTTTTCTTTATAGGAACTTGGTCTGTGTAGGAAGCTCTACTAACCCGGCTTGCATCAACGATCTTCATGCCCGCAGAGGTTCTTTTTACCAGCAAGTTGATCCCCCGGATCTCAGTGTTGAACTTGTTTTCAACCTTGATGTCATAATGCGCCAGCTTTTTCTGCTCGAAAGAGTTCAGACCAATTACAGAGGTAGGAGTTAAAGAGTTCAACCTAGTATCAATTTTTGCTTTTAGGCTTTTAGACAACACCCATTTATAAGGAACCGTAGAGTGGTCGTGAGCGGAGTGCGCCATTGCGCTAGAAGAAATACATACTATTGAGGTTGCAACTGCCAGAATGCTTAAGGTTTTTTTTACTTGGTTCATTTCGTTTCTCCTTATTTTGAATTTTAATAACTAAACAAATGTATAAGTAAATTATCTAATATTCGAATAATATAGACAAAATAGTATTTATTGTCAAGATATTTTACAAAATAATTAGAAATATATCTAGATATTATGTAAGTAATTGTAATAAATAGGTTATTTTTACAAAATTCTTCAAAAAAAGGAGGCAAGACTTAGACAAGTTGAGATTTATCCATAAATAATCAAATAATATCTAGATAAAACTCTATATATTTTGAGCTTCAGGTTTAAGTGGTTTTGCTTCAGGAGGGGTTCTATAGATGTGAGGTGATTCTGCCATCTTATTGATATGCAAGCTTAAGTTGTCTAGGTATTATCTCCAACTTATTCTCCTTTTTACTTAAAGCTTTTCTTTTTTACAGTATGTATAGTTTTAATCTTTTATTAAGAAAGCCTTTCGGCACTTTATCTCAGTAACAAACCTAGAGATCTTGAGAACCGGAACCGAAAGACTCCTCTCTTACTTTCCAAATGACCTTACATATAAAATCACGTGCCAAGCTTCTTCCTCTGTTAAAACTAAAGGAATAAATGAAGCCATAGCAGTTCCGGCACTTCCATTTTTTAGAACCCACAACAATTCCCCATCTCTTCGCTTAGCTTGCCAAGCCTTTTCCGTAAAGTTTCTTGGAAGTTTTCCAAGCAGCCCAGGGATGTTGCCAAATCCTTTACCATCTTTTCCATGACAGGTCACACAAAACGCTTTTCCATGAAATAACACTTTTCCTTTTTCAATGTTGTCTGGTGTTGAAGGAAATGGGTTTATCCACGTTCTAACTTCTTCAATTTGTTCAGCAGGAACACGAGGTTTTAATACTTCAGGATCAGATGACTCACATGCCATAGGCCAGAGACTCAGGAACAGAATACTAAAGAGCCCTAGTCCCGTTATTTTTCCGATCATGCTCTTAGTTCCTTAATACAATAAGACGTTTATAGAACATAAGAAGAACAAATCAACATTCTTATTATGTGACAATTGATTATTTTGTTCGATATACGTGCCCCAAAGAGTTGGGTATTGTTACTGTCCCATCTGGTACCACCTGATTTTTTCCCCAAAGATGAAAGATCACACCATCGGTTTTGCCTGCGGCCTCTGCCAAAGCTTGAACTTTTTTAGGGTCCTCGATATCAAGAATTGCGACTCTACCTGTATCTATCTCGACTTGATGGTCATGAAAATTTCGATTCCACTGGATCAATGGCACATTCTTTCTAGCTAGTTTTTTTTCAATAAAATACTCCACTGCTACGAGCTTCGCATCTGGAGCAGTAGACTCAAATAAAAGGCATTGAAGAATTTCGCCTCCCTGAACCCCCTTGCAATAATGATGGTAGGGTCCACCTGTCGTACCATTTGCCATCATATGAGGTGCTTGAACATGGATAGTAAACCCATCTGCTGGTCCGTTCCCACCACCTATGGCAGGAGACGCCAGAAAACCAATAACCAGGAAACTCATTACGCTAAGCATACAAACCTCTTTAATTGAACGTTTCATACTACCTCCTTAAAAAAGAATTAAATTTGAAATTAGTGCCTTGCAAATCTGCAGGCCTGTTAATTCGTCAAATATCTGGGCCATGGTGAACTGGTAACGGCGGATCGTTATTCCAATTCTTATTTCAATAGCTAAGTTCAGTATAGGGAGCTAGAAAAAAGCGGACAATCGCTTGAAATACTAAGTTTTGGAGGCAATTACTTGATTGATCTTGTAGTAGAACTACTACAGGTAACCTTGCAGTTTATGTGGTGTTAAGAAGATGGTCTAAATAATTAAGTCCACAAGGTTTACTTAATCAATCCATTTTCAATCGCATAATGGATGATGTCGGCATTATTATCCATATCCATTTTTTGCAGGATGCGTGCCCGGTAGGTGCTAATAGTATTGATACTTAGGCAAAGTTCGGTCCCAATTTCTTTTAATTTTTTACCACCAGCAATTAAACAAAGCACCTGAAACTCTCTATCGGTCAAAGTTTCATGTAAAGCTTGTTCGGAATCTTTGTGGAGGTCTGTAACTAACTTATCAGTTAAATTAGGTGAAATGTATTTCCCGCCCCTGGCTACTTTTCTTATAGCGACAACGAGTTGATCTGACGCACTTGCTTTTCCCAGGTATCCAGATGCTCCTGCCTTTAGAAAACGTGTTCCATAATGATCCTCTGGGAACATACTTAAAATTATAACTGGAAGTTTTGGGTGCAATGCCTTGAGTTCCATTAGAGTGTCTAGTCCGTTTTTCTCTGGCATATCATAGTCTAAAAGAACTACATCCAATTTCGACTTATTTGCAATTTTTAAAACATCATTTCCATTTTCTGCCTCCGCAATAACCTTCAAATCCGAGTGTTCTGAAAGTATTGTTTTGAGGCCTTGACGAACAACTTCATGGTCATCAGCTATCAAAATCTTTATGGTGTTTGATTTTGAGAATGTCATTTTATTTTTAAGGGAATAGTGACTTTTACCGTCGTGCCTGTACCAGGTGATCCTTCAAATTTAACTTGCCCATCCCAAGGATGGACTCTTTCTTTTATTCCGATCAACCCAAGGGATGCAGAGTTTTCAACCGCTTCCTTTTTTATTCCAACACCATTATCGGTAATTTCAAAAATAAGCTCTGTATTATCATAATCCATTCCTACCTGAACTTCGGTTGCCTTAGCGTGTCGAGTAATATTTGTTACGGATTCTTGGAAAATTCGAAATAAAGCAGTTTGCAAGCTTTTGTCTATTGAAATATTTTCTTGAAGATGTTTTAGGTCGAAATGCAGCCCTAACTTTTTTTGGTATTCACCTGCTTGCCAAGAAATGGCTTCACAAATCCCAAAAGCATCCAATATAGGTGGACGGAGCCCCATAGCAATTTGCTGAACATTATTAATCGTATCGTCGATCGCCATGGTCATTGAGTTTGCGTGTGACTTTAGTTCTGGAAAGTCTAGGGGTATCTTTTTCTCTATTTGAATTGTGTCAATTTTCAAGGCTGTTAATGCTTGGCCAAGTTGATCATGAACTTCTCTTGCAATTCGAGATTTTTCCTCTTCCCTGATAGACTGGATTTGATGGCTCAGCTTTCTAAATTTCTCTCTAGAATTTATTAGAGTCTTTTGAGTATTTTCGTGTTCAACAATTTCTCTTTTAAGGCGATTATTTGTATTACTTAAATCAGAGGTTCGAGTCTCTATTAAATTTTCCAAAGTATTTCTATGTTCCATTAACTCATCTTCAATTTGTTTTCTTTGAATTGTATTTGCGATTAACCCCCCTATTGATAACAATACTTCCTGACTATGCTGATACCAGGATGGGGATGTATCAGTATATAAAAACATCACACCAATAAGTTTATCCAAGCTTTTCAAGGGAACTATATAATGGCCATGTGCTTTCATACCCGTGAATGTTCTTTCATGGCGTGGGTCCGTGAAACAACTTTCGCTCATCAATAATTCACCAGAAACAGCAGCACGACCACATAAACAATCACCAAAAGGGACTTCTTTTTCCTTTTCTAAGAACTCTTCAGTAAAGATCCCGTAAGTAGTTAAAAGACGCAAGACTCTTACTTCATTATCTGCCAGAAATATTCCAGCTTTGTTTTCAACCTGAAGCCCATCAAATTGGGTAACGGCCTGCATGGTTTTTTGTAAAACGTCTTTTAAAGTTCCAGGACTCTGCAATGCTTGAGCAACCCTGTGAAGAACTCGGTATTCTTCCGTAATTAGACTAGAATTTCCTTCAATCATAAATATTTTTGGTGTGTGGTTTTATTGCAATTATCATTGATTCTCAAGCTTTTTTTATCGTGACGTTCAACTAGCGATTTTTTTAGAATAAATATTAAAATTAAGCCGATGATAGTAAGAAGCTAATCATGCTTAAGACCAGTTTTAAAGAGGAAGCTACTTTAAAATAATTACCTCTTTACCCACCAGCCCGTTTGGCTCTTATATTTTGTTTCTTCAAATAGTCAAGTATACGTTCAATATGGTCACCTTGAATCTCGATGATGCCTTCTTTGACCGTACCGCCGGAGCCACACATCACTTTAAGTTTCTTGCTTAGCAATGAAAGGGTAGCAGCATCCATATCTAGCCCTTTAATCAAAGTGACACCTTTACCTTTTCTACCCTTACTCTCACGGGAGACTCGCACATTACCATCACCGGATGGTGATGTATGTTTGCGACAGGCGCATTGTTTAATGGGGTTAGCACAACTGGGACAGACTCTACCTTGTTCAGTGGAGTAGACAACTCGATCGTCACTAGACATTTTAAACTGTTACTTTAAATGTGATTAATGATAATAACAAACTTGCGTACCGCTTCATAAATCTACCTCTCGTTTATACATATTCAACAAACCAATATGTCCAAACCTACTGTCGTATTCCTGAGTGCCTAGTGTACTGTTACGGTGGCAGTTTTTACTATATTTTTTATGTTTGTGTTGTCTCTACATCTTTACATTTTTTTCTGTATACCAGCACAAAATCTTTAAAAAATACTGGCTGTTTATTAATGGTTTTACTTGGGGTCGGTGAAAGTTGATATACGGCTGAGGTGATTCTGTGGGTTTTTCATTAGACAAACTTGACTTAGGACAGTAGCATCTACAGCTTTTATATCTTGAACACTTGATAAAAGATAAACACGTAGAGGGCTATTAAATGAAAACCTTACAAGTATTATCATTAGTAACATTACTATTCACTTTCACTTTAGCTGGATTGCCCATACATTTGAACGAGGCAAGCGCCGGACGCGCTGACGGAAAGCTCTCACTAAAATACCCAAGGCCTGCACACTAGAGACTACCAAATGGGCAATGTATAGCTAAAGGAACTAAGAAGCGAACTGGGATAGCATCATACTGGAATAGTCAAGATACAGGTGAAAACTCCGATTCAGATATTCACGCTAAAGCCAAGTCATATTGCAGGAACCATTTAAAAATGATCGGTTTGAAACAAGGCATAAAACTAAATCATCGTCAATCGTTTGAAGACGCGTACATTGCAGGTGCAACAGAATTTGCGGGGCGATCATTGTTGTGGGAAACTGCTATTAAGTCATGTGTAAGTTGGAGATATTGTCCGATGCGTCTAATGTCTGCAACTTATAACGTGGGAAGATAGTCTTCGATTGAAAAGATTTATCTTTGTTATTCAACACAACAGTTTTGTTTATAAATTATGTCTAACTGGGATATAGCTAAACAATACCACCAATACTCCAGACACGATTATCATCGATCAGCTCCGGGTCCAGGCTATATGGATTGGGAAAACCAACCCAACCCCTTCCGCCATTATGATGGTGCAGAAATAATCAAATTAAACAAGGTCTCTCTAAATGAGGGGCCTCTATTCCGCGAAGCATTACAACCTAAAAACATTTCACCTCTTCCCTTAAACTTTGCGACTCTCTCGCAATTGTTCTTTGATAGCCTTGCTATTTCAGCATGGAAGAGCTTTAAGGGCTCAAAGTGGGCTCTTAGGGTTAACCCCTCAAGCGGGAACCTGCATCCGACAGAAAGTTATCTAATATGTGGTCCTCTGGAAGGGTTCAGCAATTCTTCCTCTGTCTCACATTACTGCCCAAAGACTCATGGGCTAGAAATACGAACGACCTTTTCAAATCACACCTGGGAGAAAATGGGACTCCCTGAAAACACATTCTTCATAGGATTAAGCTCTATTTATTGGAGGGAAGCATGGAAGTACGGACTAAGGGCTTTCAGATACTGTCATCATGATATGGGCCATGCTTTAGCCGCAATCAACGTAGCTTCCTCAGTATTAGGATGGAGAACTCAATTGATGGACCATTTTGGTAGTGAAGAATTAGAAGTTATTATGGGTTTACACAAGAAAAATGAAAAAGAGATTGAAGTTCCAAACTGTCTGATCGCTATCAATCTTCCAGAAAATGCGAAGCATATAAGAAGCAGCAATTTTCTCGCAGACTTTTCTGAGTTTAAGTGGGCGGGGGAACCCAACATTTTGAGCAACGAACATATGGAATGGAGCGGCATTACAGAAGTATCACAAGCAACTCAAAAACCATCCACAGAGGGCTCCTCCGATTTTATAAGGGCATCATTACCAATCCTTTTACAAGAGGACTCCTTCCCTATAAGAAAAGCTATTCATCAAAGAAGAAGTGCCGTTGCCATGGATGGTAAGAAGCGAATTTCAAGTGAAACATTTTTTCAGTTTATGGCAATAACAGTTCCAGAGGCTTCTCCTCTACCATTTCAAACTTTCCCGTGGGACTCGCAAATCCATTTAGGAGTCTTTGTCCATAGAGTCGATGGTCTTGCCGAAGGCTTATATTTTTTGGTGCGCAATAAAAACCACTTAAGTGATTTAAAAGCTAAGTTGAAACATGATTTTTCTTGGGCAAAACCTAATGGCTGCCCAGAAAACCTGAGTTTATTCTTACTGCAGGAAGGTGATTTTCAAGGCGTAGCCACTTCCGTTTCGTGTGGGCAAGATATCGCCGGAAAAGGTTGTTTCAGTCTAGGTATGATCAGTGCTTTTGAAAATACATCAACAAATTTCGGACCTTGGATGTATCCACGTCTTTATTGGGAGTGTGGAGCCATAGGGCAAATGCTTTACCTGCAAGCAGAAGTCAGCGGTATTCGCAGCACGGGAATCGGTTGCTTCTTCGATGATCCTGTTCGTAAAATTTTTGGTATTGAAGATCTTAACTATCAAAGCTTGTATCATTTTACCGTTGGTGGACCGGTGGAAGATACCCGCCTCACAACACTTTCTGCTTACCCAGATGATTAATCTTATTTTTTAAGCAGTTCCTGGCGTATTGCCCAATACGTCAGGAACTGGTGGCAATGTGTGAGAGCTGGGGTTGAAGTTAATAGTGAATAAATGCTAGGTTGAATCACCCGCTGCAGCAATAATTTTAAAAATATAAAATTTAAATGACGTGGCTAACCGAGAACATATCACTCTGTTGAAGAGTTCAATAGAAAGATGGAACATCTGGAGAGAAAGCTATCCAAAAATCGACCCTGACTTTGATCGTGTCGACTTTAATGGCCTTAACCTCAAGAATGCTAATCTTCGAAGGGCTAATTTCGATATGGCTTTACTGAATAGTACTAATTTTGAGGGAGCTGATCTAACCAAAGCCCTCTTTTCAGGTTCGGATTTACGGGGTGCCAACCTTAACGAAACCGATTGCTCCGCTGCAAAGTTCCACGGCGCTGATTTATACGGATGCTCATTTAAGAAAGCGATCTTGAGAAGAGTAAATTTCAGAAACTTTGACCTTCGTGGTATAGACTTCAGTAAAACCGACCTAAGAAAAGCAGACCTAAGAAAGTGTAATCTTGAAAAAGTAAATCTGTTTAGAGCCGATCTTCGCCAAGCTTTGTTTGCTGAAGCCAACATCAGAGAGGCGTACCTATCTTCTACTTGGTTGCAAGGTACTGACTTACAATCGGCTAATCTCAGTAAGGCTATCTTGCGCTATTCCGTCAACCTAACCTCTGCACAGATACAGTCGGCAAAGATCGACAGCGAAACCAAACTTCCTCATTACCTGAAAGTTTATTGGACTTCTGAAACGGATTTTCGTTGTGAAGAAAATACTGTATTATCAAGCTAACACAAAACTGGCACAGCACTCCTTATGTTAATTGATCTACCATCCAACCAAAAAACTTCCAACCAATAGATTTTATATGTACAGTAAGATATTCTTCATAAAAAATAATTTAGTGAGAATAATATGTTAGAAATCCCTGCCATTTTACTAAATTGTGTAGCTATTTTTGGTTATATAAATTACCGCTATCTAAAGCTTCCATTGACTGTCGGCTTAGCAATAATAGCTTTACTAAGCACGATGTTGATAACTCTTTTTGATAATGTTGCACCACACTTAGGCCTTATAAGTATTTTAAGAAATTTGTTAGAAAGTATTGACTTTAATAGAACTCTAATGGAGGGAATGTTATGTTTTTTGTTGTTTGCCGGGGCTTTACATATAAATTTTGATGACTTATTAAAGTCTAAAGTCCATGTCAGTGCTCTAGCTAGTTTTGGTGTCCTAATATCAACTTTTATTAATGGGCTCGGTTTTTATTTATTAACACAATTATTTGGGTTTAATTTAGACATAATTACTTGTTTTCTTTTTGGTGTAATTGTTTCACCGACAGACCCTGTTGCTGTTATGTCAGTTTTGAAACGCATTAAAATACCTACGCGACTTAAAACAACGATAGCAGGAGAAAGCTTGTTTAATGATGGTTTTGTCGTTGTTCTTTATTCAATTCTAGTAACAACAATATTTGGGGAATCGATAAATCAACAAGAATCAATGAATGCAGTAAAAGTTATCAGTATATTTATGCGGGAAGCTGTTGGTGGGGCTATTTTAGGTTTAATTGCAGGTTATTTAGCATTTATTTTATTAAAGAAAATTGATGATTATATTATTGAAATTATAACAACTCTTGCACTCGTAACAGGTGCTTATAGCTTATCATCATACCTTCATATCTCTGGGCCTATTGCAATGGTTGTTTCGGGTATTTTTATTGGGAATACTGGTTTACAGCTTGCTATGAGCGAATCAACAAAAAACCATGTTACTAGTTTTTGGCACCTAATTGATGAAATATTAAATGCAGTTCTTTTCGTATTAATTGGTTTTGAAATCATAATGTTGTCAAATGTAAAGGCAATAATCTTAATTAGTTTATTTTCTATTTTGGTTTCATTATTTGGTCGCTGGTTAGCAGTTTTCATTCCAATAAAATGTTTGAATATTATTGACAAAAAGGATCAAGGCACTATTAGTATATTGACTTGGGCGGGACTTAGGGGAGGCATTTCTGTCGCCTTAGCACTTGCACTGCCAACAAATGTTGATAAACCAATTATTCTAACAGCTACCTATGCTGTGGTTCTTTTTACAATAATAATCCAAGGGTTATCATTGGAATATTTAATTAAATATGTATATAAGGAAAGGCAGAACTCTTAATCATTGATGTTAACCTTTACTTTAATACTCCGTTACCACCGCCACCAATTCCTGAAGTATTTCCCGATACGTCTAACATCTGCACCTTGCTCATAAAGCAAGGGCGGACCATTTTATATGATTATCTCAGTTCTTTGTTTTCTCCTTTTGATCTTTCCAAGCAAATTCACGCTCACGCTAGCTGGATTAACTTTCCTCTGGCGATCTCCGCGTTAGATGGATTAAACAGTCCGCTGGACTTTTTATAAAAAAGATCCTGATATTCACTAAAAATTAATTCAAACT
>Ga0315327_10001916_pt1 | contig 10954 bp, 15 predicted proteins | sample M110032315metaG_FD_203460 | JGI IMG/M metagenome (GOLD analysis project Ga0315327, IMG submission 203460) | Ammonia-oxidizing marine archaeal communities from Monterey Bay, California, United States - M1 100m 32315 | ecosystem: Environmental > Aquatic > Marine > Coastal | place: USA: California... | reverse complement strand
CATGATGTAACTCAAAAGGTAATTGAAATGCTTGCAGATGCAGAATCCAGGGCAATAATTTTTTCAATAATTCGAAAGGGTAAAACTGCTGCAGAATTATCTGAAAAACATAAAATTCCTCTAAGTTCAGTTTATAAAAAAATATCAGATTTGGAAGAACTTACATTAATTCACGTGGATAGTTGGCAGATATCTGAAAAAGGTAGAAGATTCAAAGTATATCGAAGTAGGATAAAAGGTGCCGAGATAAGTATAAAAAAACCAGAGGCATTATTATCGTTAACTAAAAATGATGTCAAGTAAATTGAAAAAAAGCATTGTTCGTGAAGCACTTCCAAAACCAAATGTTCTACAATTAAGTGAATATGATGTAACGCAAAAAATTATGGAATCATTAATTAATGCATGTCATCGTTCAGTATTATTTTCTATAGTTGATTCAGCCAAAGATGCACCACAGATTTCAACTGAATTAAATATTTCATTATCTACAGTATACAAAACTCTTGGAAAATTAGAGGAATTGACATTAGTAGAAATTGAAAAATTTCATTTTATTGATGGTAAAAAAATTAAATTATACAAAAGTCGAATTGGTCATGCAGAAATAACACTTGAAAATAATGATGCAATATTACACTTATTTCCAAATAATTTTCGTAAAAAAAATAACCTATAATATTGATGTCTCAAATACAGGTTATCAGATTAAATTTTAATGATGAAGATTTTCTAAAAATTAAGAAAATTAGAAAAACTGTTTTTACCGATGAATTAGGTATTTCTGAATCAAAATTATTTGATGAATATGATGAATCCTGTGATCATTTTATAATCTTTGATGGAAAGAACATAGTTGGTTCAATAAGATTTGTTTCATTGGGGAAGACAATCAAACTAGAGCGTATGGCTATTTTACAAGAACACCGTACAAAAAATTATGGGAAGGATTGTATTTTACAGTTAAAAGAATTTTACCATGCACTAGGTTACACTCAAATATTCTTAGATTCAATCTATTCTGTAAGAAATTTTTATAAAAAATGTGGATTTTTAGAAAAAGGTGAAATTTTTCAACGTGTTGGAATTGATCATATTAAAATGTCACTTGATTTATAATGCATTTATAGAATTTGCATAGAGGTTATTACTTCAAAAGTACTGACAATATTATGAATGCAGAACTTTCTACAAGTAAATTACATGATGTGGCACATATGGGACTCCGTGCATCAATTGGTGTTATCTTCATAGTTCACGGATTTGGAAAATTTGGAAATCCGGGATTTGGTGGATGGATATCTAGCATGGGAATACCTGCAGAAATGCAAATTCCTATTGCATTAGCTGAATTTGTACCTGGAATTTTACTCTTAATTGGAGTTCTAACTCGAATATCAGGGGCATTATTATCGATAGTAATGCTTGGGGCAATCTTTCTTGTTAAAGGTGCAACTAGTCTCGCCGGTGACAAGGGGTATGAATTTGATTTAATTCTTCTCGCTGCAAGTTTAGTCATAATTGTCAGTGGTCCTGGTAGAATATCTATTTCACATCTAATCAAAAAGATTCCTAGAGCTTTGCAATAATTCTAGGTAACAATTTTTTCTATTTGATTTTTTTCGGCAGCAATCTTAATCTCTCTTGCAATTCTTTTTCCCATGCTCATATTCTCATTGAATAATAATGAATAGTAGGGTGAGCCATCCATGTAGATGTTAGTTCCTGCAACAATTCTTGCTGAAAATTCAAATGATGTGAATTTAGCATTTTCATCATATACTCCTTCTATACAAAATGGACCGTTCATACCTGGAGAAACAACTCTTTTTGCAGCCTCGACGAAATTTTCACCCATCGTATAAACTTCATCTAATAATGATTCTCTTAAAACTAGCGGACTATTCCCAATTACATTAAAGGATGGAACTTTTTTTGATTTTAATTGTTGTTCTGATGGGATTCTCCCAAGACCTTCAATATCTGATTCATGTCTTTGATCAACTCCAAAGAATTCTAATTCATTAGTTAATGGTGAATAAAAGAATTGCAAATAGGCTAAAACACCTGCGGCATATTCTTGAATGTATAGAGTTTCATCTTTTGAAATTACTCCTTCAGAAATTAACTGATTTCTTTTTACATTATAATCTTCTTCATTAACTGCCATGAAATATCCTTTACCCCCCGCGGCTCCTTGTCTTTTTACAATTACTAATTTTTCAATATCTTTTGGATCTGTTACTGGTTTTGGCATTGGAAGTGTTGCTTCTCTCATGAGTTTTTCTTTCATTGTTCTATCTGATTCCCATCTCAAAATCCATTTATTTCCAAAAATTGGCACACTGATTGATTCAATCTCTTCGGAGCTCATTTGAGCAATTAATGTTCCATGTGGAATTAATATTGCATCTTGTTGTTTGAGTTTATCCTGTATTTTCATATCTAGTATATCTGAGAATTTTTCAACAATGATTAGTTCATCGATAAAATTGAATCTTCTATATAATTTCTCACGTTTTTTTTCACAAACAAGTATTGTTCTGAATCCTTCATCTTTTGCACCTTTTAAAACTTGTAATGAACAATGAGACCCTAAAGTGGCAATGCTTGTCAAGAGTGATTTTTCTTATCTAATTGGCTTTTTGAATCTATTCCCTAGATAGTTTCGTTGACACATATTGAAAGATCTCATCAATTAGCTCAATTTTTGCTTCAGATTCAAGATCCTCAGGAATAGTTTTTGCTAGAAAATCATACATAGATGCCTGATCTTCTAATTCACCTCTCTCTTTTCTAAGAGAATATGTGGCAATCGCACCTGATATGTAGGCAATAGCTTGTTCTCGCGTATTCATATTATGTTCATTAGACTCTAAAATAAAAATTATAAACCAAAGTAAAATAAACCCAAAAAATTACTTTAAACTAAATGATTGGGACAGAACTAGGAGATCTCAGACGAACTCATTATTCAACTGAACTAAATTCTTTGAATGAAGGTACTGATGTGATTGTAATGGGATGGGTTGTCACCGTCAGAGGACATGGAAATATTGTATTTGCAACAATTCGTGATAAATTAGGAAATATCCAAATTATTACAAAAAGTGGTGAATGTGATGACGATATACGTGAAAAATTATCACATCTAAAAGAACATTCTTCAATTGCTGTCGTTGGAAAAACTAGGAAAAATGAAAAAGCCCCAACTGGAATAGAAGTAATTCCAAGTGAGATGCGAGTTTTCTCAGAAGTTGAAAAAATTCCACCATTCGAACCATATGCAAAAACTGTAAAAAATATTGATACTAGATTGGAGGTAAGAGCAATTGATCTTCGAAGAAATGTTTTACAAAAAATATTTCTTGCAAGAAGTGTAACATTAAAAGCACTTCGAGATTATTTAGGAAAAGAAGATTTTGTTGAAGTTAACACTCCAAAAATGATTGCTACTGCAACAGAAGGAGGTGCAGCATTATTCCCAATCTTTTATTATAACAAAGAGGCATTTTTAGCTCAGAGTCCGCAACTTTACAAAGAACAATTAACAATGAGCTTTGAAAAAGTTTTTGAAATCGCTCCAATTTTTAGGGCAGAACCTTCTAGAACGAATCGACATTTGTCTGAAGCAATTTCAATAGATTTTGAAGAGGCGTATGTCGATTACAATGATGTAATGGATAGAATTGAAGAACTCATCAAAAGCTGTATCTCAACTGTTCAAAATTTTGTAAAAGAAAATACTGATGTTGAATTTACGGTACCAGATGTACCTGATAAAATTCCTCGTTACAAATATGCAGAATTAATTGAAAAAATGCAAACTGTAGGAGTTAAGGCTCAATGGGGTGATGACCTATACCCAAAAAATTTACAAAAAATAGGTTTGAGTGGTTTTTACTTTATAGTTGATTGGCCTATGGGTCCAAAGCCATTTTATGTAAAAGTAAAGAAAGATGACCCAAAAATTTCCGAATCATTTGATTTGATGTGGGGCGATTTGGAATTATCTTCTGGAAGTACCAGAATTGAAAAGAAATCTGAATTAGAAGATAGAATGAAGAATAAAGGTATGAAAACTGAGGCATTTGATTACCATCTTAACATTTTTGATTTTGGCGTTCCACCCCATGCAGGATGCGGCATCGGTCTTGAACGATTGATGATGGCACTTACTGGAACGGAAAACATACGTGATACAACATTTTATCCTCGAGATGTAGACCGCCTTACTCCCTAAACAATCGTAGCAAAATAATATCTATGGGATATTTCACTTCAAAACATGGTTGATGAAGAAGAAATAATCAGAGTAGCAGAATTAATGAAAATTGATCTTGAAGATCATGGTGAGCATGTAAGTCGTGTAAAAAAAATGCTTGAATATTTTGATATTTTAGACCAAATTGATCTCACATCTGAAGAAATCACCTCTCAACAAAAATCATTAAATGAATTACGAAAAGATGAATTTATTCCTCATGATAAAAAACTAATTGAATCATTAAAGAACTTCCGTGAACATTATGTTCGTGCCCCAAAGATGAATTAGATGAATCTGAACACTTCAATCCTAAAATACATTGAAGATGTAAAATCGGGAACATTCACAGTTGAAGAATTTACTGCTGCAACTTTGCAGAGAATTAAGGATGTAGACACGGATGTGCATGCATATCTTTCATTGAATGATTCTGCAATAAACGATGCAAAAAAAATTGATCAGAAGATATCTTCTGGAGAAAAAATTGGTCAATGCTATGGATTTCCTATTTCAATTAAGGATAACATTTGCATTACAGGTACTAAAACTACGTGTGCCTCAAAAATATTAGAAAATTTTATTGCTCCATATACCTCAACAGTTGTAAATCATTTACAAAATGAAGATGCAATAATTACTGGAAAAACAAATTTGGATGAATTTGCCATGGGTTTGACTACTGAATTTAGTGCATATGGTCCTACAAAAAACCCCTGGAATGTGGATTATGTCCCGGGCGGATCTTCTGGTGGAAGTGCAGCATCTGTAGCTGCAAATGAATGTCTCGCATCATTAGGTTCTGATACAGGTGGTTCTGTTAGAAATCCTGCTAGTTTTTGTTCAGTAGTTGGTCTAAAACCTACATATGGATTAATCAGTAGATATGGATTGATTTCTTATGCAAATAGTATAGAGCAGATTGGTCCCATGACTAAAACTGTTAAAGATTCTGCATTTTTGTTAAACATAATTGCAGGCCAAGATGTCCATGATGATACAACCATAGATAATGGCAATGCAAATTATTTAGAAAATATTGAAAATGGAATTGAAGGTAAAAAAATTGGCATAATAAAAGAAATGACTACCTCTGACGGTCTATCTTCAGAAGTTTCTACTGCCACAAAAGATGCAATAAATGATTTTGAGAGTTTAGGTGCCTCATGTGAAGAAGTAGCACTACCTACAATTCCTTATACTATTGCAGCATATTACACTATAACATCTACTGAAGCGGGCAGTAATCTTGCACGTTATGATAACATACGATATGGATATGAAATGGAATCTGAAGGATATGAATACAATTCTTACATATCTAAATCCAGAACAAAATTTGGTCCCGAAGTTACACGAAGAATAATTCTTGGAGGTTTCGTTCCTTCTGCAGGACATGCTGGGAAATATTTCTTAAAAGCATTAAAAGTAAAATCTAAATTGATTTCTGAAATTAACTCTGCATTTGAAAAATTTGATTATCTTATTGCACCTACCTCTCCTGTTCAACCATTCAGATTTGGAGAAAAGATAGATGATCCTGTAACTCTCATGTTACTAGATTATAATACAGTAACTGCAAACCTTACTGGTAAACCTGCTATTTCAGTTCCATATCGTGTGGTTAATGGATTGCCGATTGGTATGCAAATTATGGCAAATAGTTTAGAAGAAAAATCCCTATTCCAAGCTGCACATGCATTGGAAACTAAAACTAAACTTCCGGAGGTTCCATTATGACCAAAATTGGATTGGAAATTCATTGTCAATTAACAAAACTTGAAAGTAAATTATTTTGTTCTTGTAAAGCAAATTATCGAGAATTTGAACCAAATCATAACATTTGTCCTGTATGCATGGGGCTTCCAGGTTCTCTTCCAAGATTAAATCAAAAAGCTGTAGAATCTGCCACAAGTATCGCAATGGCATTAAACTGTCAAACTCCTGAAAAAATTGCATTTTTTAGAAAAAATTATTTTTATCCAGATTTACCTAAAAACTTCCAGATTACACAACTCAATGTTTATGGAGACATGAGTGTGGGTGGAGAAGGATATGTCGACGTTGAAGGTAAAAAAATCAAAATAAGACGTATACAGTTAGAAGAAGATCCTGGTAGATTAATCTATGAAGGAGCATCAGACCGAACAAAAATCACACTAGTTGATTATAATCGTGCAGGAACTCCTCTTGTGGAGATTGTCACAGATCCTGATTTTGATAATCCTAGACAAGTTAGAATTTTTTTAAATATTCTCTCAGATTTATTAGAAAACCTTGGGGTTGCAGAGCCTGGCCTGGAAGGTGCAATGCGTGCAGATGGAAATGTATCGATAGAAGGCGGAAATAAAGTTGAAATAAAAAATATCGGTTCTTTTCATGATTTGGAAAAAGCATTGCATTTTGAATTAACACGGCAACAAAGTTTGTCTGAACGTGACATCGAAATTGCTATGGAAACTAGACATTGGGATGACAGAAGAAAGATTACAATAAGCTCAAGAAGTAAAGAAGAAGATCAAGATTATAGATACTTTTTAGAAAATGATATTCCTTGGGTAAAAATTGAACAAAACACAAGAGATACTTTGAAAGAAAATATGCCTGAAAGTATTAGTTCAAAAAAAGAAAGATATATTCACAAATTTGATATTGCACCACAAGTTGCTGACATAATTGCTTCAGATAGGTACTATTCACAATTATTTGAAAACGCATACTCTGAACATAATGCAAAAGATATTGCAAATTTGATTACTACGGACGTAATTGGTTTCATAGATACTAAAGAAAAGCAAGAAACATCAAAGATTACTCCAAAACATTTGTCTGATTTGATTGATGCAATTAATGCAAAAACAATTACTAGAAATTCTGCAAAAGTTGCACTTCAAGAAATTGTAAAATCTGGCAAAGATACTGACCGCATACTAAAAGAAATGGATCTTGGGCAGGTATCTGATTCATCTGAGATAGATGGCATAATTTCACAAATTTTCGAAGATGAAAAACAGGCAGTTATTGATGCAAAAGAACGTCCTGAAACGGTAAATTTCCTAGTTGGAAAGGTAATGCAGAAGACAAAAGGAAAAGCAGATCCTGTAAAAACACTTGAATTAATAAAATCAAAATTAAATCAATAGTTTTAACAATTCATGTCATTATGAAAACAGGTTTGCTCTCCTGTATGACATGCCGGACCTGATGGTTCAACCAAGTAAATTATTGCATCTGAATCGCAATCTACTAGTATTTTTTTCACTTTTTGAGTATTTCCGGATTCTTCACCTTTCATCCACAGTTTGTTTCTAGAACGGCTCCAAAACCATGAATTTCCAGTTTTTTTAGTTAGTTCTAGTGATTCTTTGTTTGTATATGCTAGGGTTAGTACATCTTTTGAGTTTGAATCTTGAACAATTACTGGTACAATTCCCTTCCCTTTTTCAAAATCAATATTATTGATTTCTTTTAATGTCATTTCTTACCTCCGATTTGATTTGCAACCATTGGTAAGAATGCCCCTACATCAGATACTATACCTAATGCTTGCCAGGTTCCCCTATCCATCAATTTTGTAACTGTTGGCTGGTTGATATCAATTACAATTACCTTGACGTTTGCAGGTAGCATATTTCCTGTTGCAATGGAGTGCAGCATTGTGGATACCATGATCACCATACTTGCACCCTTTAGCACTTTTTTGTATTCTCTTTGAGCTTCTGCAATATCTGTAATTACATCTGGTAATGGTCCATCATCTCTTAATGAGCCTGCTAAAACAAATGGAATTTTCTTTTTAATACATTCATACATTATGCCACGTGTTAACTTCTTTTGCTGAACCATTTTTTTCAAAGAACCTGCTTTGAAAACTGAATTGATTGCATCCATGTGATTTCTATGACCTCTCACCGCTAATGTGCCATCTTTAACCTTCATTCCTAAGGATGTTCCAAGTGTAGCATATTCTACATCATGTACTGCAAGTGCATTTCCAGCTAAAACAGCATTGATGTGCCCTGTTTTAATCATTTTTGCAACTGCATCTGCAGCTCCTGTATGAACAATTGCAGGACCGCCAACTAGTATAATTTTTCCTTTCTTCTTCTTTGTATTCTTAATATCTTCGGCTACCTTTCGTGCAATATGTTGAGTTGGGCGTTCACTAGAACTCCCACTTCCCATAAACTGAAATACATTCATTCCTTCTCTAGGACGTTCTGGCGTTGAAACTTTGATTCCTTCTTCACCTACAACAACTTTATCACCTTTTTTTACTTCTCTAATTGGAACACATTTTGCGATTTTTCCTTTAACTATAATACATTTATCCATCATCATGTTATCTACATCAATCCATTTGTTATTATGATAAATTGCAGTATGGTTGTTTGTAGTGCTGTAAAAATTATCTGGGAATACCATATTTTTTGATGCAGATTTTATTTTACAGTTTTTTTGAGTTTTTGCTGTTGCACCTTCTCTGTGTAATGCAGTCATAATTTCACTCAATTGTGTTTTATTTTTTCCAATAATTCGTAATTTTGCATAACTTTCATCTGTTTTCAGCTTTCCAACTGAAATTTTCATAACCTCAAATTTTCCATCCAGATCCATTACTCTATCAAAGATTTTTGTTAAAACCAATGAATCTATGAGATGACCTCTAACCTCTATGATTTTTGAATATTTGTTCATCTTAGTATGATAATAGATGGCATTAATAAAATCTACACAGGTAAAGCTACTTTGCCTTTGTACTCTACAATGTTATCTTTTTTCAGTAATTCTACAATGTTGTCCTTTTGTTCTTGATTAAGGCTCTGAACTAGTGATTTTGAGGTACCTTTTGCATCACATAATGCAATAATGTATCCGCTGGAATCTGTTAAAATAAAACCTGATGATTCATCAATTACTGCATAAAGATTTTCTTCACCCACCGGTTCCCATACGTTTGTTTTGTTATCCCTTAATGCTAAAGCTGGCATTGCTCTATCATTTGATATGGAGTTTAGATATGCTCTAGAGGCTTCTACTCTCTTTTGTCCTTTTTTTAATGCTTGAAAATATTGCATGTAATAGAAATATTATAAATGCGATATAAATTAACAATTCTATGCCATTACTGAATTCAACAATAATTCGTCTAAACGAAATTACAACATTAGTAGAAGATAAAACTAAATTAACATCTGAAAATGAATCTCAAATAAAACAAATTTTCAAAGAAATCAATGAAAAAGGAGAGCGATATGATGTTGATGAAATTGAATCATGGTTTGAAAATGAAGGCAGTTGGAATGTAAAATATGTGAAAAATCGTATTGTGAATATCTCTCATTATGCACAATCAAAATTTGAACAAACAAACAAGTTTAGAATTGTAGATGATACTTGTAATGATGGTGATTCATGTAGTTGTGGAAATTAATTAGATTCAATTTGTTTTAACAATCTTGAAACAACATCTGCATTGTCATTACGTTCTTTTGTTATTTTGTCTAATCTGGAATCCTCATTTTCGGTCCGACCTTCTTTCCCAATGATCTGAAAATATTCTGTATCCAAATCATTATTGGATTGCAATCGTTTTATAATTTCAAATAAAACCCCAATTAACTCATTTTGTGCTTTAATCAGCTCATCTTTATTTTCAGACATGACTAATAATCAAAAGTGTACTCATAATTATTTTAATATGTCCATCAGAATCTTCTTCACATCGGGATCCATTATTTGTTCGACCGCAGAAATAATGAATGGTTTAACTTTTTCAGGGTCTACATCTTTTTCATAAATTTTTGCCTGGAGTGCCATTTCTAATTTATCTAATTCATGAACTAATTTGGCTTCCGGTGTTTCTCTAAGTAAAAATTCATTCCACATATTCTGATAATCATCTTGAATTTTTTGAGGAAGTGATTCTAAAATTTCACTCATCGCATAATTTTCTAATTCTGATTTTTTATCATATTCAATTTGATCAGGCATAAAATCGCCAATTTTTGATTCAGCCCAATCATGTAGTATGGCCATTTTGAGTACTTTTTCAGAATTCAGAGATTTCATATCAGACAACACCATAGACATTACAGACATCATATAGGAATGCTCTGCAACAGATTCTGAATTTTTCAATCCTAATTTTATTTTCCATCCCGAACGTGGTAATTTTTTTAATTCTGCAATTTGAAAAAAGAATTCAGAAATCATATTTGCAAAAACCAATTCTATTTAATAAATTCATTTCGAACATCTTCGTTGGATGGGTATTTTTTGAGAATTTTATTGCATATCTCATTTGATTCTGTAAATTTACTTAATTTTTTTAATAATCGTAATTTGTGATATAATACAATCATTTCATCAGGGTTTTTCTCCAATATTTTATTGCATAAATCTAATGCATCGTTAATTCTTCCAGTTTTCCTATATGCTGAAATTTTATTCACTAATATTATTTTGTCGTCAGGATTTATTCTCAATGATAGATCATAGCACTCTATCGCAGCTTCAAATTTTTTTAATTTACTCAAAGAATATCCCTTGTTGTTAAGAGCCAATAAATTATGAGGATCATCTTCCAAGATTAGTTCATATTGAAAAATAGCATCTTCAAATTTCTTATTTAGAACTAATGCATTCGCAGCATCCATGTTTGTCATACCATGCAGTTTTAGCACCATG
>Ga0315327_10001914_pt1 | contig 10961 bp, 1 predicted proteins | sample M110032315metaG_FD_203460 | JGI IMG/M metagenome (GOLD analysis project Ga0315327, IMG submission 203460) | Ammonia-oxidizing marine archaeal communities from Monterey Bay, California, United States - M1 100m 32315 | ecosystem: Environmental > Aquatic > Marine > Coastal | place: USA: California... | reverse complement strand
AGACGGCCGCAGGTGCGGCTGCTGCAACGGGTTCGGCGGAGGTAGCAACTGCATCGGCCACAGGGGCGACAGCATCCTGCTGCTGACCCTGCTTAGCCCAAGCATAGGCATCCACTTCTTCAGCCTCCTCTTGCATGAGATCAGATTCATATTCATCTTCAAATTCAACAAAGAAGAAGACAAAGACTGCACCAAAAACACCGAGAACAATTAGGGCGCCGACCGCCATAAGAATCCACATGAATACACCTGTACCCTCATCGGCACCTCCTTCAACAGAAATTTGTGAATCAGAATTCGGTGGTTGCTCAATGTTTCCGTATTCAAAGACAATTGTGTTGTCACCTTTCTCCAAGCGGTTTGCACCGATTTCCATCATCCAATTTCCATCTTCACCAACAGCTGTACTTCCTAGACGCAAGCCAGCAGATGTTTCGCCAATGACATTGACAGTAGGCCTACCATGTCCACTGTAAACCAGTATGTCAGTCTTGTCAACTTCAGTGGGACAACCTGCAACGAAATTACCGTCAACCATGAGGCCAGCACATTCTGAAGTAAAGGAAACTCCCACAACGTCAAAATCAATGGTTGCTGAAGAAATGGTACTTCCGGCACTATCGCGAACTTGGAAAACGACTGCTTCCAATGACCAATCCGCCATATCTGGGAAGTAAAACGACATTGACAAAGGATTGTAATTTGCTATTCCCGAACTACCAATTGTGATTACTTCAGCATGATAATCATCCTCGAATTTGTCCTGCTGATCCAACACATAGTAAGACAGGCTGTCACCCGCATCTACATCTGAGAAATATTGAGTCAAGTCAATGGAATAACCTGAACCACATCGGTTTTGAGATGCCCCAGTTTCTTCACAGAAGATAGTCACTGAATCGGGCCATGCAGTCGAATTGAATGCGGGTCTGGTGTTGTCCTGATTTGGTGGGTTATCGATGATAATCTCAATCGATGCTGCATCGCTGTACTCAAATCCATCAAACGACCGAACCTCGACGATGTAGTGATAATTATGCACCAAATTTGTGGTATCCCACGTTGTTGCCCAGCCACCGTTTGCCATAATGTCGGTTACCAATGAATGCGGACCTTCTGGCATTTCAAGGAAGCCTGCTTGAGGATCTTTGACGACAATTTCAACCTTCGTAACAGTGCCATCCGTATCACGTGCGACACCACTCAGAAGTGTGTCCTCACTGGCGGTAATCGTCTGTAAATCAAATGGAGTTAGCAATTGAACTACAGGGATTGCATTGTCATTATCAACCTCAAGTGTCAATTCAACAGGCGCACACTCATCTGGACTGTTTGTGCAAAAAGCCGAGTCACTGGCCCAAACCTTGACTAGATATGTCCCTGAAGGCAAGTGTCCAACTGTCCAATCAGCAGACCAAGCCGTACCACCTGGCTTGTCGAACAAGTTGTAGTAATTGTTCGGGCCGTCTACCTCGAACCAAATTCTCTGGATATCGCTACCAAAAATTCCGCTGTATGCATCGGATGCACGACCTGTGAAATGCACAATACCATCATCGATGTTGGCACCTGAAGCAGGACCATCGACCCACACGATTGGTGGTTCTGTATTCAGTTTGATTGTGCGCGTGATAATTTGAGACTCTGTCACTCCATCATATGCACGGAATTCGAAGGTGTAATCCCCTTCGGGTTGATCACTCATGTCATATTCAAAGTACCAATGGCTGAAGGGGTGATTGTTGTAGGTAACTTCCCCTTCAGAACTGCTGTCATCGACTGCCAATTTCATGTCAAGCCAATCACTGGTGAAAGGATCCTTGACCTGAACTTGTTCAACTACACCTTGTTGGTCCCAACGTGCCAACTCGTCAGATGCATAGATTCCGGCCCATTGACCATCGTGAGAACTCCCTGTAAAGTTGACTGAACGCTTGAATGAGTGACCGTCGTTTTGGCTAACTGACAAACTAGGTGCAAGGTTTTCCAATGAAACAATCTCAGTCAATACACCTGTTTGACTGGTCATAGTGAGACTGTATTTTTTGTATCCCTTGCCAAACTTGTAAGCAGACACGTAGTATAGTGACAATTCACGGCTGTTTGGACCTGCTTGACAATCAGGGTCATCTGAATCGTAAATCAAATCACCATCGTTGTCTATACCATCACTGCATGAATTTTCACCCTCATCATCTGCGTAGCGATCCGGGTTGATACCACCTGGGCCACCACCTGTCATATCGAGATGGAAATCACTGGCAAGTGATACTTCGGGGGTCCAACCTTGACTATCGGTTGTTAGACTGTACAAGTCTTCACCATGGCTATCTTCAATCAATACAGTAGAACCACCGACTCGGATTCCCTCGACGACTGTCCGGAACTTGACAATCTCAGCCTTTCGGATTTGAACTGCCCACTTAATTGGTGACGTGTCAATGTAGATATTCGATGTATCCAACCCAGTCAAATTAGAATATGTGAATACGGTAGAATTGTTGGTCATTTCCAAAGCGAGTGGGAAATGTTGTGGTGGCCAAACACTGCATGTAGGTACGAGGACTTGGGTTTCCCAATTGGTCCACGCAGCAGCTTCAACATCCGGCCAAGCGAGATTCACAGGGTTGCTCGTATTCGCTGCAGCACTAGGAATGGGGATATTCTCAGATTGTACGGTGATACTACTCTTGGTCACATTGTATGTCTGACCAACACCTGACCAAGTATTTCTTGAGAAGAAGGCAAGCGTTCCAAACTGTGGATCGCCAGCATAACCAGTGTTGTGGTGCTTGATATTGGCGCCGGTTCCTGTGGAATTGATTGTGTTTCCACGCACGTCAATAATGGCTCCAACAGCACGGATACCGTCACCGCCCCCTCCAATGTCAATGTCATTGTTGAGTAAAGTCAGAGAAGAACGGAAGGCATGAACTGCTGGACAAGGGAAATCTCCACCCCATGATTTCTGTCCAGTACATTCACCACCGCCACTTTGGATGATGGAATTGGCAACATACATTCGATTTTCAGACGGGGCTGGTACTGACCAACCACTGTCCCCGAAGTGATACTCGCCTGCGATAATCGGTTCCTTAGCGGTATCTTGGATGGTTACATTCTCAACACGAACATCACTTTCTCCAATTGACCAAACGCCGTTCCACCCACCAATAGGACCAATGGAACCACCGTTGATATTGACCTGGCTCTTTGAAATTTGGATCCCGGACCCATCAGATGCTCCATCGATAGCGTTGTTGTTGAAATCAACCCATGCAAAGTTGAATGCGGTTAGTGGACTTTTTTCATCTGTTGTGATTTTGTTATCTGCAACAGTTAACTGGTAGGCCACATTGTTTCCAGCGGTCTTCTTGCTGTTGACGTCAATCCCGTTGCAGGTTGTAGAAATTGTAGAGGAAGTGACGGTGCCCGCAGAATCATCCAGACGGATTCCATAATCCCCACTCCCGATGACTGCATATTGGATATCCACAAAAGATTCTTCCACCCAAAGTACGTGACGACCGTCGTCATTTTGGCCACAGCCATTGGCGGTACCTGTGAATACTGGTGCAATAATCGAAAGGGGCTGAATGGCACTACCTGCACCATAGGCCTGTATTGCAGAACCGACGAGCGATGTATCGTCATCACCCACGGTGAATTCACCACCCACAATATCGGGTCGGGCCAAATCAAGAATGAGTAGGCTTGTTGTATTGACACCCTCAAATTTCAAACCAGTCATCGTTGGACTCGCACCTTCGGCAACAAGAGCACCATAACGGACCTCAGAAATTTCAGACACCCATCTTGGCATCCCGTATGCATTGGTTATGGATACGTGGTTGAGCTTGGTTGCCCCAATGTCCACGGTGCTACGAAGAAGAATCCCTTCGTTGCATGAAGGGTCGCGGTTGTAGTGGTTACCATTGAAGATACCATAACAACTTCCGGTGGCTGAAGCGTTGGATGGATCTTGCCAATTGAATGTAATTCGAGAAGAATTGCTAGCCATGCCATTTGCTCCACACGCCACATCGCCCGCACACATTCCACCCCGAACATCGATGGAAGTCCCATTGGGGAGAGTTACTGTTGTACCAGGTTGCACAATCAAATTGGCACCAGTCGCGACAATGATGTCACCGGTCAATGTATGGGAACCTGACCAAACCTCTGTACCGGAAATTGTTCCAGCCGAGGTCTCATTTGTGGCGAGGGCTGTTGGCACCAGACCAACAAGGCCAATCATGACGCTGGTGAGCATCAAGAATGATAATAACAAACTCTTGTTTCGATGTGTCTCTTCCATAGGTATCACTCCAAGTTACAATTCTGCGATAGGTGCTAAGGATATAACAGTCACGACCCTGCGGCAGCACGTTTTTTGGCTTTAAAATATCAAAAAAATCCAAGTGTATCAATTATTTGTATCATTTCAATACTTTAATATCGTTATTCTGCGATTAAATCAGCCACTTCTCGCTCCCAAGCCAACGCATCTAGGACTCCATAACCCCATCGAGGGTGGTGGTCTTCACCTTGGAGTGGATTGGGTTCGCAAGAATTGGCAAGAGCTTGTTTCACCAAAGCAATGCCGGCACGCGTCCCATTTTCGGATGGAAGTGCATCGCCATGGCGTTCAAGAATCAGTGCGAGAGCTCCTGTGACAAACACGGTTGAATCACTTGTACCAGTACTCGCCGAATATGGGATTGCTAAACTTGGATCTGATGTAGAAATGATTCCAACACCTGGTGCTGAAACTTCAGGTTTTTGATTCGGCTCAACTCTGACATCTCCGTCAGCACCTTCTGTTTCAGAACCTGTGGCGGTCCTTTCCCAAAGAGCACCGTGGCGGTCAACAGCGCCAACAGCAATCACACCATCGACGTTTGCTGGAACCGATACGTCGGTCACATCTGTGCCAGCGCCACCTGAATTCCCTGCCGCTGCGACCACGAACACACCGTGATCCAGTGCATCAGAAACTGCATCTGCCGTCATTGAACCAAGTGGGTTTTCTGGATCAGGGTCGCCCCCCAAGGACAGAGATATGATGTCGACATCCATATCATTCCAGCACCATTCAATTGCATCTGCCACCATTGATTCGGATTGTGTAGTGCCGTCGGAATTGAGGGCGGCTGCAACAACAAGGCCCACATTTGGGGCAGCACCACGATTTTCGCCATCGGCAACCAATATCCCCGCCATCATTGTTCCATGGCGGTCCTTACCGCGATCCTGTATTACCTGATCTTGTCCTCCAACAAAATCACGATACTGGATGAGATTGGCATTCGCAAGATCGGGGTGTGTTATTTCGATTCCAGTGTCCACAATACAAACCAAGACACCATCACCGGTGAGTCCAAGGTCGTCTTGGAGGGTGTAGATATTGGTATCTTTGTACGCCCAATTCGAATTGGGGGTAAGTGCACCCACAAAATATGAGGAAATATGGGGATAGGTTAGCATTAGCACTGCAACAATGCAGAAGGCGGCTGTGATGCCCCATGGCCGAGGTTTTGAACGACGTAGGGTATCATTTGTCGCTTGTCGCCATGCTTCCGCCTGTTCAACAGAAGCGCCATACGCCTCGGGTGGGTAACCTGGGGCATCGGGGTCAATTGCCGTAAGCATCCGCGGATCCTCGGGTTCAGGGAGATATTCGAGATGGCGATATGGCCCTTGTGGCATGCTGTTCGCCCCGTAGGGGCGACTGAGGGTTCATGGCCCCTTCGTTGACAAAGGCATGGCTCTCGCTGATTTGTCTCGCGATGTATTAGGGCGTACCCCCGTTCTTCGTCAGATCAGAATGCTTGTGAACCACGTCGGCCACTGAACTTCCAGAACAAGCCAATGAGTCCAACGATGATGAGACCGACCACGAGGCCCACCCAGTTGTTTGCCTTCGTAGAAACTTCTGGCTGGTAGTTGATACTCATCATCTCAGAATCTGGTTGGTTTTCAAGTTCGAGCCCAGTTGTATTGATTTGGAAAGTGTAATCAACAGAGCCAATTTGACTCACAGCTTCGATGTCTATTGTGAAGGTCGTTGTTTGATCCATGGGGACATCCAATGTTTGCGTACCAACGACATTGTCATTTTCATCTAGAACTTCGATTTGTACGTCACGACCATCGACCATTCCAGTGTTCTCCACATTGACGAACACTTGGTTGGTTTGACCCAATGCTGCGAATCCACTCTGTGAGAGACCCAGAACGCCCATATCGGAATCGTCATCCAAAATCTTCAGGTTTGGTAAAGCGGTCTTAATGTTCAATGTCACAACTTCTGAAGTACTGTTATCCTCACTGGTTATGGTGATTGTAACCGGATATGGACCTGGTTCTCCAACCCAAACTTCGGACACATGGATGTTAACCGAATATGCCTGATTCGTACGTGGACCCACTGTCAATGAAGTTGCACCTGTCACACTCCACAATGGCGACAACCCTTCTGGAAGATCCGAAATCGCGATGCTGTAAGTATCATCACCATTACCGGTATTCGCAAACAAGAATGAATACGATTCATCATTACCCGGTTGGATGCCAATAACATCGACAATCTCACTCACCAATTCAATGCCATGCGTTTGTGGGACGAATATCTTGAGTTCGTATTCATTGTACGATTGAGTGTTGCTTTCAGTCATTCGAATGAGCATTGAGTGTCCCTCATTATACGATTCAGCAACGCTTTCGTTTGCTGCTATCACACGCAGACGGACGTCGGCGGTTGTTTCTACATTAAGGCCGAGAGTATAGGTGCGAGAAATTTCCCAAATATCTTCACCAGTCTCATTGGTTCCGTTCCAAACTTCAACAGTCCAGAACCCTGCATCTCCACCATTCATTTCGATGGTCAACATGAACTCATCTTGAGCTCTGTTACCTGAATAGTCGAGTTGCATATTGATTTCACCTACTGTGTATTCATCACCGTCTTCAGCATCATTATTGAGAAGTGTGAAATCGTCACCATCCTCTTCCGATTGTTGAATCGAAGTATGGTTTTCACCAACGATGAATGTAATCGAATGATCTTCATGCACGCTGAAGGTCACAAGTTGATCTGGTGATTCAACACCGCCACCCACTACCTCAGCATTCTTGCCACCATTGTAGGTCATCTCAACGCCACGCTCAGTGGTTAGGAATGTACCGATAATGCTGTAATCGCCAGCAGGCAATAGAAGTGAGACTTGACCATTTGCATCCACAGTCTGATTCCAACTATGTGCTGAACCACTTGCAAAGACTAGGTTGTCACCACTATCAATTTCCGAACTGTTTCCTAGCGTATACTGATTGCCATCGAAATCTGCCCATTCAGTGCTCACATGCAGAACACTGGCTGTTGATAGCATAGCATCTGCTTCTCCACCAATAGCAACGGCTGCTTCAACCCGTTCCATTGCAGCGAATTGGCCTTCATCACCATCATAGGTTGCATAAAGAATCCAAACCCCTGGTTCCACATCCGCTGACCATGTGCCATCCCATGTACCATTATCCAACACCTTGGTTGGCGTAAATTGCGCAAAGGAAAGTCCTGATTCTGGGATTAGTGTCAGTGTAACATCATCTGCAATAAGACTCCATTCTGATGGTAGAACGTGAGTGATCTCTCCACCCACATTCACCATGCCTGCCATCATCTCAATATCTGATGTGTTGGCTGTATAATCCACATCCATGGACACTGAACCATTGCTGTAGCCATCCTTGGTGGCAAACACATCGTAAGTGTCGTTCACCGGGACGAAAATTCGCCATGTACCCAATATATCGGATGTGAGATCCACTGGACCGAAGGTCGAACTGTTCACTGTCACATTGGCATCTGCGATACCTTCTGCGTAACTCCAAGCATCATCATTATTGATGTCACGGAATAGGTTACCTGCAATCTCAACCCACTTGTTCAATGTTAAATTGGTGTCAGGGTTTCCTGAACCTGAGGCTAAGTTCATCGTCACATTGTCCAAAATCCATCGCAAGTTACCGTCAGTACGGTTCAGGCTTAATGTCCAAGCACCCTGCATCAATGAACCATCGATTATTCCGGATTCATCACTCGGTCCAAGAGTAAATTCTCCAAGACCTTCTTCGCTGATTGCTGTGACTGTAAAACCACTCAGTAATTCTCCGCTGCCACCTTCAACCAATGTTAGGTTGAACTGAGCCGCTTCAATCGATTGCCACTCAATATTGGTGCCAGGCGTCGATGCATCGACGTTCAAAGTACCTCGGAATGTATGCAATGGATCATCGTTCGTATCATCCCCATCATCATCAATGAAGTCGAGGATGTGGACCATCCAATCTCCTTCAGGTAGGTATTCTACGATTGTCCCATTGGCATCAGTGTCAAGATAGAATGTTTCACTTGCGTCACCAACTTTCTCGAAGAACACTGTCCAATTGGCCATTGTTCCACCAGATTCGTTTCGAAGTGTAATCGACGTGTGCCATTCGGGCAAGAAGCCCAATTCAACATCCATTCCTTCCGAACCGATTGCAACCTCGACCAAACCGCCCGAATTAGATAGTAATGTATTGAAATCTGTGGTGTTTTCATCACGTGCATCCTTTGCTTCTGTTTCAAATACCCATTTGCCAACACGTAGTTCTAGTTTGATGGTGCCATTGTCCCAGCAATTTAGGGTGGCGCCACCTTCACAAACCTGTGATGCGCTGATGTTGATATTCAATGAGTCGTCAAATGACGAATATGGTATCAAACGGAAATCAACTGGTTGAATTGTGCCATTGGTCACATTCCCATCACTTGAATGATCGATGAATGTTGTGAAATTCGCGATTACATATTCAGGGCTGGCAATGAGTTGCAGTGTCGCATTGTCACCGAATGGTGTGTATGTGTAAGGTTCGACATTGAGTGCCTCATTGTTGATGGTTAGAGTCCATTCTCTTGTTTCGTTGTCGTCGACACCTTCCAATACCCGAGCTGTAAATCGACCCTGTGCGGCGTCAACAGGCCATTGCCATGTGACTCCAGTAGTATTGTCGTAAGCCTCCACTAGGAATGGATGCTCTCCAAAACCGGGAACGTTCTGAGTGTAAGGATTGCCAGGGTCATACAGGAATATGTCACCTGCAGCGCCTACACTGTTCCGTGGATACAATGAATCTGTTTCACCTGAGAAATCGATTCCACCACTTGGGACGGTGAAATGCTTTCCAGCCAGCAAATGCCCGACGACTACGTGTACTGTGAGATTGACTTCTGCTCCCACTGGGATTTGGAAGCCGAACGTACCATTCTCATCAGTCATTGTATCTTCAGTAATACTGCCTCCCCATTGGAGATTCACCATCTGATTGTTGTAGGGTTGTGGTTCCTCATTTGGCTTGTTGCTCAAATCATACATCACACTACCATTAACCCATGCCGATTCGACATACTGCAAGACAAGGCCGGTGATATTCTCCTGCAGATCAATTTCTTCGTATAGGATGTACTCATCATCGAGAATACTCTCAACAACCCATGTGTCACGAGGCAATTCAATGTTATACGAGCCATTGCCATTATCACGTGCATCAATGGCAAACGGAGTGAATTGATTCGAGAACGAAAGGTTCTGATTCTCTACAGGTTGATTCTCATGATCCAGCAGTAGGAATTCAATGTCATACATTGGTGGAATTCGGTCAATGTCAGAAGGTGTGACATTTCCTGCAGTGTCAGCAGTGACCGAAATCGTTCCAGAACGATATTCATCAAATCCATCGGAATCGCTGTCCATGGTTACTACGTATTCGCCCGCAAGAACAGGGCCAATACCAAAGGTTCCATTTTCATCTGTTTCAAACCAACATGGTGACCATGCAATTTCTCCACAAGGTTCTGTTACATTTGCTTCCATATCGTCAAAGTTGACCAGTTCCAAACGACCGGTGACAACGTCACCTTCTCCTTCGTTCATCGACATTTCACTAGCAGTTCCTTGAATCAAAGTACCCGGGATTGTGAGTCTGATGTTATTTGCTTCAGGACTGTCTCGGGTAAGTGGAACCTCAAGTGGTGCCGGCAAGACTGATTCTTCACCATTTTCAAACAAAATTGCAACGTGGTAAGTACCAGGAATTGCATCGACAAGGTGGAATGAACCAGGCTTGACCATGTCGCCACTGAATTGGCCGGTTCCTTGGAATGTCCCTGTACCATTGATTGTACCATAAGTCGACAAGGATGTATCAGTTGCATCCACGACAAATGTACCCGAACCAATGATGGTTTCTCTGTACATTGGTGTAGTGAAGAATGAGGTGCCATTCGAAGTAAAGCGACCGTTAGCTCCTTCGACAAAACCATCGATGAGGAACGTGTCAGTCACATTGGTGTCTTCAAGACAATAGGAAGCAGCCTCTGGCATTGTTCCGTTCACACACGCTTGTGCGTCTACATCTTCAATCGTACCAACAAATGTCCCCATGCCCAAAATATTCCCAGTGCCAGTGTAGGAGTGATTGTGCATGATACTACGCGTGTAATTTCCTGTGAAATCTGTCGCAGTTACAACTCCGGATTCAGTGATCATTGTCCCGGGTCCTGTGAAAGTGACTTCACCAACAGCGCCAGGTCCGTATTGACGTTCACCTTCTACATCACCATCTGATGTTGTAATGTAATAGGCGTCTTGACGTGTGTCTGACCAGATGTTTGAGATGCGGAGGTCCATGTTAGCAAGTGGTTCGCCACCGAAATCTGCGTCACCTTGCCATTCGATGGTACCCGTTGCACCAGATGCTGCAACATTGATATCAAGGTCGAGAACTGATGCACCATTCGAATGACCTTGGTCACCGGTCACATTGATGCTAGATTCTCCCAACCAAGTTGAACCTGATACATTCGCAAGAATTCCAGTGATTGGATTGATGATACGATCTTCGTTCACATCTGTAAC
>Ga0315327_10001903_pt1 | contig 10986 bp, 21 predicted proteins | sample M110032315metaG_FD_203460 | JGI IMG/M metagenome (GOLD analysis project Ga0315327, IMG submission 203460) | Ammonia-oxidizing marine archaeal communities from Monterey Bay, California, United States - M1 100m 32315 | ecosystem: Environmental > Aquatic > Marine > Coastal | place: USA: California... | reverse complement strand
AAAGCGTAAGTTTTAAGATTTTGAGGCGTATCGTATAAATTATTTATTGATTTATGATGACTTCCATACATATAAGGCACAAATTCATCTGCGGGTATTATTTTTTCATTGTATCCACTGTTATATAACTTCTCGGCTCCTTTTGGAGTTAATACATAAGCACATAACCAATAGCTATACTCTGGAACCAATAATAAATCAGTAAGTCTCTTTTCTCTTTCTGGAAAAATGGCTTTTCTACCTAAATATAGAAATTCAAAATCTAAATTCTGAACTTGGGGGGCTATTTGTTGACATTTATCAAGGAAGTTATTTTCAAATACTACATCATCCTCTAAAACTAATACATTTTCATTTGATTCTGATATCTTTTGCCAAATTTTATGATGAGTAACATTGCAACCTATTTCACCCTTTAAGGTAGAACGCCCCCACCAAGGATCATTCCATTTATCATAAACTTTGTAATTATTAGCAGCCAAAAATTCTTCATTAACTTCTGACTGTCCATCAACGCCCGGAATTATCTCTACAGGAATAGCACCAAGAACATTATGCTTGGCAAGCTCGTTCATCATGCTTGCTAACTTATCTGGTCTTCTTTTTAAATTTATTACATATACTTTATCAAACAAGTTCATTCTTTTTTAAAGAAGCTGATTATTATAGAATACAACCCAACAAAAACAGCCGCCACTAAACAGTAGGCTGTCAAACAAATTAATTGAACGGCATTAAGTAGCTTTTTCAACTAAAATTGACCGGGAGAAATAATATTAGCTCCAGCTTGTTGTTGTTGCATTGCGGCTACCTGTTGGGCCTGTTGTTGTTTTTGCAACTCTAACGCGGCTTCGTGTCGCTTTTTAGCATCATCAGCTTTATTGTATAAATAATCTAAGTCCCCTTCTGAGAGTTCTTTAATATCCTTCCAAGGAAAATTTACTCCAAAAGCTTCAAAAACTAACCATTCTTTATCTAATCTATCCATAGTACTAAATATTAACACCAAAACACCCTTTTTGCAATAAAAAAGAAGCGATAAATTAAAAACACCTAAATCGAAAAACCCGCGAACAGATATTTTACCCTCCCCCGGCTGTATATTAAAAAAACCCCTTTCCCTAGTTTTCAAAAAGGGGGGGGTGCTAGTTCTCCCAGAAGGTTAGCGCGTCATCATCACTATGAAGCACGCGAGTCTCACCGCTGAAGTTCACGACCTTGAAACTCTCTTGAGTCACTCCAAGATCATCAAATGTTCTATGCTCTACCACGGAGAAAAGTACTCCATCAATAGTCATAAAATTTTCGTTGGTTTCCAACGCCGCATTTACTTTTGTTCTTGTTTCCATAATTTTTTAGTCTCTGTCTCTGATGTCGTTGCCTTCATCATCATTATAATAACCTTGCACGTCCCAAAGTTTATCATAATCAACCTTTGGATATGCAACCTTGCCTTGCGGCGTGTCGTAGTGTGTTTGTTTGTTCACACCTTTGGCGTAAATCTCTTGAGCTAGTAGCTCCATCTTTTTGTTATATGTCATACTCATAATTTTAAATCTCTTACATTTCCGAATAGGTTCCATCGTAGCAGTTTGGCTCATAAGCCTCTGGCTGCGCGTCATACCAAAACTCTTCGGCGGTGGGCATCACGTCTGAAAAGTTATCCTCGATTTTTTGAGTGCTCTCCTGCACTTCGGATATGTCAAAAATGTAATGGTTTGCCGACTTGGCTTTTGCGGTGGCAATCTCCAAGGTCGGGGCTTCGATTTTGTATTCATTAAGCCGCCCGTAGCGGTCTTCGGTTTCTATCTTAAAGGTTTTCATTTCGTTTCTCATTTTGTTTATGCTATAAGTATATCACAGGAGGTAGGACATTTGCCGTCCTACCGGTTAAATTCTTTAAATCTTTTAAACCGTCCTTCGACTGCCTCAACTTGGCAGTTACCGAATAACCTTGTGGCTACGCGCTCGGCGTGGTTCAGGTCGAATGCTTTGACGTGTGTGACTTCGTCCTTCGTTGTTACTTTGAATAATTTGTCTCTCATAATCTTGTGTCTCTCACTTTCAATACGTAAAGTATACCTGAAAAAAACGAAAAAGTCAACCCCTAAAGCGAGAAAGTTATTCACAGGAAATTGTTAATAAGTCGCTCTGGAAAAGTTGGCACGGGACGTGCAGCCCGCCGCGTGCCAAAAAGTCAATAGTTTTTTTGAAATTCTTTTGGCGTTCCAACGCCCTTGGAATACTTGTTGCGCTGGTTGGAGTTACCTCTGTGACCTTCGCGCCTTTTCCAAACAGTAATCACTTCAAGATGGTTTGAGTCTACGTTATTGGCGGCAAAGCTGACGCAGTAATTCCATTCGGGATGCCAGTTGGCGGTGTCTGTGTTCTTGTTATAAAAAGGCAAGTTCATGATAAACTTACGAGGTCGAGAGGTGTCGGTCATGTCATAATGACATTCAAAAACTCTGTCAGAAAAATCGCCAGTATAAAAATCATTAACAATCCATTGATCTGCTTTGAGATCTCCAGTGAAATCTTCGGCGTGTTGTTCGTGCGCGTGTTGTGTGTAAGTCACACGAAACTTGGTATCTTGGTTCTGTGTCCACCAATCCCAAAACATCCGTGGCAACCCTTTGCCATTGGAGATGCTCCAATAATTGGTTTTCTTGTCGAGGCTGTTTCCGAATCCGCTGGTACTCTGTGCGTTCATTACTTCACTTCCTCATATACTGATTCGGTTGAACTGCGTGAAGTGCGGTACTCCCAAGCGGGAGACATTACGCTAACAGGCTCGTCACCCGTCTTGACGTATGTCTTCCCAACGCTATAGTCTAGCCAGCCGCGCGACACTTGCTGTGCGCTAATGTATTCGACAGCATCCATCTTGGCTTGCTGGAAGGTCATCGTGCCAACTCTGGCGCGTGTGCTGAAGTGAGCGGGAACAGAATCGAATCCGCTGAACTTGTTTGTGTGACGAAATCCCTTTGCGTGGATCTCGGTATAGTAGTGTTCTATGTCTCTCATAATCTTAATTTGTTATGCGTATAGTATAGCACGGGTGATGGGACATCCGTAGTCCTACCACTCAGGGTATTCATTGGCATCGTGCCAAGCATCATCAGCGGGTGAGCCGTAGCCATCCTCTGTGCTGTCACCACAGCACCCACAGCAGGGGGCATCCTCACACACACCAGCCACCTCTTTATGGGTGGGCTGCACTGGGCGCAAGGCTCCATTGATTGGCCCCCATACAGGGTCTAGCTCATAGCCCTCTGGTATAGCAGAGGGCTGCTCTAGCTGGGCTTCTACGTCTGGGGTAATAGCCTCCTCGCAGGAGGTGCGAATCATGTCATGTAGGTCGTTCATCATTAATAAGAATATAACACAGATAAGGGTGATTGTCAAGGGGTAAGTTATTCACACGCCCTTCTCATAGATGGGGCCATCATCAGCCCAGCAGTCGGCGTGTACCTCCTCCACATAGGCCTCAAATTTAGCACGGTCAAACCGTGGGTGAGTTTGCTCAAAGAGGATGGCATACGCTTGCGCGGTTCCCTCCCTGTTCCCCTTGTCATCAATGTGACCGAGAACCTCGGCAATGAGGGTGAAGTGTTTGCGGGTGAGGTTTAGGGATTGCGCTTCGTTAATTAACATGCAAGCATTATAGCAGGATGGCAGAAAATAGCAAGAACAAAATGAAGAAAAATAAAAAAGTTTTTGCTTGCGTTTTGGCACGGCGCGGGCAGCCCGCCGCGTGCCAAAAGTCAAGAATTATTTTATACTTAAATAAAAAGATCCAAACATAAATACAAAAATACTAATACTTAATAGTAATTCCATAGTTTACCAGTAAAGGATTGATAGCAGGATGGCGAGCAGCCAAAAAGGCCCGAGTATAATTAACAAAAAATGTCCAAGTTCTTTGTCTTCTTCTGTCATTGGTTTGTATTTCATTTAAGCAAATTCCCCCGTGCTGTGGATATACCAAACGGGGTAAACCTTTTCGTTAGCGTATGCAGGAAAGTGCATCTTGAAATTACTCAATGCCATTTCCTTGTCGAATCCGCAAGTGTTGAACGTGAGTCCGTTGCGTAAGTTAATAGTGAATTTAAATCCTTTCATAATTATATCCTTGGAAAAACTTCAATCATTATCCCAGTTAATAGGCTGCCAATTAAAACACCTATAAAAATCCCGTGAATTAATATCTCTTTTTCGTGTTCTTTACGTAAGTTTTTAATAAGGACATTCACGTCCTGTTCTTCTTGCTGTCTTTGTGTTTTTTTCATAATTATACTTTTGAGCGGTCAACGTAAACGTCAATCTCATTTTCTGTCAATTCTAATTCTTCGCCGTCTTGGTCAATCACAACCACGGTGTCAAATTCTGTGATTTCATCAACTGTCATCAGTTGCATTCCTACGCGAACTTCGTCGCCTACTTTTACTTGTTGGTTTTCTATTGTCATAATTAAAATTCTTTTTGGTCTTCACTTACTAACTCACCTAGGTCACCTAGTCCATCTAGGTTGCGTGGGTCATTGTCTACCAGCTTGCGCATCACCCACTTGACAATGCGTTGCTTTCTTTCTACTACTCTTTTACTGCTCACCTTTGCCCAGTCGGCTGGTTCGTTAACGTCTACGCCTACGGTAATTACTCGACCCACGTTGAAATTCAATTTCTCAAGTGCCATCCGAATGAACCAAGCACTGTCATTGCCTCTGGCTGTGAGAATGTCAACGTGCTTGCCTGAATCCCTAACCAACTTGCCTAGTGGGGTTAGGTCGCTTTCCTCTAGGTTAAGGATTGCGCTAGGGTTAGTGAAATCAAATAAGCGTTTCGAGCCGCGCACCTCTTTGATGAGTGTGCCATCTAGGTCGAATAGTGGTTGTAATGTTTCTTTTGTCATATCTGTTTTAATTATCATACGTATAGTATACCACACGAGGTGGGACATTTGCAGTCCTACCTAATAGAATCTTTAATTTTTTCTTTGCGTAATTCTTCGCTTTCCTCATCAGAGAAAAGCTTGCCTCTTTTGATGGATTCAATTTCCATCCCTGTTCCGAAGTTCTTGCCGAAGAACTCACGGCGTACCTGTCCAAAGGATGCTGCGGTTGTACCCCAACGGGTTCCGTTGGTGGTGGTTACGATGAAATCTTGTTTGTTGTTTTCTTTATTCATTTTCAATACACATAGTGTACCTGAAAAAAGAGGAAAAGTCGAGAACTCATTGTGTCATAAAGAAAGAAAGTTTTTTCACTTTGTGCTTGCAAATTGGCACGCGGCGGGCAGCACGCGCCGTGCCAAAAAGTCAACTATTCAAATCCCTTGAAGTTATCAACTACAATTTTACAGAGGTTGGCTTTTTTGTACTGGTCGGTTGATTGAGGAACAAGGGAATCAATAAAACAGATAATGTCCTCTTGGATCTGCTCTTTAATTTCGTCCCGCTCCTCTGTAAAGTTAACCTCCACAATGGTTTTCTCTTTTGCTTCCCCGTCTGAATTTACCTCTGCGCGGAAGTAGCGGTATTTTTTTTCTTTTTGCTTGTAGTTAACAAGCCCGTTCCAATAGTCACTCATTCAACAATGTCCATTCTGGCAACCGTGTTGCCGTAAGTGTCTTGTGCGGTTGTAAAGTCGCCAACGTCTGCCGCCATAATTCGGTCAGCGTTATCCATTAGCCTTTCAATTACGTTCCGCATCTCAAATAATCTTTCGGCATCGTTGTTGCCAAAAGCTGAGTTGCCCAATTCAATTTCAATTTTTGCTTTCATTTATAGTCCTTTGTAAAATACGTGGTTTCCAATTATCTTTGATGGTTTGATGGCAACCGTTACCGTCCTGCCTCGCACTTCGACCTTCTTAAAAGCCCAGTAAGGTGCTTTGTTCATTACTTTCATACTGTAATAGTGGTTGGCTTCACCCGTGAAGCTGTGAACCAACCGACCACCCGCGCAAATGGCTCGCGCCAACTTCTTTGCATACTGTGCTTGCGTTGTGTTTGACTTGAGTAGACGCTTCATCAAATCAATATACTTTTCCTGTCCTTTGTTCCAGCAAGAGAACTGCCAAGGCTCTTTGCACACTTGGGCGGGAGTCAACTTACGCTCATCTGCTCGCTTTTGAATCACACAAGCAACGGCATACATACCCACGCTTTTTTCTCCACGCGCTTCACCCATCAAAGTGATGGCTATAGTTTGCTCATCTTTGGTTAGCGGTTGCTCTGCTGCTGTTAGGCTATAAGCTCCAGCGCATAAAAGCGCGTAACCAACAGCGAGGGCAATCATCACAGTCAATGCTGCGTCCAATATAGTGTCTAGTAGGTCTCTCATATCTTTGTTAATTATAGTTAAGTTTTAGGTTTAGGTCAAGCTCTAAAATTGTGCCACTTGCAAACGTCTCTCGCGTTCTTATGTTTCCTCACCGTTTGTAGAGGTGGCGTTGTGGTACTCAGCCCCACAACTGGCCTTGTCCTGCGCTTCAGATCCTGTCAGTCCACGCTGGGCGGTAAAAAATATGGTGGTCACCTCGCTGGATGACTGAGTCTTTTAGTTAATTTTACATTGCTTCGTCTCTCACTTTCTATGCCCATAGTATAGCAGAAATTTAAGGAAAAGTCAAGCACTTTCTTCAACTTTCTTCATCCTCCACAGGGTGCAGGAAAGGGCCAAACTGAGCCTCATTATCCCGTTGCCATTGACGGGCAAGCTCCCGCACTTGCCTCACGGATTCATTCCAGCGTTGCACACGGGCCTCTGCCTTGCGTTGCTCTTCTTGCACTTCTTGTTCAGTTCTCATAAGTCTCTCACTTTCGATGCCCATAGTATAGCAAACTGAGCGAAAAAGTCAACAACAAAATAAAGAAAAATAAAAAAAAATATACTTGCAAATTGGCACGCGGCGGGCAGCACGCGGCGTGCCAAAAAGTCAAGCTCAGACCGCCTCCGCTTCACGCTGTGTTGGCGCATCATAGGGAACACTAGGTTCCGTTCACCTCAAGCGTAGAGCGGAGGGCTTACACTCTAAGCCATTTCCTTTTCGTTCTCCCAGTAATATCCTTCTGGCGGCATTATATAATCAAGCTCTTTACCTCGTGCAATGCTTACAATGTGCATATCAATCTCATCCATTGAAACGCTGCCCCACTCATTAGCAAAGCCCATCACATAGCCAAAGGCGATGCCACCACTGTCTGCTTCCTCTAGGTAATACTCCCAACCATTACGGAGGATGATGTGTTGCACTACCTCAAACCTGCTTGCATAAACTGGCTTGCCGTCTTTTTGTTGTATGATGTTTCTCATATTCTTTATGCGTATAGTATAGCACACTAGATGAGACATCCGCTGTCCCACCTAGTAACTTTTCTCAATAAATCTTTGTGTATCCGAGCCACTCGCCCGTTGTGGTTTAACAGCACAACGCCATTGACTGGCTTGCGTGGTTCAAGGTCGCGCACAATAATGCCGCGCCATTGTGGGTTGTCTCGGTGGTGGACTAGTGTTCCTGCTTTCATTTTCATAATCTTTACGCCTCCACCATATCAAATGTGAATGTCTCGCCTTCGTCGCTTGAGTAAATCTCAAACAGTCGCTTGGTGATGGGGTTCCACACTCGCACGGTTTCAAGGCTCGCGCCTTCATCATCAAATGTGTGCCAGTTCATAATATGATATGTCCCCATTTTAATAGGATGTTTCACCCGCGCATCGGTGCTGCGCCTGTGCAGAGTCACCTTGCCTTGGCTCAGGTTGTTGGGGTCGGTGTCTTCGTAGGTTGCTTCGTACTGTTTCATAATCATTTAACTGTGTATAGTATAACACGGGAGGTGGGACATCTGCCGTCCTACCCTTTAATTTCTTTTACCCGAATCTCACCCAATCGGGATTCATCAGGGAACAGCTTTGCGGCTATCTTAAAAGCGGCTCGCAAGTCAAATGCTTGGATAGTTTCGGTTTGCTTGCAAGCCGGACGGCTAGGGTCAACTTGCGTTACTAGGGTTAGTTCAAATAGTTTGTCTTTCATATCTGTTTCAATTATCATGAGTCTATTATAGCACAGGGGGTGGGACATCTGCCGTCCTACCTCAAAAGAAAAATAAAAAAGTTTTTGCTTGCAAATTGGCACGCGGCGGGCAGCACGCGGCGTGCCAAAAAGTCAAGGCTTAAATCTTAAAAATGATTATCTTGTTTTAACTATTAATATCTATTATTTACTTATTTGTTTTATTTGTTATTATCTCGGGAGTTATTTGTTATTATTTATAACGTTATTTATATACATACAAAAAAACGACGCGATCCGAAGACCGCGCCGGGGTTTTTATGCTAGCCTACTATTATAAACAATTACATTTATACTAACCTTCTATAATATTTATCATAATAACATTGATTACTATTATTCCTGTGATGATTAATATCGTTTCTATCATTCATTTGTTTTCGTTTACGCTGTTTCATTTACTTTTTTTAGTTTACTTCTCTTCTTTATCTTTTGCAAGGCAATACTCGCTGCGCTTCCCGCTGGCTGTGTGCCGTGAATTAGCAATGCAAAATCTTCTTTGCCAAACGCTGCGTGGCTGTCGTCGTGGTCTATGTCCAAGCCGCGCTCCTTGGCTTCTTCTTCACTATAAACAACAACGGCTTCTTTCCAACCAGCAACGTCAATCAATTCATCGTACTTGCCACCGCGTGAGGCAGTCAGTACAAGGTTAGAGGGCAATGCCCATTCCAAAAATAAATGGAGGCTTTTGGAGTAGGCATAGAAAATCTTGTCAGGGTTCTGCCTTGCAACGTCAATCCACGCTCGCAAGTAAAGTTTTGAGAAGAAATCCCCGCCAACGTGGACACGCATAATGTCAAACTTTTTGGGCAAGCTCGCATTGATTAGCGCGGTTGTGTGCGGTGCGTTTTCAAATCCCGCCTTGGAGTCAAGCTTGAGAGCTTGCTTCAGCAGTTCCAAGTTGTGCCAAACCATATTCCGCAGGGAAGGATAGGTTGCCTCTGCACTAGCGGCAAAGCAACGCCAGAGTGTGTCTGGCCCATCTTTTATCTTGCCCGTGATTCTATCGGCACGGGATAAACAGTCTTTTGCTGCGGGGCAAGTGTGTCCAGCGGGAAGGGTGAAGGTCTTGAGAATTAGGCCCAGCTTAGCCACCATCTTCTTTAGTTTTGTGTTTGGAGATCCAAACTTAAGTAGGTTTAACATAATTTAATTATACAGTTTTTTTGTGTTTGCGTCAATTATAGACTTTCGCGGTTTGCGTAGTCCGTGTCTGGCTTCTCTGCCTTGATGGTTCCAATAGAGTGGAAACCAATGTTTTCAACTGAAACCGCCTTGTTGAAGTTAAGCAGTTTTGGGTTGTTCTCAATCTTTGCGTGACGGTCTTTTGCAATACGCTTGGCAATGACTAACACCTCTGCTTCTTTATCATTTTCTTCAAGTTCTGGGTGCTTGTTCCAAAGCTCAAACAATGTAGCATTGAGAATCGCCTTTTTCAAATCCTTTTCAGTAGTCCAGAAATAAGCATTGCCAGCGGTTTGCCAATGCAGTTCGCCATCTGTCGCGCCGTGATTCCAAAAGGAATTGAATCGCTCGGTAATGCTTTGCTTGTCGCCGTGGAGTCCAACTGCAATGCGTGAGCCGCAGTTCTTCTGTGTTAGTTTTAATTCTCTCATCTGTTTTAATTGTCTCATAAAAAAGTCGTTGCTACGAGAAAAAGTTATTCACAATTCCTCTTGTGTTTTGGGTTGCGGCGGAAAGAGCCCTTACCCTTTTTTACGCGATGCTCGCGGGACGCGCTGCCCATTAAACCCTCTGGGGTAACCCGCGCCTTGGTTGGTTTGTTCTTAACTTTCATCCGTCTATTGTAGCAAACCAGCAGAAGAAAGCAAGGACAAAATGAAAAAAAGTGAAAAAAAAATCGCTTGACTTTTGGCACGCGGCGGGCAGCACGCGTCGTGCCAAAACTTAAGGCGAGCCAACTTTTTAGTCAACTTCTTTAATGGGCAATCCCTTTGTATCCTCTAATCGGACTACAATAAAACCGCTTATTTATACCAACCTATATTTGGGCATATATGAGATCTAACTGTCCGCCACGACTTCACTCATTGTCGGCAGAAGGATTACTTATCTGCGTCCGGTTGAGGCGGAGGTCTTTTTCGTGGCCTATAACCCAGCACCACAAAATTAATGGAACGACAGGATTTCTTTATTACCTGCAACTACTTTCGGGGCCTGATAAAGTTCAGTTTCCCTACGTACTTCGTACCCTACTTACTTCATAGCTGCGTCCTCGCGAACTGTGCTACTAGGCTCCCAGAGATTGATCATCTCCTGCTTTTTGTTTCGGTGTCCTATGGCTCTTGCAAACCATTATTAGACTACGCTCCTATGGAACATCCGTCGATGCTCCAAATTGTTGCTGGTGTAGGGGGTCGAACCCTTTCCCGTCCCTATCGTGTCACCTTCACGCCTTGTTTGGGATATCTCCCCAGCGTGTCGGCTTTCAGCCACGGGCGTTACTACGGTACTTGACAAAGAGGGCGTTAACCATATGTCAGAGGTTATAACCGTAATACTTCCAAACCTCACCAACTTAAATTGTCAAAAAACTACTTGGGTTTTTAATCTAGGAACCCATTAACCTCGTCATCACTTGCAACACGTAAGTGTGCTACGGGTACGGCTGCAACGTCACCATCATCTTTATAAGTAGCAAAAACGCTGTTACTGTTCGCCTTGCTTCTCACTCGTAAAATCTGATTGTTACTCTGATTCATATAGAGCGAGCCGTTTTTAATGTCTTTCATGCTCATCGTTTTTTAATAATAGTCGGGATTTAGATTTGAGTCAACTAGTTTTTGTCACTTTTTTCAATTGGAATCATTGCCATAACTATAGACTTGTTGTCTTCACTATAAATAACAACCTTACGCGCATTAAAGATAGGAGTAAGTTTATCACCAT
>Ga0315327_10001900_pt1 | contig 10994 bp, 12 predicted proteins | sample M110032315metaG_FD_203460 | JGI IMG/M metagenome (GOLD analysis project Ga0315327, IMG submission 203460) | Ammonia-oxidizing marine archaeal communities from Monterey Bay, California, United States - M1 100m 32315 | ecosystem: Environmental > Aquatic > Marine > Coastal | place: USA: California... | reverse complement strand
AGAAATCAAGAATAAGGATATTGCCGATGAGCTAGGTCTTCCACCGGTAAAAATTCATTGCTCAGTGCTCGCTGAAGATGCAATTAAGGCAGCTATAGCCGATGTAAAGTCTAAGAGAAGCAATGAAGAAGCCAACGCCTAAGTTGAATATTTTAGAGATTATTTAATTAATGACAGTCTCCATTTCAGAAAATGCAGCGAAGCATGTCGCGGGCCAATTGCAGGCTCGGGGGAAAGGTATAGGCATCCGAGTAGGTGTAACAACGACAGGCTGTTCAGGAATGGCCTATGTTTTGGAGTTTGTTGACAAGATAGATGTTGGTGACCAGGTTTTTGAAGATCAGGGTGTTAAAATAATTGTTGACCCTAAAAGTCTGGTTTATATCGATGGCACTGAAATGGATTTCGTGAAGCAAGGTGTCAACGAAGGTTTCGAATTTAAAAATCCAAATGCCAAAGGCGAATGTGGGTGTGGAGAGAGTTTTAGCGTATAGCCATAATCCGTTGTTGATAGAATTATTCGCCTTTCTCCACTTCCGACCCAAGAACTGACCTCAACCCATCAAATCGTGCAGCAAATCAATCAGAATTATTTTCAGTTGTTTGACCTCTCTGAGTCCTTTGATTTGGATCTAGAAAAATTGTCCGAAAAGTACCATGCACGACAGGTGGAAGTGCATCCGGACAAGTTTTCAGGGGCAACAGAAAAGAATAAATTGCGAGCCGTGCAATTAACGAGTTATTTGAATGAGGCCTATAGTACTTTAAAGTCACCGATTAAGCGCGCAGCTTATTTGTTAACAATTAATGGTTTGAATGTTGAGTCAGTAAGCCAGAACGATTTAGGCATGGACTTATTGCTCGAGCAAATGCAACTACGCGAGTCATTGGACGCATTGCCTAAAGATGAATCTGCATTAACGACATTGGGTCATTTAAAATCTGAAGTCGGAGAGAAGCTTAATCTCAAGCAAAATATTTTTTCAAGAGAGTTTGCGTTAGGTGAATTAGCACAGGCAAAGCGAACTTTTCATGAGCTACAGTTTCTACACAAATTGCTGTTAGAAATTGAGTCAGGCGAAGAACAACGACTAGGGTATTGATTTAACGACAGCTATGGCCTTACTAAAAATTTCAGAACCTGGCGAGAAATCAGCCATACCAGTCCATCGTTTTGCTGTAGGCATTGACCTGGGAACAACAAATTCTTTGGTTTCCACAAGCTCTGGCCAGGACACTGAAGTGTTGCCGGATGATGCCGGAAAATACTTATTACCCTCAGTTGTTCAATATTCTGCCGAAGTTGATCCAGTGGTCGGAAAAATTGCTATCGCTGCAGCAATAAATGATCCTAAAAATACTATTAGTTCGGTGAAGCGGCTTCTTGGAAGATCAATAGAAGAGGTTTTAGCTGCACCACAATTTAAACATTATGACTTCGATACGGAAAGAACCGATAGCATACCGGCGATAATAACGGCAGCTGGAATCAAAGATTCCGTGCAAATTTCTGCTGATATTTTAAGAACTTTAGTAGACCGTGCTGAAAAATTTCTTGGTGGGAAGTTAGAAGGCGCGGTTATTACTGTGCCTGCTTATTTTAATGATGCGCAACGACAACAGACCAAAGATGCCGCTAGGCTCATTGGTTTAAACGTGCTGCGTTTGCTTAATGAGCCTACCGCGGCGGCTGTAGCTTATGGCTTGGATAGTCGCGATGAAGGCAATGTAGTTGTGTTTGATTTGGGTGGTGGAACATTTGACGTCTCGTTGCTGAGTTTGAAAAAAGGTATTTTTGAAGTGCTTGCCACAAGTGGAGATACGTTGCTTGGTGGTGATGATTTCGACTATCTGCTGGCGGCCTGGATTAAATCTGAGGTTTCACCAACAACGGAATTAAATTCGATGGAAGAAGCTGAATTGTTAAGGCTTGCGAACCTCGCTAAACATCAATTGAGCGACCAGAATGAAACAAGTCTTAATTATTTAGGGTGGTCGGGTGTTATCACTAGAGCCAAATTCGCGAAGCTTTGTGAAAGTCTGATTACGAGGACGATTTCCACCTGTCGCAGAGTGCTGAGGGATGCGTCGCTTAGTGTTGAGGAAATTGACAATATAGTCTTAGTTGGTGGTTCTACACGTATGCCATTAGTTCGTGATTCGGTTGCGGAATTTTTCGGTAAGGTACCATTGACAGATTTTGATCCCGATAAAGTTGTAGCTATTGGGGCCGGTATTCAAGCTGATGTACTAATAGGTAATAAGTCAGTGGATGATTTTCTACTTCTCGATGTGAACCCGTTGTCATTGGGAATAGAAACTATGGGTGAATTGGTTGAAAAAATAATCCCAAGAAATACCACGATCCCTGCAGCAAAGGCGCAAGAATTTACGACTTTTAAAGATGGCCAGACTGCCATGTCTTTGCATGTAGTGCAGGGAGAAAGAGAGCTAGTGAGTGATTGTCGCTCTCTGGCCAGATTCGAATTACGCGATATACCGCCAATGGTTGCAGGTGCGGCCAAGATTCGGGTCACCTTTCAAGTAGACGCTGATGGCTTGTTGAGTGTTATGGCGGAAGAATTAAGTACTGGGAAAATTGCGGAAGTTCAGGTTAAGCCGAGCTATGGTTTGGATGCAGATTCCATCGAGAAAATGCTGAGGTCGTCTCATGAGAATGCAAAAGAAGACAGGGAAATTCGGGCATTAAGAGAAGCGCAGATAGAAGCCAGACAATTGATTGATGCGATAAGTTCTGCAAGAGCTATAGATGGTCAACTATTGATTGCTCAGGAAGCCGTGCGAATTGAAGAAGTTGTTGCCCAGTTGCAGTTTTTTATGGAGCAGGGTCCCAGTGTGCAGATACATGAATTAACCGAAGAACTAAACCGCCTCAGCAGCCAATTTGCTTCACGCCGCATGGATTTGCATATAGGTGAGGCCTTGCGCGGGGAATCGATTGATGAAGTTGAACAATAACTACCAAGTGAATACTGCGTAATGCCAAAACTTAAAGTCTTACCCCATGAAGCGATTTGTCCAGATGGTTCTATTTTTGAAGCAGATACTGGTGAAACTATTCTTAACGCTGCACTTGCTAATGGTATTTCTATAGAGCACGCATGCGAAAAATCTTGTGCCTGTACCACCTGCCATGTTGTTGTCCGTGAAGGATTCAACTCTCTGGAGGACGCAGAAGAGAATGAAGAAGATTATCTAGACAAGGCGTGGGGTTTGGAGCCTGAATCCCGATTGAGCTGCCAAGCCAAGGTCGCGGATTCAGATCTTGTTATTGAAATACCTAAATACACAATTAATATGGTGTCAGAAGAACATTAAGGAGTCAGGCTATGAAGTGGACAGATGTATTCGATATTGCCATGACCTTAACGGACCAGTACCCCGACACCGACCCCCAATATGTCAATTTTGTCGATTTGCACCGCTGGGTCTGCGATCTTGAGGAATTCGATGATGATCCTGATCGCAGCGGGGAGAAGATTTTGGAAGCCATTCAGGCTGCATGGATTGAAGAGGTAGCCGACTAGCTCACTTCCTAAGCACTGCGATCATCCGTTGTTTTAAAAGGCTTCGGGGGGTTTTTAGCGAAGTTGCATTAGATGGCTAAAACCCTGAATTTTAGGGTTTTTTTTGGAATTATTGATCCTCAGGCGTACAAAATCGCATAATACTCACGTATAATGCGGCCACTTTTTGAATACTGATGTAGGAGTGAAGATGGCGATCGAACGTACTCTTTCGATTATTAAACCGGATGCCGTAGCCAAAAATGTTATTGGTGAAATTTATTCTCGGTTTGAGAAAGCTGGGCTGAAAATCGTAGCAGCCAAAATGCTGCAACTGAATGAGGAATCGGCAGGTGGTTTTTATGCCGAGCACCAGGGTAAAGGATTTTACACTGACCTTATCGAATTCATGACTTCTGGACCTGTTTTTGTCCAAGTCTTAGAAGGTGAGAATGCAGTTTTGCTTAATCGTGAATTGATGGGAGCTACAAACCCCATCGAAGCAGAATCAGGAACTATTCGCGCTGATTTTGCAATTTCGATTGACGCTAATGCAGTCCATGGCTCTGACTCGACGAGCTCAGCTGTTCGAGAGGTGGGTTACTTCTTTAACGATGATGAAATTTGTTCTTAAAATAGAGCATTCTCTCAGTTGGAAAACATGGTGGCAGCTAAAAAAATCAATCTGCTAGGTCTTAGCAGAGAAAAATTGAAAGCCCTGTTTGCTGAACTTGGGGAGAAACCGTTTCGGGCTGAACAAGTTATGAAATGGATTCATCAGCGCGGTGTATTAGATTTTGATGCTATGACTGATATCAGCAGGGCTTTACGAGAACGGCTAAAAGAATGCACGGAAATTTCCCCACCAAAAATTGTTGAAGACTTTGCTTCCGAAGATGGAAGCCATAAATGGATTATAGCGGTTGCCAGTGGCAGCAAAGTTGAAATGGTCTTCATTCCGGAGTCAGATAGAGGAACACTTTGTGTTTCTTCTCAAGCAGGTTGTACTTTAGATTGCAGCTTTTGTGCCACTGGAAAGCAGGGCTTTAATAGCAACCTTAGTGCCGCCGAAATCGTTGGTCAGATTTGGTGGGCAAATCATTATCTTGGCGGCTTCAAAAATAATAAGGAACGACCAGTTAGTAATGTAGTGATGATGGGTATGGGAGAGCCGCTGTTAAATTTTGAAAATGTTATGGACGCAGTAAACTTAATGATGGATGACTGCGCTTTCGGATTATCCAAGCGAAAAGTTACTATCAGCACATCGGGTGTTGTGCCAGCGATTGAAAAGATGAAGGATTTTACCGATGCATCTCTAGCTGTATCACTGCATGCGCCTAACGATAAATTACGTAGTCAGCTAGTTCCTATTAACAAAAAATACCCGATAGCGGAATTGATGAGAGCGGTTAGAGGTTATATGGCAAGTTTGCCTGATCGGCGCGTACCGGTTATTGAATATACCTTGATAAAAGGCGTAAATGATCACCGCCAGCATGCACGTGATCTAGCTATTTTATTAGAGTGCTTACCCTGCAAAATAAATTTAATTCCTTTCAACCCTTTCTCCCTAAGCGACTATGAGCGACCGACTAATACATCTGTAAGCAATTTTCGGCAAATACTTCAGGAAGCAGGCTATACTGTTACTGTGCGTACCACCCGAGCCGATGATATTGGCGCCGCCTGTGGGCAACTGGTTGGCGATGTTGTAGATCAGACTCTGCGCAGCGATAGACATAAGAAGAATGCAAAACTCAAGATAGGAAAGGTTTTTGACAGGGCTGATAATCTGGCCGTAACGGCCGAAAGAATATAAAGTAGATCGCTAATTCGATCAGGAGAAAATCTTGTCACGAAAAAGAATTCCAGTTTTCTTTGCGGCTATGGTTACTATGCCACTTCACACCTCTTTCCTTAACGCCAATTCGGAATATTTTTCTAGCCTTTCCGGCATCCTAATAGCATTATTGGTAGAGATTCAAACAGAAAGAAAATTTAAGTATATAGAATTAGAGGGCAATCCTCTTCTTGCTTGGAATGCCCTCTATAAAATTCCTCTACATTATAACTCTTATGAAAGGATCTCTAATGCAAAGTGAGCAATTTGTAGATAAAGTATCTGAAGAGGGGGCTGCAAAGGAATTCTTGACAGTAGGTGAAATTTTACGGGAAGAACGTCTGCGCCAGAATTTTAGTGAGAAAGAAGTAGGAGATCAGCTGCACCTAACAGCGCATTATGTTAGGGCATTAGAATCCAATGATTATGAAAAGTTACCTGGCGCTGTTTTTGTAAAGGGATATCTTAAAAGCTATGCTTCATTGTTAAATTTAGATGAAGTTGAACTACTTGGTCAATATGAAAATGATTCTTGGCGACAGCATGAGGAAGAAAAAGAAAGAGCTCGTTCGCATATGCGTCGCCAGCGAGGGAAAAACTTTCCTTGGGTAGTGCTTTCGGTGCTGGGATTTGTTGGTGGTTTTGCAGGTCTATGGGCTTATAACATTTTTTTTGGCGAAAATGGACAGCCAGTAACGGTGCCAGATAGTTCGGTGAGCGAATCTGTGGAAGATGTTTTAGCACTAACACAGCCTTCAATTATTTTTCCTCCAATTCAAAGTCAGACTGAAATTAATCCGACTCTCACTGCAAGTGAATCAATAGAAAAGCTGGTAACAAGTAACACACTCCCAGAAATAACTGATGAAGATTCTGTTAGTACAGATTCTTTATCGAACACTCCGGCCCTAACAAATCTTCCAGCAACGCCTGAGAATAGTCGGGAGCAAGAGGAGATGCCTGTTCAAGTCGATACCGATTTTACGAGTAATGTATTGATTGAGGCTGAAAGTCGAATAATAGAGATTAATTCCGCTGGCTCTGACGTTTTACATATTTTTTTCTCTGGAGAGAGTTGGGTGGAAGTCAATGATGAGACTGAAAATAGAATCTACCGTGATATTCGCGATGCTGGCGATGTCTTGGCGATAACTGGCAATGCCCCCTTCAATATTCTTCTTGGAGATGCCCCCTTTGCACGTCTCACGTTTAATGGTACCGAAATCAACGTGTCCGACAATATCCGCATCGACAATTCTGCACTCCTCACTGTAGGATTGTAAATCATGAGTTCGAATAGGTTAATTACTCGGCGCAAGACTCGCCAGATCATGGTGGGTGATGTTGCTGTGGGCGGGGATGCGCCTATTTCTGTCCAGAGTATGACTAATACAGAGACTACGGATGTTGAGGCGACTCTGGGTCAAATTGGTAGGTTGGAGTCTGCCGGTGTAGACATCGTCAGAGTATCGGTGCCTAGTATTGATGCCGCGGAGGCGTTTAAGCAGATTCGTAGCCAGGTAAGTTTGCCCTTAGTTGCTGATATTCACTTTGATTATCGAATAGCTTTAAAAGTTCTGGATTATGGTGTGGACTGTCTGCGTATTAATCCAGGCAATATAGGTAGCGAGGAACGAATTAAGACTGTCGTTGAATCAGCAAAGGATAAAGGAATTCCACTGCGAATCGGTATTAATGCCGGTTCGTTGGGTAAAACTTTGTTGCGCAAATACAAGGAGCCAAATGCCGAAGCAATGATTGAATCAGCACTGACGCAAATTGATATTTTAGATAAGCTGGATTTTCAGAATTTTAAAATTAGTCTTAAAGCTTCAGAAATATTTATGACTTTACAGGCTTATCGCGGGCTAGCTCCGCAGATCGAGCAACCATTTCATCTGGGGATAACAGAAGCAGGCGGTTTGAGATCTGGCACAGTGAAGTCTTCGGTCGGGATTGGCACCTTACTGATGGATGGAATTGGAGATACGATTCGGATTTCCCTAGCTGCCGATCCTGTGGAAGAAGTTAAAGTAGGATTCGATATTTTAAAAAGCTTAGGTATAAGAAGTAAAGGCGTCAACCTGATTGCCTGCCCTAGTTGTTCTAGACAAAATTTTGATGTAATTGGTGTGGTGAATGAACTGGAGTCTCGATTAGAAAACATTACGACGCCAATAGAAGTTGCAGTTATTGGTTGTATTGTGAATGGGCCAGGTGAAGCTAAAGTAGCAGAGATCGGTTTAACAGGTGCTAGCCCGAATAATTTAGCCTATGTAGAAGGCGTCCCTGATCATAAAATTAATAATGCCAATCTGGTTGATGAATTAGAAACGATGATTCGACAAAAGGTGGCAGATAAGCAAGCCGCAACGAAGGATGTTATCGCTTCAGGTTAATGAATAAATAAGTTCTATGGCAAAATTACAGGCAATCCGGGGTATGAATGATATTCTTCCGGAACAATCGCTAAGTTGGCAATATCTGGAATCGAGATTCCAGAGTGTTGTTAAACGTTTCGGGTACCAAGAAATTAGATTTCCCATTCTCGAGCAGACACAACTTTTTAAGCGGTCAATTGGTGAAGTTACCGACATCGTTGAAAAAGAAATGTACAGCTTCGAAGATCGCAATGGTGATAACCTAAGCCTGCGACCTGAAGGTACTGCTGGATGCGTGCGTGCTGCAGATCAGAACGGCTTGCTTTATAACCAGCAACAACGACTTTGGTATCAAGGCCCGATGTTTCGGCATGAGCGCCCACAAAAAGGGCGCTATCGTCAATTTCATCAGTTCGGTGTTGAAGCGTTTGGGATGACCGGGCCCGATATTGACGTAGAGGTATTACAAGTAGCTGCGGCCCTATGGAATGAGCTCGATCTGACTGAGCATTTAAGTCTTGAAATAAACAACATAGGAAGTGCGGAAGATCGGAAAAACTTTGGCAAAGCTTTAACAAAGTTTTTGGAGTCCAAACTAGAGCAGCTCGATGAAGATGCCCGTAATCGTATGTATAGCAATCCGCTGCGCGTTTTAGATAGCAAAAACTCCATGGTTCAAGCGGCGCTATCAGATGTCCCAGTATTGGAAGATTACGTCAATGAAGAAAGTAGACAACATTATAAACAATTAAAAGTGCTACTAGCTGCTGCGGATATTAGCTATGTAGAAAATTCTAAACTGGTGCGTGGATTAGATTATTACAATAACTGCGTTTATGAATGGACTACCACCTCTTTAGGTGCTCAAGGAGCTGTTTGCGGCGGCGGTCGTTATGATGGTCTAGTTGAGCAGTTGGGGGGAAAGCCAACTTTTAGCTGTGGCTTTGCGATTGGTATTGAACGCTTAGTGCTGATGCTCGATTCTCTGGATAAAGTTCCTGCTACCGCGCTGCAGCCAATTGATGTTTATGTGGTGTCGGTAGGGCAGAACACCACAGAACAAACGCTTTCACTGGCTCAGGCAATTCGCGAAAGTAACACTGAGCTCGGTGTGATAAGTCACTGCGGTGGTGGTAAATTCAATAATCAGCTTAAACGGGCATTCAACTGTGGTGCTAAAATAGCAGTAATTCTGGAAAGAGAAAATAACGGTTCAGACCCTCTAAAGTTTGCTAAAATCCGAACCCTCGATGACTCTGCCGCCGCCGATACCCTCGAAATCGCCGCTATCCCTGCTAAAGTGGCCGAAATTCTCCGAAATTCAGCCAGTTAATTAAATATATAGGTGTATTAGAGTGCCGTTAATGGTGTCTCAAGCTGAACAAACCTGTAAAATTATGTTCTGCTGAGCTCGCGCTGAAAGCAGGCATTAATCGAGTGAAGAAACCCTAAAAGCATGCAGTTGAGAGTAGGAGTGAGTCGTGGCAATAAACGCGGCAGAAGAAGAGACGATAGAGTCTTTAAAGAAATGGTGGGAAGAGAATGGTAAACAGCTAATGCTGAGTGCTGTAACTATAGTTGCAGCTTTTTCCGCGTGGTTTTGGTGGCAAGACAGTCAATCAGTAGCATCGGAATCTGCTTCCGATGTCTATGAAGAAATTCTGGCGCTTACCTTGACTGAACCAGGGGTTCTGGTTAGTGAGGCCGGACGCAACGAGATTCTCCAATTGTCAGAGGAGCTCATTGCCGAGCATTCAGACTCTATTTACGCACATTATGGTGCGCTATTCGCTGCACAACAGCAAGTTGCTGCGGACGATCTCAACGCGGCCGAGGCTACTTTGCAATGGATAGTTGATAACCCCCTGGGCGGATTATTTGTCAGTGAAGACGAAGGTCTGATGCTCGCAGCGAGTCTACGCTTGGGCAGGGTAATCTTAGCGCAGGGTGATTCGGAACGAGCACTTAGTATTGTTAACAACATAGATCCAAAAGGTTTTGAAGCTGGTTTTGCTGAATTGCGCGGAGATATTTATGTAGCGATGGATCGATTTCTGGATGCCAGGGATTCTTATGTTGCGGCCCAGCAAGCAGGGTCCATTAGTGATGGACTTCGCATGAAGTTGGATGAACTTCCTGACGAAAGTTAGCAAGAGAATTCAATTATGAAACATTCAATAACAATTACAGGCCCTCTTCTTTATTCTAGCTCTTTGAGGTTAGTGGCTTTTGCTTGTTTTTTCGGGCTAAGCAGTTGTTCCAGTTTGCCAAGCCTACCAAGTTCCTGGAATCCTTTTGATTCAGATGATGACCCTAATCAACCTGTCGAATTACTTCAGATAGAAGAGGAAGTTGATCTGCGACGCCTTTGGAGTGTTAGCGTTGGCAACGGGCAGGGCGACAATTACACAGAGATTACTCCGGCTATTGATGGTGGTTTTGTTTTCGCCGCGAGTGAAGACGGTGATGTTGTTGGGGTTAACTCACAAAATGGAGATATTGTCTGGCGGACTGAGTTAGATACTAGTATCACCGGTGGAGTTGGTGCTGGGGACGATATTGTTATTGTGGGGACTCAAGACGCAGAAATTGTTGTGTTACGTCAAGTTGATGGTGGTGAGGTTTGGCGTTCACGCGTCTCTAGCGAGGTGCTCTCAAAGCCACAAACTGATGGGGATATTATTGTTTCTCAAACGGTTGATGGGAAACTTGTTGCTCTAGACCGGGAAGATGGTTCGCTGCGTTGGACATACGAAACTACGCTCCCAGCATTAACTTTGAGGGGTACTTCCTCTCCGATAATCACACCTGACGGGACTGTCATTGCTGGTTTTAGTAATGGCATATTGGTAGCAGTTGCTGCAGAGAATGGGGTTTGGAGTTGGGAAGAACGAGTCGCTGTCCCTGAGGGAGAATACGACATAGAACGAGTCATTGATGTCGATGGGGATTTGCTTCTCGATGGATCTCGAATCTTAGCCTCCAGTTATCAAGGAAACATCATGGCATTCGACGTGCAGTCAGGGCGCATCGTTTGGGGCATGGAAGCATCGAGTTATCATGGTTTAGATCGCGGCTTTGGTAATGTTTATTATAGTGACGATAAAAGTCATCTAATTGCAGTAAGAGATAATTCTAACGATGTGGTTTGGCAAAATGAGAACTTAGAATATAGAGCTATCACCGCACCTAAGACCATTAATAATTTTGTAGCCGTGGCTGACTTTGAAGGTTACTTACACT
>Ga0315327_10001890_pt1 | contig 11015 bp, 9 predicted proteins | sample M110032315metaG_FD_203460 | JGI IMG/M metagenome (GOLD analysis project Ga0315327, IMG submission 203460) | Ammonia-oxidizing marine archaeal communities from Monterey Bay, California, United States - M1 100m 32315 | ecosystem: Environmental > Aquatic > Marine > Coastal | place: USA: California... | reverse complement strand
CAGTAATAAATTCATCTATTCTTTTAATATCTCCAGTTAATTCGATGGTATAACTTTCTAAAGAATTATCGAGTATCTCTGCACCGAATTCTTCTACGAAATTAAGAATACCCTCTTCTAACCCAGAGGAAATCCTTATTTTGATTATGAGTAATTCTCGCTCAAAATGTTCGCCTTTAGTCATATCATTTATACCAACAACATCAATTAACTTTGATAATTGAGAATTCAGTTGCGCAATTGCCTCATCTGAGCCTGTTATAACCAGAGTGACTCTGGATAGATTTATGTCATCAGTCGGGGCTACATTGAGTGATTCAATATTATAGCCTCGAGTTGAGAACAACCCAGTCATTCGTGTCAACGCTCCAACTTCATTCTGGAGTATCACTGAAATTACATGACGCATAAAATTCCTTTTTTCTCTTCATTTTTAAAATTAAACTCACAATACCTATTCCAATCCGCGAAAGAATCAATTTAGTATTGATCATCTAGTATAGGTAGTATTGCAATCTAATAAAATATAGTAAACACTCTGGAAATATTTAACTGAATTATTTTAACCATGAATAAAGAAATACAAACAAAAAAACATCCTCTTTCAGGAAAAAAGATGATGGGTGCCGATATGATTGTTCAAATATTGGCAGACGAAGGAGTGGATACCATATTCGGCTATAGTGGCGGCGCAATTCTTCCGACCTATGATGCTGTATTTCGCTTTAATAAAGAAAACAAAAAAGATAATGGCGACCAACCAATGCCATTAATTGTTCCAGCAAATGAACAAGGTGCCGGATTCATGGCATCAGGTTATGCCAGAGCAAGCGGTAAAGTTGGGGTAGTAATGGTTACATCTGGACCAGGGGCAACCAATACAGTAACCCCTATTCGTGACTGCATGGCTGACTCTATTCCAATAGTCGTGATTTGTGGGCAAGTACCAACAACAGCCATCGGCACTGACGCATTTCAAGAGGCGCCTGTGTCAGCAATAATGGGTGCCGTTTCCAAGCATATTCTCCTAGTTACAGATCCAGAACGTCTGGAATCCACTATTAGATCAGCATTTGAATTAGCAAAAACAGGAAGGCCTGGTCCAGTGGTGTTAGATATTCCAAAAGATATACAAAATTGGGAAGGCAAATTCTTAGGCGAAGGCACGCTACCCTTAACAGGTTATCGCAATCGATTAAATGCGGTAATGAGTAATACATTAACCGATGAAACATGTGGGAAGTTTTACAAGTTACTTGATAAATCAGAAAAACCTCTAATTTATGCTGGAGGTGGTGTAATAAATGCCAATGCAAGTGATTCAATGAGAAAATTCTCAACAACTTATGGCATTCCAATAGTCACCACATTAATGGGTCTTGGCGCAAGCGATACCACACAACCATTATCACTCCATATGCTAGGAATGCATGGTACTGCATCAGCTAATTATGCTGTAGAAGATTGTGATTTTCTTATTACTATAGGCGCAAGATTTGATGATAGGGTTGCAGGCGATCCAGTTGGCTTTGCTCCAAATGCAAAAAATATTGCTCATTTTGATATTGATATTTCTGAAATTAATAAGGTAAAAAATGTTGATTGGTATCATATCGGTGATCTTGAAAAGGATTTACAGGACCTCGTTAAGTTCGGTAAGAAAATCAATCATAAAAAAAATTATCAGAAATGGCATGAACATATCGCTCAACTCAAAGATCAATATAGACTAAATTACGATCGAGAAAGTGACCTGATTCAGCCTTATGAGGTTATTGAGGAAATTAATAATCTAAGTGGCGGCGAAGCAATAATAACCACTGGTGTTGGTCAACATCAGATGTGGGCAGCGCAGTACTTTGATTTTAAAGAACCAAGACTGTGGCTAACATCCGGAAGTATGGGTACCATGGGTTTTGGGCTTCCCGCAGCTATCGGTGCACAATTTGCCCAGCCAGATAGATTGGTTATAGATATTGATGGTGATGCCAGTATTCGAATGAATATCGGAGAGCTTGAAACAGCCACAACATATGAACTTCCAATCAAAGTAATGGTACTAAATAATTTTGGTGATGGTATGGTTCGTCAATGGCAAAAGCTTTATTACAAAGGTCGCATGTCAGCCAGCGACAAATCGCTACATAGAAAAGATTTCGTAAAGACTGCTCAAGCTGATGGCTTTAAATACAGTCAAAAATTAGATAAGAAAAAGAATTTAAAATCTACAATTAAAAAATTTATAGAATTTAAAGGTTCAGCTTTTCTTGAGGTAATAATTGATCCAGATGCTGGTGTCTACCCAATGGTTGGTCCAGGTCAAACTTACGACAAAATGATAACAGGTGAATGGATAGAGAACAGGAATAGTGTTATCGATAAAGAGCCTGATAAGAGTAGTATGTTTTAAGTTTACTATTCTGCCTATTCTACACTTGAGCTTGTATTTGATTGAATAAATCTGAATCTACGTTACCACCACTAAGAACAATCACCGAAATTTTACCACTAAATTCAATCTTGCGACTTAATGCTGCGGCTAATGCTACTGCACCTCCCGGCTCAACTACCATCTTAAAATGTTGAAAAGAAAACCGCATAGCTTCTTTTACTTCTTCATCTGAAACCGTCAAAACACCGGCTGCTAATTTATTGTTAATTTTGAATGTAAGTTCACCAGGAGTATCGGCTAACAAAGCATCGCATATTGATTGTTTGCCAATTTCATTTGATATCCTTTTTTTATTAACAAAGGATCGTTCTGTATCATTAAAATTCTCTGGTTCAATAAGATAGATATCTGTTTTCGGTGAGATGGCTTTTATAGAGACTGCTGATCCTGCGCTGAGACCACCACCTCCGCAACAAATAAGCACTTGATCAATCGAAGTATGCTGTGATTTAGCTTGCTTGATGATTTCAAGACCCACCGTCCCTTGCCCTATTATGATGTCTTTATGGTCATAAGATGGAACTAAAGTGGCTCCTGTATCACTTGCGATATTTTTTGCAATCTCTTCTCTATTTTCTTTGTAACGATCATACAAAATAACCTTTCCACCAAGTTTAATGGTATTTTCAATTTTAGAACTCGGTGCATCTTCAGGAATTACAATGGTAGTATCAATATTAAGAATTTGACCAGCCAAAGCTACACCTTGAGCATGATTGCCAGATGAAAAGGCGACCACACCATGTGAAGCATCTTTAGTCGATAACTGACTCATTAAATTATAAGCCCCTCTAATCTTAAATGAACCGGTTCTTTGTATGCATTCAGGTTTAACAAATATTTTTCCGCCAACCTTTTTATCAAGCTCAAGAGACTCAAACAAAGGGGTCTTGATCGCTATGCTTTTGAGTCTTTGGGCTGCTTCTTCGATCTCGCTGAGTTGATACATTGTTATTTTTCGCTATTTTTGTTAACCAAAAGATCTATTTTAGCAGCACAGATAAAATCATTTTCAGTAAGTGCCTGAATAGCATGCGTTGAGTATTTTATTTCACAATAATTGTAACCAAATAATATCTCAGGGTGATGTCCCTCATCTGTGGCTATCCACGCTACTGCATTTACAAAGGCAATAGTTTTACTATAAATAGGAAAAGTGAAGCGTCTGCTTATGGCTTTTCTACTTGTATTGAGTAACCACTCTTTATTTATTGATTCTAGCAAAAGATTTAGCTCTTTCTCATTCAGTGGCTTTGCATCTTCTTCACAATTCTTGCATCTTTTTTCAATTAAATCAGTCAATTTACTGGCCTCCTTATTTGTAGACGTAATATAATTACAGAAAATAAGATATATTTAAAATAATTAACTAACACTTTCCTTTTTACATGGAGTTATTTGGCAAAGATTATAAATAATTGGTTAATTAGAAAATTAATCATAATAATTACCTTATTTTTTAAGTACTTAACAATGGATATCTTTACTAAAAATATGTCAGGAGAAAACACAATGAGATTTGTTTATATCGCATTAATATTATTGGTTTCTAGCTTAACTAACGTGACTTTTGCGCAAGACTGCTCAGAAGAAATTGAATCGAATGATGCAATGCAATTTAATTTAAAAGAAATGCGTGTTAGTGCCGAATGTAAGAATTTAACAGTTACCCTAAAACACGTCGGTAATCTTCCTCAACAATTTATGGGTCACAACTGGGTTCTCAGTACAACTGACAATATGATGCCATTATCAGGACTAGCAATGCAGGCAGGAGCACCAAATTATCTGCCAGAAAATGATGAGAGGGTAATTGCAGCAACCGGAATGATCGGTGGTGGACAAGAAACTTCTGTTACTTTTGATATGAGCGCACTGGATCCATCAACTAGTTATACATTCTTCTGCACCTTTCCTGGTCATTATGCCATCATGAAAGGAGCATTCATTATTGAGTAGATGTTTTACCTAAAACACTCTAATGATGTCGATCAGAAATATCGGCATCATTCTGCTCAATCCTGATCATCTGTCATTATTTGTTAAAGCAACAAAAGTGCCGCCGTTCCTTTCACACAGAAGACGCATTAATCCGGCAAACCTCTGTGAGCTTTGAGGAATTCGGTTTCCTCCAAAAGAATAAGGAAATCCAACTGCATGAATCCTAACTAATCGATCGCCATTCTCATCTTCAATATTTATGCGATCAATATCCCTTAAAACTGCCTCCATGGAATTTCCTTGGAACTCATCACCAAATACATAAATACTGATTTTTTTATCTGGCGCCCAAAATGACTGAATCGCATATGCAATACCATCAGAGGGGTCACTGTCACTAAAAGGCGCCCATTGCCTCATTGTATTTTTAATTGATTGCCTTAATTGTGGTGTATCTGGCAGCCAATTTCGACCGTACTGTTGGAACATAAAACGCCCATTATCATTCATAATCTGCAATCCCTTTACAGTTGGATAAACATCAAGCACTTCGCTTAATTTTCTTTCAGCCCAACTCCATTTTGACTGCATACTTCCTGAGGTATCAATGACGAAAATAATATATTCACTGTCAACAGGTATACCTCCAATGGCTTCATTTGCAGCGCGGCGATAATCAGGTTGCAAATTTTTTATCTCTTCTGAGAGTTTTTGTTTTGCCTCTTCCAAATCTTCTTGATTTGCCTCTAATTGGATAGGTTTGGATAGACTGATATCGTATTTTCCTTGTATTTCATTCAACTCTGAAGTGATTGTATCAAGACTGACTTGTTTATCTCTTAGCTCTTTTTGAAAGATTGGTAAATCTTTTTCTATTTGAAGGGATTGATCTTTAACAGCTTGCAATTCTTTTTTTAACGAAATAGAGAGTTCTTCTGAAACTGTATCAATTATTATTGGATCGTAAAGCTTGCTCAATACCAGTAACAAAACAATTGCCCCAAAACCACAACATATGCAATCCAAAAATGAAAGACTAAATACTTCTATGTTTCTTCGTTTCTTCATAAGAATATTTGAAAAATATTAAGGCCAATCTTTACTGATACTCATAAATGAACCTCCAGTCCGATAAGCCAACAACCAATAAGCAATGGCTGCATTATAATCACCCTCCATCGGGTAAAGAAGAATATTCATCGGAATGCCACTTGGTATCTCTGATTCAGCTTCATAGTAGAAGTTTAGTCGTTCCTGACCAGTAATCATGCCTCGATCCGTTTCAGATTGATTCATTGTAGGTAAACCATCTACCAGGAGAATTACATTATCGGGGCGAGGATTTAATTGTTTAATTACAGCGAAAGCATCTTTCATATTTGTGCCATTTTCTGGGATGATTCTCCTTAAATTCTTTACAGCTTGATCGAGTTGATCACTATCGGTTACATCTATCCATACCCCATCACTATCTTCCAATACCGGTTGAGTTTCATTATTAAACGTATACATCTGAAATTGACTATTTTTTGGAAACTGGGCAATTAACCAATCTACACTGGAAACTGCTTGCCTCCATTTGATAGATCTAAGCTTCATGCTATCTGACATATTTCTTCGCCGCAGAATATTAATAATTTTTCGATCTAACATACTGGCAGAAGCATCTATCAAAATTAATATTCTTTCTCCACCTACCTTTAAGCCAGTTAAATACTGACGATCTCCGTCACCAGTATAACTTCGAATATTGTCTCCGGATTTTAATCGCTGCGCTGCGGTTAACATTTGATCTCGTTCCTGGCTTAACTTCTCAATATCAGCTTTTAATTTTTCAATTTCTTCATTCTTAGCAATTGATTCAATATCACTCTGCTCTAGCTCGACTTTTAGTTTATTCAACAAAATTACAAGACGAGCAAGCTCATCTGTGATTGAATTGCCCTTATCCTTTATATCGTCTATCGAATTTCTTGCTAACACCAAATTTTTTCGCTCTTGAAGTATCTGAATCTTTAAGGAATTAATTTCACTTTCTGGGATTGTCTTATTAAAATCCATTTGTTCTTTAATTTGTGAGTTAATAATCATAAATAATAAGATCACAGCACCAAACCCACAGCACATGCAGTCAAGAAACGACATGCTAAATAGCTCAGATTGTCTTCTTTTACGTGTCATTATCCTTTTTCGATAGAAATCATTAGTAAATTTATGCCTGGCGACCCAATTCTAACTACATCTCCATTATGTAATATAGTGTTGTTCTGTAATCTCTCATCATTCAAATAAGTGCCATATCGACTGTGATCAAAGACGATACAATCATCATCTTTCATTACAAAACTACAATGATTCCTAGAAATTCCTGTAATTTCTGATTTAATTTTTATTGTTGTGTTTGAGTCGGTTGGATTAGATCCTACCATTATTGGGGATCCATCTATCTTATAAGCGATATTTTCATATAAAATATGGGTTGGTCTGTCACTATTTTGTAGATTTCTAGTGATGCGCTCTACCGTAACCGATGGTTTATCCCAATCAAGAGATTTTTGAAGTTTTAATGAACTGCCTTTACTTATCTCTTTTGAGCATCTCGAGAGAGCCCCTCTTTCAATCTCCCCATCATCTAAAACATAAACTGAGCTAGAAAGACTGTTTTTAAGTGCATCAATTACTCCGGGAAGTTGAGCAACCTGATTAGTCAATTGAATAGCAGGTAAATCATTCACCGAAAAAATTGATCTAACCCTGTTAATTAGAAGTCGGTATAAAGGTTTTGCGGCTTCACAAAACTTCGCAGATTCAATCTCAATTTTATAAATCTGTTTATCGTATTTTATAGAAATTTCAATAGCATCCTTGTTTATAGAATCTGATATCCATAATGGAAGGCCATCGATTATTGCTTGATCTGACTCAGCTGAGTGCAATGGATCGAATCTACATTGATCGATAAAAGCAGCTGAGATCATATTTATCCAAGCTTTATAGAACGTTGTTTGACCGCACTTTTCAATTATTATCGATTCCTCTACTTTGACCTTACCTTCCTGAGACATCAACGAAACGGACATGCTGTGCAAGTGAAGCTCTATATGGACTAATTTTGCATCGGTATATTGATATCGAGAAGCAGCTACCGATGATTCAATAAAAGCAATAATTGAAAGATTCAGATCATTGGCAATCCCAAGGAATAGGCTTAACTGTTTATTAGTCATGTATGGAGGAACTATCACAATAATTAACGTATCCTGATTTAAAACAGCTTGAATTTCTTCCAATTGATGACTGACTAAGTCAGCTGAGGAATAGCGTTGAGAATTATTCGGTTTAAGCGCAGAGGTTGATAAGTTTAACCAATGTTCATTTTCTATATTTTTTGGAAATATCCTTGATTTCCCAATAGCTTCTTTGCCTATTTGAATTCCATGTTTATCAACAAAAGCATAGCCCGGCTCTCGATAACAAATAATCTCGTCTTGAAAGAGACTTATACCTGTATCATTTATGTGTAAAACTGCGTATAACAATGACTTTACCCAATCATCAATTCACATCAGTTTTCATATGACGTATTAATTGATCATTCGTATAATTCTCACTATCAAAAACAAGCCTCTCTTGCATAAGTTGTAATTGATGCACTAAGAACATCAAAAAAATACTAATCAACAGCGCGATAAACGTTGAGTTAAAGGCCACACCAAGACTTTGAGTTACCCCTGAAATATCACCTTGAACGGCTATATCAGCTTGGCCCAATGCATCTCCAATACCTCTTACTGTCCCTATAAATCCAATTGAAGGAATTGCCCAAGAAATATAACGGATCATTGACAGCTCAGATTCCAATTTCTCCGCTTCAGACTCAAATATCGTATGAGTGCTAATCGAAACATCTTGTATATTTTTTGTAGTACTAAATCTTCGTAAAGCATTGAGAATAGCTCTTGGCAAAACCATTACCTTTTGCTTTTCACTTAAGATTTCAATTTGTCTTTCGAATTCACGCGTATCTTCAGGGAGAATCCTCATGCCTTCAGCAATAGAAATTAAATTCGCATCTAATAATTTCCTTTCATTTAAGAGCAAAGTTAATTTGAAGCCCATAATCGCGAGTGCCCACAACATAAGAATAAAACATGATTCTTGTTCGAAATCTTTAACCAACACCCAAGCAGATCGCTCTCTGACATAATTTGGATTAACTTCTGCTTCAACACTTTGCTCAATAATTATTTGATTTGCATTCGGTCTTACAACTGAAACGTAGTATCCATGAACAATAATGATTGCAACAATAAGTGCGAATAATTGATAAACAAATTCAATAGGTATGTTATTTTTCTTCATCGACTTATTCTCTCTATTAGAATGTACGAATTATATTTTCTAAATGACACAAATACTAAATATTTGTTGGAAATGGGATTGGTTCATCGGCCGGTACTTCCTCAGTTGGTATAAAATCATCGTCATCTCCTTCGTAAGATTGTTCATCCAAGTCAAATTCTTCTTCAAGATCATTATTTTTCTCATTGGATAATTGATTATCGGTTGAGTCAGTTTCACTGTTAGTAATATCTCTCTCACTTTGAATGAGGTCTTCTTGAGTAGCGGTTACATTATTATCTTTAATTTCCTGTGAAGCTACCGTATAAGTTGAACAAAATAATAAAGAAAAGATAAGCAAAGTGAAAAAATTTTTTCTCGACGCATCAGATTTAATCATATTTCACCTAATTCTTTATTTCTCAGCATTCTTGGCAACTCTAAAACCAACATCAATACGTCCCTCACTTCCAAAATCTCTATACGATCCTCTTAACTGTGTAATGCCTGCATGACGCCAACTTGAACCTCTTACTACATGCTGGACACCAGATTCTGGGCCTTTTGGATCAATCAATATTTCGGTTAATCCTGGTGTTGGGATGGAGTAATAATCACTTACCCATTCAGAAACATTACCACTTCCATCATAAATTCCAAGCAAATTCGCAGAAAATGTTCCTACAGGAGCAGTAGAGGAATAACCGTCATCATAGTCATTTATAGTATTCGGAAGAAGGTTTTTGGCGGCTATATCTGCATAATTACCAAAATCACGCCTTGGTGGAAAGCGATTTCCCCAAGGATATATTGTGCTATTTTTTCTGGCTTGATGTCTAATAGCCCAAGACCATTCGGCTTCCGTTGGCAAGCGATATCCATTTGGAATTGGGCTAATAAGTTCCCATTTCTCAAAACGTTTTGTATAAACAGGCTCCAAACCTTCTTGGTTACTTAACCAATTACAATATTCGATTGCATCTGACCAACTCACTAATACCACAGGATTATTATCTGCTAATAATGAGGCATGAATATCGGCGGCAGAACTATCAATACTTCTGAATTTAGAAAATTCCTTGTTAGTTACCTCTCTGGCTCCAATATAAAAAGCTTCAGTCAATTCAATGTTACTAATAACTTCATTAGCGCGTCGTCCTATTTCTCGTCGAGATGTACCAAGAACGAACTTGCCAGGCTCAATTCTTCTTAACTCTTGTTGCTGGGAATTTATAATGGTTTTTTTAACGCCCATTAATCTGACTTCCTCGTCACTAAGGAGCTTTACTTCAATATTTTGCAGATAATTTAAGCGTGGCATTATGTTTCTTTCAAACGATTGAAAGCCTTCTTTAGAAACTAATAGAGCATGACTAGTTGTGGGTAAATCAATCTCCAGGTTGCCGTCGCCTTCTTTTTTTCCATTTATAAAAATTTCTGCGTCCTTCTGATTGACCGAAATTACGACTCTCCCAAGAACGGCAGCTAAGTCAACGGTAATCGATCTTTCCTCGGCAGATTTAAGGCGAATTGTCCTTTGAGTAGAACCAAAGCCACTTTTTGAAAAAGTGACAGAGTAGTCCTCGTCAGGCGATAAAGATAAAGTCAGTGGTGCTTGTCCTCTATATCGACCATTGACTGTTATATTAGCTCCAAAAGGGATTGTTTTGATGTTCAATTCTGCATTGGCTGGTACCAAAATAATCGGTTCAATCGTTTGCTCTTTATTTGCCGTTATATTAAAACTTCCATCCCATGCCTTAAACCCTTTCTTTACAATAGAGATATCATGAATACCTTCTATCAGCTCTAATGCAGCGGGTGTCCTACCAATTTCAATATTTTTATTGTAAATAAAAGCATCCGAAGGCACTGAATCAATAATTAAATTGCCCCATTTTGGCACTAAATTAACATTTATATCCTGAGATACATTCATACCTTGCACAAAAAAAACGTCCGAGAATGGTAAAAATCGATCGGAAGAAATTTTTAATGCATGGTATCCAGGCTCAAGCTCCTTCCCTACAACCTTAGAACCAAAAACAATGCTGTCATTAATTCTGATTTGACTGCTTTCTGCGAAATTCGTGTAAATATTTATGATGCCGGGTAGCTTCCTCATATTTACTGAAACTGTTTGATTTAATTCATCTGTAACGAGAAAACTTTGGCTTACAGGGTAATAACCTTCTTTCTGAACTTCTACAGAATAATTCCCCTCCCTTAATAAAAATCTTCCTCCAAGTGGAAATTTAAACCATCCACCTTTAATTGATAT
>Ga0315327_10001889_pt1 | contig 11017 bp, 8 predicted proteins | sample M110032315metaG_FD_203460 | JGI IMG/M metagenome (GOLD analysis project Ga0315327, IMG submission 203460) | Ammonia-oxidizing marine archaeal communities from Monterey Bay, California, United States - M1 100m 32315 | ecosystem: Environmental > Aquatic > Marine > Coastal | place: USA: California... | reverse complement strand
CCCGACTCTGCGCCGGAGTCATGTGAGCCGGTAGTCGGGCCCTACCCAACGCCTGAAGATGCGGGAGCTGCGAGTTTCCGCGGGTTCTTCAGGCAGAAGTGGGCCGACCAGTACGGCATCGGCTAATCCGGGAACGTTTCACTGGGGCTGTGGCCCCGGGTCGGCGGGTTCTCAAGAGCACCCGCCGACCCGGAGTCGCGGCGAAAGATATAGGGGCTGCTGAATGACCGAGATTGAAACTGTCGGCGCGGGCGCTGGCAGCGTTGTTGGCACCAGTCACTCGGATCGGCTCCGCGAATTCGTTGGCAAGTATGGCCTGCTGATCGTGTATGCGGCTGCCTTCGTGTTCTTCGCTTCCAAACGGGGTGACAGTTTTCTACGGATCGATACCTGGACGAGGACGATCCTGTCGCCCACCGGCTTCACGCCGCTCCTGGTCCTGGCGCTCGGGTTAACCGTGGTGATGGCTATGGGCGATTTCGATTTGTCCTTCGGGAACATGGTCGGCCTCGCTGGCGGGACCGCTGGTGCCCTCATGATCAACTACGACATCAACTGGGTCGTGGCTATTCTCATAGCTCTGCTCATAGGGGTGGCGGTCGGGGTGGCCAATGGCTATTTCGTGGCATACCTCAATGCCTCGTCGTTTGTGATCACGCTGGCAGCAGGCACGATTCTGTTCGGTTTCGAGACTTTGTGGACCAACAATCGTTCTATCAGCGGGCTCGAAGTCCAGTCGTTCCTAAACCTCGACGAAATAAAGGTCATTCAAAATATCCGGTTGCCCTTCTTCGTTGCCATGGCGTTCTTCCTGCTGGTGTGGCTCATGCTCGACCGAACTGAGCTGGGCCGATTCATGTATGCCATAGGTGGAAATCGTGAGGCAGCCCGCCTCGCCGGTATTCGAGTGCAACGAATTCGAACCATCGGGTTCATCGTCGTCGCTATTTCAGCCACGATTGTTGGCGTCTTGTTGGTCGCCAATATCGGTGGGACTCGATCCGATCTGGGTACAGCGTTCTTGCTCGACGCCTACGCCTCGGTCTTCCTCGGGGCAGCGGTGTTCCGGCCGGGCCAGTTCAACGCCCCGGGAACACTCGTCGGTGTCGTGTTCCTGCGCACCATTGAGGTGGGTCTGCTCCAAATGCAGATCGACAACTCGTGGATCAACATCTCCAAGGGTGTGATCCTCCTATTTGGCGTCTTGTTGAGCCAGCTAGTGGTCAGGCAGCGGTGACCTCGTTTCTCGAAACTCGGGGCCTGGTCAAGGACTACCCCGGTGTCCGGGCTGTCGATCACGTGTCTCTAGAGTTCAACGAGGGCGAGATCCTGGGCCTCGTGGGTAAGAATGGGGCTGGCAAGAGCAGCGTGATCAAGATCCTCGCGGGCGCGAGCCGCCCAGACGAAGGCGAGATCGTGCTCGATGGCGCTCCTCTCACGCTGGCTCATCCTCACGAGGCGACGATTCGTGGTATGTCGTTCGTGCATCAGGAACTGTCTGTGGTGCCGGATCTGTCTGTCGCCGAAAACGTCGAGCTCGGCTTGGGCTACCCACGCCGGGGCGGCCTATTCCTCAACTTCCGAAAGATGCACGCGAAGGCAGCAGAAGTGCTCGAACGACTCGGTGGTGGGATCGATCCGAGAGCCCCGATTGGCTCACTCTCGGTTGCCGAGCAGCGGTTGGTGATGATCGCCCGAGCCCTGATCACTGACGCCCGGTTGGTGGTTCTCGATGAGCCCAGTGCATCTCTGACAGACGAAGAGATCAACCACATGTTCGCAGTGTTGAGGGACCTCGCGTCACACAAGGTGAGTGTGGTTTACGTGTCGCATCGGCTTGAAGAGATCTTCGGGTTGGCCAACCGTGTTGCAGTGATGCGCGATGGCGCCCTAGTGGCTGATCGCCCTGTGTCCGAGTTCAACGTACGGACGCTTATCGAGGAGATCACCGGTGCCGACGCGAGCGCAACCGCCAACGAGCGTCGTCAAAGCTACGGGGTCGGTGGCCGGCCCGACACAGAGGTCGCGCTGCGTGTGACCGGGTTGAATGTCACTGGCAAGGTCTCCGACGTGACTTTCGAGATCCGCAAAGGCGAGATCCTCGGCCTGGCCGGGCTCGTCGGGGCAGGACGGACCGAACTGGTCCGTGCTGTATTCGGAGCCGATCGTCGTAGCAGCGGGCATATCGAAGTCAATGGGGTCGAATGCCAGATCACCGAGCCTCGTCATGCACTCGATGCCGGCATCGTCTTGTTGCCCGAGGATCGACGGAACCAGGGCCTGATTCGAGACTTCTCCGTTCGACGAAATATGACTATTGGGACGCTGCGCCAGCATCGTTACAAGTCTTCGCTTCCTCTGCCCTCGTCCCAACTCGAGCGCGCGGCCGCTCAGCGAGCTATCGAGTCGCTTGACATCAAGACTGCGTCTGACCAGAGTCCAGCTGACTGGTTGTCAGGCGGCAACCAGCAGAAACTCATCCTTGGGCGATGGTTGGAGTCAGGCGCAGACGTGTTCATTTTCGACGAGCCAACTCAAGGCATCGACGTCAGCGCCAAGGAAGAGGTGTACATGTTGATGGAGCGCTTGGCGAGCGAGGGCCGCTCGGTCTTATTCATCTCCTCGGAGTTCGGCGAGCTTGTCGGGGTCTGCCAGCGCGTCATGGTGCTTCGCGAAGGGGAGCTTGTAGGTGAAGTATCTGGCGAGGCCATCTCTGAGGTGGCGCTGCTGGAGCTCTGTTATGGGCACTCCATGAGTACCGCTGGGTGAGTGACTAATTGTCCAGAGCGCGACAAGGGGGAGTCTGTGAAGTTCAGCGGTGTCAAGGAGTTCAGCCATTTCGCTATTCATGTGAGCGACCTAGAGCGCTCTCTCGATTTTTATGTTGAGCGGCTCGGCCTTGAGGTGGTGACGGAGTTCGTTGAGGGAGGGGAGACGACCTGCGCCGCAGTGGGTTACCCCGAAGCGCTGCTTAATTTGGCGATGTTGCGTCTGCCGGGCACCCGGGCCCTTATGGAGGTCATCGAGTATCAGAATCCGCGTGGGACGCCCGTCGATCCTGATCAGGCGAATCCCGGTACTTGCCACATTTGCTTTTACGTCGACGATCTCGTCGCGGCATGGACCGACCTGGAGGCCGCCGGCATTGAGTCGGTTTCAGATGGCGTCATCGACGTTCTCGAGGGCCCGATGGAAGGTGGGAAAGTCATCTACTGCAAGGATCCGGACGGTATCCGCATCCAGTTTCGCGAGACCAATACGACTCTAGAGTCGACGCTGCGAGACCCTGGTCAACGTGGCCACACGGTCCCAGCCAACGAGTTCAGCCACCTCGGTTTGCATGTCCGTAATCTCGAGCGGTCGCTCGAGTTCTACCGCGAACAGCTTGGTCTCAAGGTTGTCGCAGAGCAACTCTTCCAAGCCGATTACCTCCGTCAGGTAGTCGGCCAGCCCAAGGCCGACATCAACACGGCCACGCTCCGCCTCCCGGGGAGCCTTCCGGGGACACAGTCCTATCTAGAGGTAAGCGAGTACCAGAATGTGTCTGGGGCACCGATCGATACTGAGCACGCGAATCCCGGCACCTGTCATATTTGCTTCTACGTTGACGATCTCCTGGCGGTATGGGCAAAACTCGAGGCTTTTGGCTCAGAGCTAGTTTCGAAACGAGTTGTCGATCTTCGCGACGGGCCGTTGGCGGGCGGCAAGGTCATCTATGTAGAGGACCCTGACGGCATCCGCGTCGAGTTGCTGCAAGCAGAAATCTCCCTCACTGAGGCCGTGGAACAGGGCGTCTGACAGTCCTGCCGATCGGCTCGTACCGTGGAGGCCGCGTACAGGCCGCGAGACGTCGCGAAACAACGCGAACCAGCGATCAATCAGAACGGCAGGCTAGAGGCGGTTTCCGGGCGTTTGCGCAGGTCAGCGGTTTGGGGTGCATCGATCTGGGGGACCGAAGGCCCCGAGTTCAAATCTCGGCAGCCCGACCAATAAAACCGCAGTTCAGGGCCAGTACAAGCCTCGGTTCGGCGTAACTCAGAGGGGTGGACCGCTGTTCCGATAGGGCGGGTGTCGGCTCCCCTGAGCCTGTTACTCGAAACAAAACTTGGTCTATCTGACCCCGGGACTCGAGTCTGGAACCTCAGGTCGTTACCTGCTAATCATCGGTTCCAATACCGCTTGTAAAGAAGGTGCCAATGAGAGGGCTCCTGATCTCGAGAGATGGTTGAAATCTGTGTAGTACTCCACACCGTCTCGCGCTGACCAACAAACTGCCTCGTCGCACAAGGTGTCCGAAGGGTCAAAAAAGTCGACCCCCGGGTCAGAGTCGGAGATCCTTCCGGCCATCTCTCTATGCCAGGAGCGGCTTTCCCGCGCGACAACTGCGTCCTTCCACCGGTTTGCGCTTCCCGGGAAAAGAAGGCTTGCCGTCGACTCCTTATCACCGTCTGGGCGGGGGATCATTATTACTACCGGGATTCCCTCGGTTCGGATCCTACGAACGGTTGTCTCGAGAGCGGCCTCCCATTCATGTTGATTCGGGACAAGGGAGCTATAGCCATGGTCTTGGTTCGCAATAAGCACCGCGGAAGGGCGTGTGGCCACGATCATCTCGACGATCCCTCTGCGGTGGGCGTCACAGGAGGGATCACCGATCTTGGACCCATCTGGCCCGTTAGGGGTCTGGTCATTATTGGATTGCCCAGTTGGCAATAGAATAAAGGGACATCCATTGGTGGATACAACGGTCGTACGGTGTTCGAGTTCAGTTGCCGCCGCGATAACCCCATCCGCCACGGACCACGATTGCGAGTCACCTGCGAGAATCACAGTGCCCCTTGAGCCAACCTCGGGCCATGTGCAATGTGTTAGGTCACTACTGCCTACGCAGTCATTTCGCATAACTGTGTGCTGGCCCACTGGCCAGTCCAGCCCCCACCCGTGTCGGGCACCAACCGCTAACAAGATGGTGAGTCCAAACGGAACTAAGAGAGTGAGGGCCACTATGGGTGCTAGCCGGCGCCCCCTGAAGCGAGGCGAAAATCTCACTGGATTCTCAACCCACCGGTGGGAGGCTGCAGCCGGTAGGAGAGACAGGCCAACGGCGATTACTAGGACCCATTGTTCGTCGGACCAGAGCAGCCGCGCGAACACGATGAATGGCCAATGCCACAGATACCAGGAGTACGAGAGGTCACCGATTCGGACCAAGACTGAGTGTTCAAGAAACCTGGTCGTGCCGGTCCGAGAGCCGAAGCCGTTAACTATTACTAGGGCGGCCCCACCTACTGGGAGAAGGGCGACAACACCAGGAAACGGTTGAGAGCCGTGGATTAATAGGGCTGATAGAAGAATCAGGCCTAGACCGAGGAATCCAGAGGTTTCACGAACTCGTTTAGAAACCGGCCCGACTCCTTCAAGTCCGAGGCAGAGAAACGATCCGACGGCAAACTCCCATGCCCTCGTAGCTGACGAGTAGAACGCGAATGCTTGAGATGATCCGCCAACTGCTGGGATATGGAAGTTCCCAAATGAAGTAATCAGTGCGAGTGCTAGGGACGGCACTGAGATCATGGCCAAGGAAGCGAAGGGGCCGAGTCGGCCCCACCCAAGGCGTTGACCAACGCGCCAACCTACGAGAAGCAGCACGGGGAAAACTAGGAAGAACTGTTCTTCTACGGACAGAGACCACGTGTGAAGAAGGGGATTTGCTTCGGCGTAGTGACTGAAGTAATCGCCTGTCCACCGCAGAATGGCAAAGTTGGACAGGAGGGTGAGAGCACCGAATGCTGTCTTTGCTGTCCCTTGTTGCGCTCCGTTGGGTGATTCGAGGAGTATCGAAACGACTGTGGTGAACGCGATGACAACTGCCAGTGCGGCTAGAAGCCGCCGGACTCTCCGGACGAAAAACGATCCGAGCCTGATCGTTCCGGACCTGGACCACTCCAGAGAAAAGGAGCGGGTAATCACGTAGCCCGAAATTACAAAGAAGATGTCGACTCCGATGAACCCCCCGGGCACGGGCAGACCCATATGGAAGAGAACAACCAAGATCACCGAGATAGCCCGTAGGCCTTGAATGTCGTGTCGACGGTCGGTTGTTTTGAGTGGTTTCGTCATGTGTAACTAATTGGCGGTCCTCAGGTAGAGACTAGAGATTCGCAAGCTCAGCGGTGGCCTTCCGCGGTGCACACCTCATTGCACAGAATGCATGCCACCAGACGGACACAGGCTTACCCGACGAACACCGAGGTCTGATTCCACGAGCGCTAGGGGTCTGGATGAACACCTTGGACAGATTTCTGTGATCTGGGGGACCGAAGGTTCTGAGTTCAAATCTCGGCAGCCCGACAAACAGTGTGCAGGTCAGGCAGTGTTTCTTGAAAGCACCCCTAGCCTGCCGTCGCGCTAGGGGCCTATTACGTCCTTTCGGATCTAGAAAAAATCTAGGTCCCCGAAGGCGAGGTCAAAGCGATTGTTACGGAGTGCTTGGGTATGGGCGTCACCCTTTCCCTTGACCAAAAGAGTAAAGCCACTTGAACGTGTGCCAACGCTTGCGCGTCGAAGCGATGAACTGTTCCAGGACTCTTCCAGCGCCAAGAGTCCCAGGGACCGCTGGTGGAGTGTTAGGCGGCGGGCCATCTTCAGTAGTTTGGTTCCTGTGCCGCCTCTCTCCGGCCCCATGTCCATGAGGAGGCTCACCGGCAGGTTGGCTCTTCGTATGCGACGTAGCGCAATCCATCCACCGTTGTTGTCATCGTCGCTGACCTGCAGGAACGTGTACTCCTTGAGGGGATCTTGTGTGTAGCGCCAATTGAAATGGGCTGAATCTTTCTTCATGCGCCAGGTGTCCTGACTGGGGGCTCGCTCTCCATGGGGTAGACAACCGTCTGACAGGACCGGAACTGACCCAATGGAGGGAAGCAACAATGCCATGCGTGGAACTGGCAGGCGACGGTAACCGAAGCGCTCCATGAAGATGGGTGTGCTGGCGGCGTTTGTAACGGTGAGGAACATTTCTACCCCACGGTCCAAGCAGGCCTTTTCGGCCTCCGTATGAAGTCTTCCGAATACTCCTTGACCGCGTATCGCCTCGTCGATAAGCACCTTCTGTGGCATGCCCACCAGCACCTCCTTATCCCCCTTCTCGAAGATGTGGTCGTTGGTAGTGGCCATCCCTACGATACGGCCGCCCATCTCACCGATGATTACGGATGCACTGCCTGAAGGGTTTCGGAAATACCAGTGATCGAGGTAGGCAGCCGAGCATCGGTCCTGGCCTTGTGACTCCATGAACGCCGACAGGGCAGGCACATCCGTCGAGTGTGCAGGCCGGATGTTTAGCGTGCTCATCAGGAGCGAACTTCGGGAAGGCGAATCGGTTCCTTGCTGACCGAAAACAGTGGTCCGCTGGCCGTTGTGCTAAACGCCTTGGGGTAAGCCCCGCGCATTAATTGGGGGGCACGGGTCACAATTGATTGCCCACGAACGTGTGACACACCATCAACTCCAACACCGGACCACCGCTTGCTTTGGCTCATTACAGGCGACCAGTCGGTTCAAAAGTTATCGCGTCACTGCCGTGGTGGCAGTGGCAGCGACGGCGCGGCGGGTCATCCGAGTTGATCAAAGGAAATAAGTTGGATTTTCGTAGGGTCGAAAACTGGAGAGCCAGTAAGAATCTGGTGTTCAAGATGACACTTGGTGAGAAACTCATTGTGGGCAGTCTGGTTCGGATGGTGCCCGTAGAGGCTCGCCAGGTCATTCCCAGGGGCGTAGGGATGCACCATCATTTCTGTCACCGAGCTTGTTGGTCCGGAGAGAGCCAAGCTTCTGTATTCATCAGCGGTCCAGATTGTCCGGCGAGGCAGTAGATGAAGTGACACGAACCGGTCATTGGTTAGCCCGCTGAATGTCTTTCGAATCTGGGCGGCTGAACGGCGTAGAACTCCGTTCTTGAATGAGGCCGACGGCGTGAAGTCGCTGAGACGAGTCAGCCTCATTCGGGGTGGCATAACGAGGCGGAGCCGCCGTACTCGGTCGCGTAACACGGGGAACATAGGAGCAAATACCGCAGGGGTCATGTGGACGTGTTGATGACTGTCGATGTGGGTCGGAGTGATGCCGAGATCTTCGGCTCGGTCTAGTTGCGCGATGAACTCAGAGGTGATGTCGGCCGGGTTTACTGCCCGCGTGAGTAATTTCCGCAGAAGTTGGCCGCGTGACCAGAATTGTCCGTTCTCGTCGGTGAGTGACTCCGCCGAGGTCAGCGGCCGCCCCTCAGTAAGGTTGAAATGAAGCCCCACACCGAGACCAGGGTTTTGTTCCGCCAGACCAACCGCCTCTTCAGTTCCTGGCGTATTCACCAACAGCGTGGTCGAACTGACTTGCTTGTTCTGGAAGGCATCGATTACTCCCTCGGAAACCGAAGTAGTGAGTCCGAAATCATCGGCGTTCACGATGAGACGACGGACCACGAGCCATTACTATCAGCCGTAAGGGATGCTTGGCTAGTGTCAGGACCCGAACCTGTTCATAGGGCTTTGGGGGCCGATGCCCGGGTAGCTTTAGGTGTTCCTAGCCAAGTTGGAACGTTGATCACTTCACAATGGCGTTCCTCTAGTCCGCGTATAGGCCGCGAAACCTCGCGTAACAACGCCGACTAGCGCTAACCAGTAAATCAATCAGAACAGCAGTTCTGAGGCCGCCTCGGGGTATTTGCGCAGGTTGCGGTTTGGGGTGCATCGACCTGGGGGACCGAAGGTCGGGAGTTCAAACCTCCCCAGTCCGACAATAAGAACCACAGGTCAGACTAGATTCTGTTCAGCTGCGATCAAGACATGTTGATCCTCATGTCCCATTCCTCGGGTAGCAGTCTTGAGCAAGAAAGGTCAGAGTGCTTCGTTACTTCCTTTTCACAAGGGCAGGCATGATGAGGACTCGGCATGACCAGGACTAGGCGCCTCCTGCGGGTTGCAGGTTTGAACTTCTTATTGGTGACTGCTGTAGTCGGCTTTTTTGTCCTAATACCGCTCAGCGTGAAGGTGGCCTACCGTTCCTACTCGCGACTTGTTCCATGGTCTAGCGGCGAAACAAGAGCTGCTTTGTCTAACTACTCTGAATTTGAGTGGGCTGAGCAGCACTTCAAGGACCTGAACCGAATCGCAACGAACTACCGGGACTTTGTGGTTTGGAGAGCTGAGCCATTTGAGAGCCCCACAATCACGATTGAAAGTGGTGGTTTTCGGAGGGTCGAGCAAGCGCGGGATGCAAATACGGATGAAGTCTGGTTGTTTGGTGGGTCGGCTATGTGGGGAGTTGGCAGTAACGATACAAACACTATTCCGAGCCAGTTGGCTCAAGGTGCTGCAGTAACTGTTAAGAATTATGCCCAAATGGGATATATCGCACGGCAAAGTCTGAACGAATTGATAAACATCTATTCGGAGGTTACACGGCCTCTTTCTACCGACCGAGTAGTTGTGTTCTATGACGGTGTTAATGAGGTGCTCTGGAAGTGTCAAACTGAGAACTTGTATCTAGGCAGTGCTTATGAGCCTGATATCCGCGATGCTCTGGCGGTTGATAATCTTTCTCCAAGAGTAATTCTTCAACCAGCAACTAGCCTTATAGAATGGATTGGAGATGGTTTTGATAACCGACTATTCAATTCTTCGTACTCTTGTCACGAGGATTCGGAACGGTCGGAGCAGGTTGCTCGATTACTTATCAATGACTGGATCAGCGCAGATGCAATAGCCCGTAGTCATGGTGACCGCTTTGTCGCTGTCCTACAACCGGTGGCCTATATCGGTCGACCGAATTTGGAACACCTGGATCTCTTCCGTACAGAATGGAAAGAACTTTCTGCGCAGTATCAAGTCGTGTATCCGCTGATTCGTAAATACGCGGTAGAGGCACAAATTGAGTTCTATGACTTCTCTAGTATTCTTAATATGGAGGAACAGGTGTACATCGACTTCTGTCATCTCTCACCGAATGGAAATCAGCAGATCGCAGTTGGGCTACAAGGCCTTCTGGAGGACGGGTAGTTAGTTGGTCGACTTTTAGGAGGCCTGATTCGCGTGCTGGGAAGACCCTCATTGCTGTACTGGTGATCCCGGTAGGGTCTGAAACATGACTGACGAATCTGGTGGATCAGATGAGGATCTCAAGATGGCGATGAGCGCCTACTACGACGGCTTGGCCTCCAACTCGGGAGTCGCTCGGAGTCTCGCCAAGGGTGATGATGCCGGGGCGGTGATGGAGGCCGAGACGGCGAGGCGCTACTTCCAGAAGCGGAAGATGCAAGAGGCTGCCCGACTGGGAGAGTTTCGTGCTGGACAGCGTCTGGTTGAGGTGGGTTGCGCGACCGGGCCTTACACGCTGAGGCTCTCGGCTGAGATGGGCTATCGGATGACCGGAGTCGACATCTCGCCCCGATCTATCGAGATCGCCAAGGAGTTGGCGGACTCGGTTGGACTGGGCGAGGAGATCACTTACCTGCAGGGTGACTTCGAGCGCCTGGCCTGTCTGGAGGACGACAGCGAGGAGGGCCTCATGTCGTTCTCATGTATTCGCTATGTGCCGGACCCATTAGCTGGACTTCGTCAGGCCCGGCGGGTGGTGAAACCGGGTGGTCGGGTGGTCGTAGATTTCCCGAACCGCTTCTGTCCATGGTTCAAGATCCTGAAGACGAAGTTCGGAGTGAACGTCCACTTCGCCGATCGCCACTTTTCTGTTCGCGAGGTGGAGGCGATGTTCCGTGAGGCTGGTCTCGAGGACGTGCGGTCGAAGAAGATCCTCTTTACCCCGACGATTACGCCCGCCCCGATTCTGCCGGTCTTCAAGGTGATCGATACCGTCGCTGAGCGCCTTCCTCTCCTGAAGGAGACTGCTGCGATCATCATGTGTTCCGGCCGAGTGCCGAATGGATGAATGTTCGGGGTCGGTTGACGACTCGGAGACAACGGTGGGCGAGTCGGGGTCCGGATCAGGGGTTCCGACCATGGTCACG
>Ga0315327_10001888_pt1 | contig 11021 bp, 8 predicted proteins | sample M110032315metaG_FD_203460 | JGI IMG/M metagenome (GOLD analysis project Ga0315327, IMG submission 203460) | Ammonia-oxidizing marine archaeal communities from Monterey Bay, California, United States - M1 100m 32315 | ecosystem: Environmental > Aquatic > Marine > Coastal | place: USA: California... | reverse complement strand
GGGTTTTGCTTTGGCGTCCTCGTAAAATCAAAGTCATAATTTTGTGCATGGCGTCTGCTTGGTCGGGAGGGATTTCACCGTCACATACGATGATTCCGGATGCCGCCGTAGGTGATGTATCAATGAGACCGCTGGCGATATCTACCGCTGGCTGTCCTTGAGCTAAAACCAAAACTGGTTCGCCTATCTCCCAAATCAGCATTAGCAAGTCAAGGCTTGACGAAACATTCGCCAAAATAGGCGAGTGCGAAGAGGGAAGAAACGACACAAAATCATCCCAGTCTGCAGCTGAAGTATTCGGTGCAACTATGACTAGCGTTTGAGCTTCGTTATCAATCTGCCAAGAACAGATATCAACTTCCAATCCTGATTGCAATTTCACATAAACTTCTTTGAAATTTGCCATTTCCCGCTTGCCCAGTACACGCGTATATTGATTTCTTCGGTGCAAAGACTATCTCGCTCATGGTGATATGAACTAGCTAAAAGAGATCAATCCAATACTAACTTGGTGCGAGTGTCCTTTACTAAGGGTATATTGACTCCGCAACCCCAAGACAATAGTGATGGGGATTAAAACTAGGGCTTGCGAGGCGCGGGAATCCAAGCTGGAGAAGGATGTAACTAAAAGTGACCACCAACGATTGGGGATCGATCTATAAAGAAATGGGTGCGAAGCCAGTAATAAACGCTACTGGCAGCGTTACATTGCTCGGCGGATCGACTCCCGTTCCAGAAGTTAAAGCCGCTATGGATGCAGCAGATTCTGCTTATATTCCATTGATTGAACTCGAACAGATTGCCGGTGACCGAATTGCCGAGATGCTTGGCGTGCCGGCGGCGTACATAACGTCGGGAGCAGGTTCTGCACTAACGCTTGCGACGGCGGCATTTATGGCGGGTACTGACGATGCAAAGGTCGAACAATTACCTGACACGACAGGTATGCCGAACGAAATTTTGATTCAGAAACGTCAGCGCTACTGGTACGACCGGTGTCTCGAACTTGCCGGGGCAAAGTTGGTTGAGTTTGGCGATGAGAATGGCACAACTGAGGAAGACCTAAAAAACGCCATCAACGAACGTACTGCAGCTGTTCACTATGTTGTGTATGAACAGAAGCCAACTGACCCTAATGTCCTAACCCTTGAGCAAGTGCTCGAAATCACGCATGCAGCTGGAAAGCCTGTTTCCGTCGATGCGGCAGGTCAGATCTACCCTCTAGAAAATTTCGGTAAGTACGTGAAGATGGGAGCTGACTTTCAGTGCATTGCTGCGAAGTACATGGGCGCTCCGCATTCGACGGGATTTGCTCTCGGTACTAAGAAAGTTATCGATGCTATTAGCCGGCATTCATTTGTGGGCTATGAGGGCAGGCGAATTCGCGGAATCGGTCGTCCGCAAAAAATCGACCGGCAGGAAATCATGGGAGTAGTTGCTGCTGTAGATCGGTGGCTCACGATAAACCACGAAGATCGATTGGCATTTGCCGAAAATCAATCACAGGCGATATTGAAGCCGCTACAGGGTATTCCTGGAGTTAGTGCAAAGATTAACACCAACATCATCGGACACCAGCCGTTCGGTGTGATTCTGAGTCTAGACTCTGCCATTGTAGGGTTAAGCAATGATGACCTAGTCAAGAAGCTTCAAAACGGCGATCCTTCAATCTGGATGCGCGTTTCAGTGGATGCCCCACAAATTGAAATTCATGTTTTTGGTATGAGCGACGGTCAGCCTGAACTTGTTGGCAATGCAATAGCCGACGCTGTCAAAGGCTAGCGTGAATTTCGTTCGATTATTAGTAATGCGCCCGGTCAGTATGTCCGGGCGTGTTTTCGTTTACCGGTATGACAACGATATGCTGTCAATTGACAGGATATCGTTGTGTAAAAGCATTAGTAGGAAATTAGCCAGTGTCAGTCGAAACTGTTGGAGTGATGAGTCCTGGAGACATGGGTAGTGGCGTCGGTGGAGTCCTGAAAAAGAACGGTCTGAAAGTAATTACAGCGCTCGAAGGTCGAAGTGATGAATCGAAACGACGGGCATTTGAACAGGGATTTGAAGACGTCGGTTCGCTTGATGAACTAGTAATCCAATCCGATATCGTTCTATCAATACTTGTACCATCCGAAGCACTGTCGTTCGCTCAAAATATTTCCAAAGTAATCGTTCATACCGACGCTAAACTCGTACTTGCCGACTGCAACGCTGTTTCGCCGTCGACCGGTGCGCAGATAGGCAAAGAAATAACTAACGCCGGAGGTAAATTTATAGATGCTGGAATTATTGGCGGATCACCACGCACCGGAGCTGTTCCACGTATTTACGCCTGCGGCGAGCATGCCAATATTCTTGGTGAACTAGACGGCAAAGGAATTTCCGTGCCGATAATGAATGGCCCAATCGGTAGCGCTTCGGGACTCAAAATGGTCTATGCGGCGCTTACAAAAGGCACCGCTGCTCTTTATGCATCGACGCTTATGACAGCGAAGTCACTCGATCTTTATGAAGATCTGGTTAACGAGTTGGAGCAGAGTCAGGCGAGTACCCTTACTGGTATGGATACCTTGAAGACGGTTTCCACTAAGGCTTTTAGGTGGATCGGTGAGATGGACGAGATAGCAGCGACTTTTGGAGATGCAGGAACAACTTCCAAGATCCACGAGGGAGCTTCGGAAACGTTCCAGACAATCGCTGATTCATCAATTGGGCATGAACGGGTCGATTCAGTTGACAAACAACGTTCCCTAGAAGATTCGATCGCCGCATTTCTGAAGAGGTTCGACTAATTGGAAAATATGTGGATACGAACTATACGCTTACGATCTTTGTAGGGTCAGTTGTAATCAATGCCGCACTCGATTTTCATCATTCGCCGGATAATTTGTCTCAACTTATAGCGATACTAGAGTCGATCTAGGCAATGCTATCGCGTGCGGGATATGACTCATGCGACCCTAGAAGGTAAATCGAAATACACGCGCAATTGCGCCATTTATTAACGAATCGTCTAGTGTAAGCGAACAGAAATTCTGTCCGAATCAAACGCTACTTCTTACTTGCTTCGATCTGAGCGTTCAGATTATCGGTAATTACTTTGAACTCTGCGGCAACTTCGTCAGATTCTAGTGAAGCTGGTCCCTGTGAATTTGTGTATTCGGAGCTCATTGTGAGTGCGCCTAGGAACGGAAGTCCCATTTCTTCGGCTAGAGCCTGACCACCACCGGTACCGAAAACGCCGCCTGAAAGGTTTTCGACAACTCCGAAAACTTTCAGATTCATTTTCTTGATCATATTGACCGAGCGCTTAGCGTCGAGAACTGCTAGCTCGTGTGGAGTAGTGACGATCACAAATCCATCGAGGTTTAGAGTCTGCATGACCGTAAGCGGAGCATCAGATGTTCCCGGGGGAAGATCAACAACCATGTAATTAGGATTTCCCCATTCGGTGGAATGGAGGAACTGGTTGATGGCGTTATGAATCATAGGACCGCGCCAGACAATTGCTTCATCTTCGTTGTCCTGGAAGAATGCCATCGACATGACCTTCACACCAAAACGAGAAGGTGGAATCAGCTTTTCACCGTTCTGAATGGGACCTTCGGAAATCCTTAAGACACGGGTCACGTTAGGGCAGTCGATATCACAGTCAAACAGCGCAACATCATTATCCTGCCCGCTAAGCGTTACTGCAAGATTCGTGGCAACGGTCGTTTTGCCGACTCCGCCTTTACCCGAGTAGACCCCAACTCTAATGCCTATTCCTTCGAGTGACTCCGAAACTTTGCGTCGTTCCTGAAAATTTGCACGCACTTGTGCAAGACGTGCTTCTTCTTGTGGGGTAAGTTTTCGAGGTGACGACATTTTTTACTTAGGGTACTTTTGGTCGCGGCGAACCGCTGGATAATAGATACGTGTAATGCGAACTGGTTAATCGATACCCAAAAGACGCTTACCGTCTTCGGTGATCATGTCGGGAGTCCACGGCGGGTCGAACACAACGTCAACCTGCACATCTTCGACATCGTCGATCTCAGCAATTCGCCATTCTGCCTGCTGAGCTATGTAAGGTCCCATCCCGCAACCGGGAGCTGTCAGAGTCATCTCAACGTGAACATCACCGTCGGCTACCTCGACGGTATAGATAAGCCCGAGATCAACGACGTTGACCGGAATTTCTGGGTCGTAAACATCGCGCAGAGCCTCGAGAACAGTGTCATGCTGTAGTACTTCAACGTCGGCCATTATTATCTCCGTCAGCCATGCGAAATTGAGTTAAACATGGGAACTAGATCACAATCATAGTAGTGTTAATATTACTGTACCAGAGAGGTAGGGAATTGTTGCGGATTGCATGGAATGGATCGTCTATGCTTCCTTTTCTCTAGTAGGGTGGCTCCATCCACGAGCGCCGGCTATTTCTTGACGAATGACATCATCGTGATCCAGTTGGACTTGCGCAACTGCAGAAACTAGATTTTCGGTCGATCACAGATTAAGGGGGTTAAATTACATTGTAAGAGCGCTTTACCCAGCCACCTACTAGCTAGCGTAAATTTTCAAGCCGACAAGATCAGAAAACACCGAATATGACTATAGAATCTTTACCTCTAATTGAACCCGGGCGACTCATGATTAACATTCCAATACCGATGCGCGATGGTGTGAAGCTTTCCGCTGATATTTGGTTTCCGCCAACGTCTGAAGGTGATGGACCGTGGCCTGCATTACTTCTGCGAACGATCTACGACAATCAGGAGACGAGGTACATCGAGTGGGCTAGACAATTCACGGCTCGGGGTTATGTCGTCGTAATGCAGGACTGCCGCGGGCGTGGTGACTCAGGAGGTGAATGGACGCCATATGTTTGCGAGTTGTACGACGGCTATGACACACATGAGTGGGTTGGAGAACAGTCGTGGTGCGATGGTAATCTGGGGACATTTGGTCTTTCTTATCCAGGATTTACGCAACTACTCCCCGCAACGTTGCGTTCCCGATATCTGAAGGCCATCGCCCCGATAGCAGCACAACAGGATAACTACGGGCATCACAGGGTTAACGGAGTGATTCATCACAACGTCAGCTTTGCCTTTCTTAACATGCTTGGAAAGTCGATGCAGTACGAATCACTCAAACATTTCGACCAAGACACATTTTTCTATGAATTACCGATCGAAACGGCGATGGAGAAAGTTTCGGCTACACACCCTTATTACAAGGGAATAATGGAGCACGAACAGTACGACGAATGGTGGTCGAATTACAGTCTTCGGGATAAGTACGACGAAGTGTCGGTTCCTTCTTTTTTTATTACCGGCTGGTTTGACTCACTACAAAACGAAAACTTTAAGCTGTTTAATGGCTGGTCGAAACAGGCCAAGACCAAAGATGCTCGAAAAAAAACAAAATTACTAGTTGGTCCGTGGAGTCATCAAATTGCTCCGTGGGGTCGAGTTTTTATGGGAGAGAACGGCGAATACGCAGACAGGACTTTTGGAAAGCAGGCTCTGTCTGACGTCATCGACATGCATATGCACTGGTACGACCAGCATTTAAAGAATGTCGATACAGGTGTTAATAATGATGCCCCTATCAGGCTTTTCGTGATGGGAGAAAATGTTTGGCGTGATGAGTACGAGTGGCCACTGACTCGCACTGAGTGGACAAAGTTTTATCTTTCAAGCAAAGGAGATGACCCTAGTGAAAGTGGGTTGCTATCCACGAAAATGATCGAAGGCGATCATCCGAGTAGTCGATATATATACGACCCCGTCGACCCAACCCCTTCTCTGGGGTCGCAATACCAGACATTCGATTTCTGTGGTCCGCACGACAGATCGAAAATTCAAGACCGATCAGATGTACTCGTATTTACGACAGATGTTTTATTAGAAGACGTAGAAGTAACGGGTCCTATTTCAGCCAAGATATGGGCAGCGTCGGACAGAGTTGATACTGATTTCACGGCGGCGCTCACAGATGTCGAACCCGACGGCAAGGCGATAGCACTATGTGAAGGTATTGTGCGGGCCAGATTCCGAAATGGCACGAATAATCCGATGATGATGACTCCATTCGAAATCTACAAGTTCGAAATCGATATGTGGAACACGTCTAACACATTCAAAAAAGGGCACCGGATACGGATCGAAATATCTAGCTCGAACTTTCCTCGTTACAACCGAAATCTAAACAGTGGGAACCACATTGAGTCCGATAAAGAAATCAACATCGCCAACCAGACCTTATACCACGACCGAGAACACCCGTCTCACATCACTCTGCCAATAATCCCTAGGTGATTATTTCGCAAAGATGTGACGTATTACTAGCGTTGCATATCGGTTGCGTTGATGGTGTGGCATGTTAGATAAAAAATCAGCGTGAATCTAAACGGGTCTTTTGTGTACATACGTTGACAATAACGGGGTCACCCGCTGACGAAAGTAGGCGATACAAATCACGGGCAGTCGTTAGTCGGCTCCGACCATCTCTTCTGGAATGCTGTCAGTGGTTGCGGGAACCAGATCTACTGCTTTCGCTGGCTCAGGATCTAACGACTTCGAGTCGCCTAAGTCGACGAGTACTTTGCGTATGTCGACTACTTGGTCCCGGAGCAACGCCGCTTTTTCGAACTCGAGGTCTCGGGCAGCTTTCTTCATCTGTTTTTCAAGATCTTTCAAGAGCCTTACTAGATCGTTCTTTGGCAATGCAGATGGCGCGATATATGGCGTCTTGGATTCAGCGGTTTGTCTGACCTGCGTTGTAATATCTTTCACTGCCTTAACAATGGAAGTCGGAATGATCGAGTTGGCGTCATTGTGGGCCCGCTGAATCTTGCGACGTCTAGATGTTTCGTCTATGGCGTACTTCATAGACTTAGTGACCTTGTCGGCGTACATCACGACCTTGCCTTCTACATGTCGTGCGGCTCGACCGATTGTCTGAACCAGAGAAGTACTGGAACGTAGATAGCCTTCTTTGTCAGCGTCGAGAATTGCGACTAACGAAACCTCTGGTAGATCCAAACCTTCACGGAGTAGGTTGATTCCAACTACCACGTCGTAAACACCCAGCCGTAAGTCTCGGAGAATTTCCGTGCGTTCCAGAGTCTGGATATCAGAATGGAGGTACTGTACCCGTACTCCGAGTTCTCTCAGATAGTCGGAAAGTTCTTCTGCCATACGTTTAGTCAGCGTCGTTACAAGCACTCTTTCGTGCTTTGCTGTTGTGGCCTGAATCCGCTCCATCAGGTTATCGATCTGGCCTTCGGTCGGCTCCAAAATGATCTCTGGATCTATCAGTCCGGTCGGTCGAATCACTTGTTCAACACGACGCTGCTCATGTGCCGCTTCATAAGAACCTGGAGTTGCAGATACATAAACGATTTGATTGACTCGATCTTCAAATTCTTCGAATGCGAGAGGACGGTTATCAATTGCAGAAGGCAGTCTGAACCCATAATCGACCAGACTAGTCTTGCGGGATAAATCGCCCTTATACATGCCGTTGATCTGCGGGAGGGTGATATGCGATTCGTCAATAAATATCAAAAAATCGTCAGGGAAGTAATCCAATAATGTCCAAGGTGCGGAACCAGGTGAGCGTCGCCCAAGAGGACGAGAATAGTTTTCGATTCCCGGGCATGAACCGGTCTCCTTCAACATTTCGAGGTCGAAATTCGTTCGCTGTTCCAGTCTTTGTGCTTCGACGAGTTTTCCGTTCGATCGCAGTATGTCTAATCGTCCACCAAGCTCGTCTTCGATGTCTTTTAGAGCTTCTTTTAACTCCTCTTCAGGTGTTACGAAGTGCTTGCCGGGAAAAATATCTACGTGGTCGAGTTCTGAAAGAATTTCGCCAGTGAGCGGATCAAGTTCGATGATGCGTTCAATTTCGTCACCGAAGAACTGAATACGAATCGCAATCTCTTCGTAGGCGGGCATGATTTCGAGCGTGTCTCCGCGCAGACGGAATCGGCCTCGCACCATCTCCATGTCGTTACGTTCGTAGTACATGTCGATAAGCTTTCGTACGATTTTACGAAGCCCGGGCTCTTCGCCCTTGCGAAGATTTAGTACGACAGATCGGTATTCATCTGGCGATCCGAGACCATATATGCACGAAACACTGGCGACGATTAGCGTGTCGCGCCGGGTGAGCAATGCTCGTGTTGCTGCATGCCGGAGACGGTCGATCTCTTCGTTTACGTCGGATTCTTTCTCGATGTAAGTGTCCGACTGCGGGATATATGCCTCGGGCTGATAGTAGTCGTAGTAGCTGACAAAATACTGCACTGAGTTGTTCGGGAAGAAATCTTGGAATTCTGACGACAATTGAGCCGCCAGAGTTTTGTTGTGCGCAATAACGAGGGTAGGGCGTTGAACTTCTTCAACGATTTTTGCCATTGTGAAAGTCTTGCCTGAGCCCGTTACGCCTAGCAAGGTCTGATGTTTCAGCTGGTCGCTGAGTCCATCAGCTAGATTGCGAATTGCCTCGGGCTGGTCACCTGTAGGCTGAAAATCAGCTTCAAGCTCGAATCGACTTTCAATTTTCGGATTAGGCATTCCCGAATTCTACCGCGGGAATGGTTGACTCTGGATTATGAATGTCATAGTGGTCTGATCCAGCCTGCCTATGATGACATTTTGGTGTAGCTAAACCTCTTCCCAGTCTTTGGGAATCTGTGGAATGTCCCAAAGAATATCGGGTCGCCAATTGGCCCAGGTATTGTTGAACGGTTTACGGTTTTCGGCAACGATTTGCAGAGCGTTTGCTGCGGCATCACGAACCTCTTGCGCTTCGAACTCGGTGAATATTCCTGTTTTGATCGCCTCAGCGAATTCATCTTCATCTTTGTATTGCCACGTTTTGCGATCTGGCTGGACCATAACGTCTAGGAACATATCCCAAGTGTCGAAACCTATTCTCGTTCGTTGGTACGGGGCATCGATATTGATGTACCACCCGCGCACCTCCGTCATTTCAGGTTCCCAGAAAACCCAAAGCGACCACATAGATCGCGGATTCTTGATGCGGAGAGTTCCCGCTGTATGCCAATTACGTTCTACCATCGTCCAGATTTTTGCTGCCATGGTTTCAACGCTGAGATGTCCTTTACCACCGTCGTATCCAGCGATCGGATCGGTCACACCGTTGAGGACTGGTGTGCCAAGCGGTAGCCATGTGACTACTAGTTCAGTTGAGTCAAGCACAACAATCGAGGGGAACACGGTTTGCACGCGATCTCTGAACACGTTGCGTAAAACAATGTGTTTTCCGGATTCAAATCTAGTCGGTGGAATCATAATTTTGTGAATATATATATTTTAAGCCGTAGGGAAAACCGTTGGCGCATTATTACCTTTGTGACAACATGCTCATCTAGAAAATACAAAGTGGAGTTTATAGATGACAAATCTGAAAGTTGTAATCGGAACTGACCACGTGGGCACACAATACGCCGGCGAACTAATCGATTCCTTTCCCGATATCGAGTTCGTTGTTGCTTACGATCTCGCAGATCATGTTGATGCTGTCAAAGGTGCCGATGCCTTTTTTGGTTGGCCAAACGATGAAGCGTTTGCCGCAGCAGATCAACTAAAATGGATCGCATGCCCAGGAATGGGGATCGACAAGATCGTTGCATACAAAAACATCGCGAATTCCGATGTCACCATCACTAATGCCCCTGGCACACACGTCACGTCAATGGGCGACCATGTGATCGGCGCTATGGTCGGTCTGACTCACCGTTTCCAAGAGGCATTCGAAGATCGTCAGAAGAAGACATGGGATACGGAAAAATACGCTTCACGTATTACTGAAATTACCGGTACGACGGTGGGCATTTTCGGCCTTGGCGCAATTGGTAAAGGGGTAGCTGAACGTGTGTCAGCTTTTGGAACAACAATATATGCAGTAGACCCGGGGCCATCGAACGTCCCGACAACCATCGCAGAGTGCTGGGGCTTAGATCGTCTTGATGATCTGGCAAAGGTTTCCAACTTCCTTGTGATCGCTGCACCAGTGCTCGATACCACTCGAAATTCTATCGATGCTCGTAGAATTGCAATGATGCCAAAAGGAAGCTATATCATCGTTATTTCACGTGGCGAAATTGTCGATGAAGATGCAATGTGTGATGCGCTCGAATCAGGTCATGTGGCAGGCGCTGCGCTCGATGCGACTGCCGTCGAACCGTTGGCTGAAGACTCACGGCTGTGGACTCTACCTAACGTAATTCTGACACCACACTCGTCGGCGCTTACTCCAGAGCTTTACGAAATGCGGCGACAGGTTTTCAAGTCAAATCTGCGCCGATTCGCAGCGGGCGAAAAACTCGAGAACATCTGCAATAAGACGGCAGGATTCTAGATTTTAACCGACATGCACCATTTGAGGGTTTAGTCGGATGCTTTGTGCCTTGCGATTACGACGATCTCATCGCTTTTTTCATTTAGCTCTCCGCCCTCAAAATCGCCCCACATTTCGATCAATTCCAATCCGACGCGATCGCAGAGCGCAATGATCTGCTCGGGGTAAAGGAATCGGACAACTACCTCGAGTTCTTGTCGTAGAATAATCTGGCCTTTTGAATCAAGTTCTTCAGCAATCTGGACACCGTGATTCAGTTGCGATTCCAGATTGAATTGGTTCTTCGCTGTGAGGACATAGCGGCCACCATCTGGCTTTTCTACGACCTCTAGTAAGAACTCTTCGTCAGGATCATCGGCGAGCATTTCTGGGTCGGGATAAAACAGGTTGAAAGCCATTGTTCCATCTGGTGCTAAATGCTTAACGGCGCAACAAAGCGTGTCGATTTGTTCAGCTTCGGTGGTCGCCAACAGCAACGTACGGGCAGGAATAGTTACAATCGGGAATTGGCGCTTGAGATCGAAATCTCGCATGTCAGCTTTAATTAGGAGTAGACTGCCAGCAAGTGGAGCTACATCAAGAGCGTTCTGTTGCGCGACCTTGAGCATCGGTTCAAAAAGATCTATCCCAACGATTTCCAT
>Ga0315327_10001881_pt1 | contig 11028 bp, 9 predicted proteins | sample M110032315metaG_FD_203460 | JGI IMG/M metagenome (GOLD analysis project Ga0315327, IMG submission 203460) | Ammonia-oxidizing marine archaeal communities from Monterey Bay, California, United States - M1 100m 32315 | ecosystem: Environmental > Aquatic > Marine > Coastal | place: USA: California... | reverse complement strand
CAGCTGTTAGAAAATGGGCTGATTAAGGGTAACGGCATAACAATAAACAGCAGTCTCGTTAATTCGTAGTCGCTGTTTGCCTTTTTTAGCGAACAACATGCACATGCAGATGAAAAACCGCCGTAATTCCATCACTTCTGGCGCGTTGCACTTTGACAACATAGTCGCCCGGTTTAGAGTAAGCGTGCTTGGTAATTGCGTAGCCATTCTTCGCCTGAGGGTCTATGTTACCATCCGATTTAACTTTGACTAATGGACTTCTATCGCCGAAATCCCAGACCTCTTCACCCTCGGTTGTACCGAACGACCGTACCTTGAACGTTATCAACTCGTCTACTTTATTATTGTGCGTTGGCCAATATGCAGCATGAATACGAGGAACATAAAAACCAGGATTCGCAGGATCTAGTACATGCACGTTCGCAAAATCATAATCAACATTACCAGTCTTATCCGTTACTTTTAGCACTTCACTGTAAACACCAGGACGCGCGTATGTTCTAGTCACCGCTGGCCCCCTTGCTCGCGTACAATCGGTAAACAACCATTGAAATTTTCGGATGCTATCACTGACGCTATAGGATTTATAACCATTCATCGCGACAGACTCGCCGGCCATTACAAAGTGTTTGCGACTAGTGTTCGCCACTAACTGCGGTTTGTACTGGAGTCGATAGGCTTCCCAAATAAACGCGTACCCCGCTTGAGTACCCCACTTACCCGAAGGTTGCTTGCTTTTGATTTCAAAATGCAAGTGCGACCATCCGCCACTCGCACCCTTTTTTCCTAGAACCCCAACGGGCTCCCCCTGCTTGATGATTCGACCCGGATGCACTCGTTCGTCGATAGAATCTAAATGACTGTACCTGTAATACCAACCGCGACTGTCACGTAAATACACAACGTCAGCTCGTGGTGCGATAGGACTCGTACCTTCTCCATACTTCGGCAAGCTCCCGTCTTTGAGTAGATAATCCGGTAACACATCATTACCGCTGGAAACAACAACCGCATCCGTCGCGGCGATCACTTGGACCAGACGTTCCGTACCACCAATGTCCAAACCACTATGGTAATAAATCTTAGGTAATACTTTTGTACCACCGTCGACCGGCTCATTATCAAACCATGTCCGCGTCGCCAACCACCGCTGCTCAACCGGATAAACAAACGTACCAGGACGTAGCAATGGTGAATCCGCTGGCCATAGCCGTAATCTCGCATCCTTCTCCAGTCCCCAATATCCAGGGGTACCATTCGAGTTGTATCCTCCGGTAACGGAACAATCGATTTGCACTTTGCCTAACACTTGTGGCAAATTGTACATCCCCGATTCCAGTTTGATTACTTCGCCATCAACTTGGACCTCAACGATAGCACTACGTATTGCCTGACGAATCGGGTCACGGGTCTCCTGCAAAGCAAGCAATTTCACTTGAACATGGTCGCCATTACACAATTCCACTTGAACAGATTCGCCTATCCTCAAATCGACCACACGCACAAGTGCCGCTAATTTTTCCTGAGCAATGAGTGAATTAGAAAGACCTAGTATTGATGAAATGATCGCAACACAGGATAGATAACAAACTTTTCGATAGCAATTGAAACGCATCACATCTCCACAAACAATTTACGCACAAAAACCACAATACGTGAAGCAAGTTTACCGCATTTAAAGTCTGCTGCGTTTTCCTTGCTCTAAGAGTTATTGTAACACAGTACCTTTTCGTGAATGTACCCAGATTCCCAGTACGGGTAACTGTACTGAATCACAATCCGCCGCTTGAATCACACGTTGTACACTGTCACAATGAATAGATAAGACAACTACTGCACCCTTTTGGGAAGTACCTAATAATGCGATCACTATCTTGGTTCTGTCTATTATCTCTAACGATATCCCTGCCTGCTTCCAAAGCTGCAGAAAAACCGTTGCAACTACGAATCCTTAGCTACAACATTCATCACGGCGAAGGGATTGACCGAGTTCTCGATCTAAATCGCATTGCCAACGTCATCAAATCCGTACATCCTGATATCGTTTCACTACAAGAAGTAGATCGAACGACGACCCGAGTCAAAAATCAAGACCAACCTGCTCTGCTCGCCAAAGCAACTTCGATGCAAGTTATCTTCGAGCAAAATATTCCCTTTCAAGGGGGTGATTACGGCAATGCCATCCTGTCGAAACACCAAATCATCACCCACAAAAACCACAAGCTCCCAAACCACGATAACGGTGAACAACGAGGTGCCTTGCAGGCAACCATTAAATTGCCCGGTAATCATGGGAATCTAACCTTCTGGGCTACACATCTTGACCATCGTTCAGACCCGAAAGAACGTATTGATTCGGCAAAATTCCTTCTGCAAATCGCGGGCAAGACACCTACCACTTTGTCGATTCTAGCTGGTGACCTCAATGCAACTCCAGCAAGTAACGTACTAACCATCTTGTCAAAACATTGGTTTAATCCAATCGCAGACAAGCCACAACCAACAATCCCCGTCACCAAACCCACAAAACAAATCGACTTCGTCCTCGCACACCCACAAGACCGCTGGACAGCCAAGTCAGTCATCGTCTTAGACGAAGCACTTGCCTCGGATCACCGTGCCATACTCACCGTGTTCGAACTACAACCTTAATCACCTCGTGCATGGATTGTTCGTAAACCATGAGCTCATAGCATGCACTGCCGTTATCTATCACGCTAAATGGTTCACCGGGGATAACCCCTCCTATACAAATACCGACACTCAAATCAAAAAACCATAGCCCGGATTCAACTTTAAACGCAAACGAAATTTTAACTATGACGAACAAGCCACTATTAATTATCATTTCTGCACTACTCGCTGCGGAGCTAACACTCATCACGTACGCCGAGGAGTCAAATTCATCAGCGACTGTAATTGCTTCACGGCGAGAGCTTTTTACAGATACTGAACTGGTTAAAACAATTGGTGGTCAGGCACGATTTCAACTGCACGCACCAACGCGTCGGGAAGTTGCTATTCAATATGACGAACCGTGGGAAGGTAACGCTAGTGGGTATGCCACCATTATCCAAGACGGCAATGTCTATCACATGTTTTACCGTGGCCACAAATATATCGTCGACGACAAACAGCTCAGGCAAGCGCAAAGTGAAGTTACCTGCTACGCACACAGCTCCGACGGTATCCATTGGACGAAACCCAAATTAGGTCTCTTCGACTGGCGAGGGTCCAAACAGAATAATATCATTTTCCTTGGGAGTCCAGAAACTCATAATTTTGCCCCTTTTTTAGATACTAACCCTAACTGTCCTCCGGACGAACGCTTCAAAGCGATTGGAGGAACCGTTACGAGCAAAGGACTATGGACATTTAAATCCGCTGATGGAATTCATTGGTCGCGTAAAAGTGACAAGGCCGTTGTCACTAAGGGAGCGTTTGATTCCCACAACGCTTGTTTTTGGGATACAAAAACAAAACGGTACGTGATGTATGTTCGATATTTCAGCGATGGAGCGTTCAAAGGTCTGCGTAGTATCGGCGTTGCCTTTTCCATGGATTTCGAAACTTGGACGGATCCCGTTGGTATTACCTATCCCAACTCACCTCCGCAACAAATGTATACAAATCAGGTGCTGCCGTATTACCGTGCGTCACATATTCTTGTCGGTTTCCCCACACGCTATGTCGCTCGCAAACTCAATGACCACGGCAAAACTCTCGCCCCCGTGGCTTTGCGCGACAAATTGACGATTGCCTACGAACGTTGTGCGACGGATCTGACCGATGGAATTTTCATGACAAGTCGTAACGGCCAATCATTTAGACGCTGGGACGAGGCATTTTTGCGTCCTGGCCCTGAAGCCGCCGGACACTGGATATACGGTGACAATTACCAAGCGTACGGATTATGGGAAACCAAATCAAATATCGATGGTGCACCCAATGACATCTCCATGCACTTCAGCGAGCACGCTTGGCTCAACGACCTACACCAACAACGTCGGTATACGATCAGACTCGACGGATTTGTCTCCTTACACGCTCCGTTGGTGGGCGGCGAGCTTATCACAAAACCTATTGTTTTCACCGGCCATCAACTTTCTGTAAATTACTCTACCTCTGCCGCAGGTAGCCTCTATGTAGAACTGCAAGATCTAGCCGGAAAACCACTCTCAGGCTTTACCCAACAAAATTGCCTCGAACATTATGGCGATTCCACGCAACAAGTCATTCGCTGGAAATCCGGCACCGATGTATCGACTCTAGCTGGAAAACCAATTCGCATCCGGTTTATACTCAAAGATGGCGATCTGTTTTCATACCAATTTAGCACAACGATTGCTCGCTAATGACCGCCAAATGTAACCGACTGGAATTTTAAAATGTACGCTAGAAACAAATTTTTACTATCCACCCTGTTTGCATCTACCCTTGTGGTTATTCTGCCATCGATTTCACGCGGCAAGAAACTTGTCGTACCAACCCAGCACAAGACGATCCAAGCAGCCATCGACGCTGCCAGTACCGGCGATGTTATCCTCGTCGATCCCGGTACTTATTTCGAGCGTTTAGTGTTGAAACGCGGTATTACTCTTAAAAGTGTCGGTGATGATAAGCATGGAAAACTCGGACTCCTACGAGCAGAGAAAACAATTATTAATGGTGGCGGAAAACAGGGTGAGAGCCCAGGTATTGCTATGGCTCAAGACGCCGTTCTGGATGGATTCACCATCACAAACGTTGGGGTTTATGACGACACAAAATGGAAAAAGCATCACGCTACAAAAGGAAATTTGCAATCGTACGAACATATTGGCGCACCGGGGATCGCTGGTATTGCGATCACGGGCATATCAAAATGTACCGTCACCAACAACATCGTTCACCATGTCGGCTATACCGGTATCGCTATCACGGGAAGTCCTAGTAAACAGGTGCTGCCACGAGTCATCCGGAATTTTTCGTACCGTAATATGGGAGGAGGAATTGGGTCTATGAAAAAATCTACGGCGTTCATATCAGAAAATACTTGTTTCGAAAATTTCTATGCCGGAATAGGGCATGATAACGCTAATCCAGTAGTCACCAAAAATATCTGTTATTCGAATATCCGAGCGGGTATTGGCATCAGCGAAGGCGCTTGTCCCATCGTGCGAGCAAACCGCTGCTACAAAAACCGCCGTGCAGGTATCGGAGTACGAACCGGTTCTATGACAAAACCTGTTATCGAAGATAATGACTGTTACCTGAATGACATGGCAGGTATCGGAAGTGAAGAACGCGTTGAGCCAACAATCCGCAACAATCGCTGTTACGAAAACAAACTCGCAGGTATCGGTTCACGAGATCATGCACGACCCACAATCATAAACAACCATTGTTATCGTAACCTCGACGCGGGCATCGGCACCGAAGGAGCAGCTATTGCACTCATTGAAGGCAACGAATGTTATGAGAATGTACATGCCGGAATTGGGCAACGCGGCGATGCACAGACGACATTAATCGGCAATCACTGCCATCACAACAAAACGACTGGAATCGGATTCGACACCTGTAAAACTGGACGAGCTACGATGCGGGACAATAAAATCATCGACAACGCCTTGGTCGCTGTGGGAATTCATTCTGGTTGGACCGTCCATTTGTCGAACAACATCCTTTCACGTAAAGGTGGGCTAGCACCCATTGCAATGGTCTTCAAAGGCGCCACTGCAACATTCGATAACAATACTATTCACGGCGAAGGGGTGGCCGGTATTCGAGTTGGCGGTATCGTTATAGCGAGTGGAAATCGATTCAATGGAATTGCGATCAGAAAAGCTGGGCCTCCTAATTTTGGCGTATGGGCATTAGCCGGATCCAAAGTGACATTATCACACAATCAATTCACGACTTGGAGACACGCTCTTGTTGCGTCAGAAGCAAACGTTACGGCAAATCGAAATACTATTCGTGACTTTTATAAAACCGCTTTGGTCATCAACAATGCCCCTCAAGGCGCTAACGTTTCTCACAACACTGCTATCTCAAACAATCCGCCGGATCAAGTTGTGGTTATTCAGGGGCTACAGGCCAATGTAACTAACAACGTGCTGCAAACGAAAACCAAATGAGATTCGTTATTCATCTGTAGATATTTCGAAAGATGGTAACAATACAATCTATATTATATGATTTAAGAGTATTGAAATGCCCAAGCAGACTCGCCCCAAATACATTTTGCTGTTCATTTTGACAGCCTTCTTTGCATTGCCTATTGCCAGTGCTGCTCCTTGGCCCAAACTGCTGCAGAAAAACGGTACGGTCCTCTTACCCGCTCAAGATTCCCCGCATCTGCTTGCCAACAAAGGCCAAACACCGGGAAACCGTAGTATCAAAGCATATATCACGTATCCCGGTGACAGCATCGAACACGTTACACCTCAAACTGGATTGATGCTTTCGATTCACAATTGGGGTGGTAAAGCCGCATCGGGCGCACCCAGCCCAACATATCTCGCTAGCACCTACAATGTAGTGGCGATTAATGTTGACTACATTCAAAGCGAGAGTAAGCACAAAGATATTCCCTATGACTTTGGTTACCTACAGGCCCTCGATTGCCTTCGAGCATTACATTATGTCTATAACGGACTAATTCAACAGGCCGTAGTATTCGATTCAGGCAGAATCTACTCCGCGGGTGGTTCTGGTGGTGGCAACGTAACCTTGATGGTCAACAAACTCGCGCCCCGGACCTTTGCGTGCATCATCGACCTTTCGGGGATGTGTAAGCTGAGCGACGACATTGCCTTCCATCGGCCCGGCGGCAGCAGCTTAAATGCGCGGTACAGCCCCCTACCCGACCATATCCATTTTCTAACCAAAGACGCTCAAGCGTTACGCTTTCTCGGACACCCCCAACACTTAAAACAAATGGAAGCTCTAGGCAATACAGCTCAGATCGTTGTCAGCCACGGTACAAGCGATACAACCTGCCCAATCGCCGACGCCCGTGAAATGGTAGCCAATCTGCAAACGGCTGGATTCGCCATTGACGCACATTTCATTTCCGATGCTGACATTGATGGTAAAACAATAACCAATACTGGTCACAGCGTGGGCAACCGCACATTGCTTGTCAATAAATTCGCAGCTAAATACCTACTCGTCAACAGTCCCCAAGCGGCCACTAGAAAGGGAAAAACAGATTTTGAGCACCGCGACGAACTTGTGAAATACAGAACTCCTAACGGATTTTATATTATTTCCTACAAACATAAATATCCCGTCGGTCGATTTGAACCGACACGGTAACGACAACCCCAAATCTAAAAGAGTACTTAGCGATGATTACACGACTACTTCTCATATTCTGTCTACTAGTAACCACCACGCTTACAGTTGCACAACCACCGATACGAAAAACCTCGGCACCACCTGTTATCACATCATCGTGGGATGATTTGCTAGAAGGAATTGAAAGCCAAGCGGATTGGCATGTGCATCGCAACATTTTAAAGCAACGGTACTTGAATTTATTGCGAGATCAACACAAACCTCAGAAACCAGCGTTAGATCTCAAAATACACGAGAGCGTCGTCGTTGATGGTCACTACACACGACAATTAATTAGCTACAACGTTGAAGCGGATGAACGAGCCCATGCCTACTTGGGGATACCGCTAAATTTAACAGCCAAAGCACCCGCCATCGTTGCTCTGCATGGGACTTACGAGTATGGAAAAAAGCGGACAGCCGGACTCATCGACAATCCTGACAAAGCGTATCTTGATCATCTATGTCGGCGCGGATACATCGTCATAGCTCCGGAACATTTTGTGTCGGGGCATCGCACACCGAGCGAGGGCTCCTATGAAACGGCTCAATTCTACAAAAAACATCCCGAGTGGACAGCCGTCGGAAAATTCACATACGAACATTCCATCGCCATCGATGTTTTAGAATCGCTCGACCAAGTAAACAATGCTCAAATCGGTGCACTTGGACATTCACTCGGCGGACACGGGACGATATTTCTAGCCGCCTACGATAATCGCATTAAGGCATCAGCTTGCAACTGCGGGGCCTCATTTTTCCGTCACAACGAAGGCGTCATTAATTGGGCTCGTGATCGTTGGTACATATATTTTAAGCACATTCGTCCAGGAATCATTAAAGGTGAACTTCCGCCCATCGATTTTCACGAGATCATGGCACTTGTCGCACCACGGGCCTTTATGGACGTTTCCGCTTTGAACGACGGCGATGGAGGCACGCAACGTCAAAGGCTATTGATGTTAATGCGAGTGATGGATGTCTACGAGCTAGAAAAAGCTCCACAAAACTTTGGATTCTACGTTCATGGCCGTGGCCACAGTGTCGCCCATGAGTCGCGACAACTCATATATGGTTGGCTAGATGCACACCTCAAACCGCCGGCAGCAACAGCGACAACCCGAGTTAAAAGATAGAATCTGATATCCCCGCTATCACGCTATTGGCGAGGCTGAAACAACAGGTAACGTTTAGTCGTTTAATTTGCTAGACGCGCGTCGAGCAATAACTTTTTTCTCTTCACGGCGTAAACCGTAAAGAATCAAACCAGCAACCAGCAACTCAATCGTCCAAGCACTTATCCCTGCATAGAATGGGGCTGCGCTGGATACCGCAAAAATGGGAGAACTATCCGTAATGAGAAATTCCAATACGTTCACTTTATTGTCCTTTGTACATCGCTTTTTGATTACAGATGCATATTAGCATTAATTTTGCTTTTATTTTAAAACCCAACCATTGAATGTGCATCCAATAGCAAAAATAGTTGTCGCATGTTTAACTTATTTTACAAGGTATCACCACAGTATATTTTTTAAAAATGCTGTTTGTTCTTCGTCAATAACTATCTTTGCACTCAGCATGAATCCATACTATATTTGCTATAATCGATTCACGTTTACCAACTAGTTACGTCAACGGGCATCAATCTGCCTCCATTTACAATCTAGTCCTTGTAATTTGGAGAATTTGATGCCATTATTACATGAGTTTGTTATCATGGATGTAAGTCGTTCTTATCTTTTTCGAATCGTTTTGTTTTCACACAGGCTAATAAATAAATAGGTGTTTTATGGCGTCCGACGCAACAAGATTAGATGTACAAACAGTTGATGGTGTAACCGTTGCTAGGTTTGTTGATAATCGAATTCTCGATGAAGCAGTTATCCAAGTAGTTGGTGATCAAATGTATCGTTTAGTAGATGACCATGGGTTAAAAAGGATAGTACTGGACTTTCAATCGGTCGAGCATCTTTCCAGTGCTGCACTTGGCAAACTGATCAACATGAAGAAAAAAGTAGATGCGTCCGGTGGTCAACTTAATATGTGTAACCTACGCCCCGATCTATTGAAAATATTCAAAGTTACAAAACTCACAAAAGTTTTCGACATTCATAAGAACGTAGAAAAGGCACTTAAATCATTTTAAGTGACCTAGTCTCGTTTTGATTTATCTCATCCACAATTGACCCATTAGCATTTGTGATAACTCTCGCCTCAGTGACGCAATTCGAGTTACACCTATTGCAGAAACACCATGTCCGAAATCATGCTATTTAGCCAATCATTCGCCAGTGATCTGCATGAATCTGCATCGATTCAACAGCAGATCATGGATATGTGGTTGAAAAATGGTGTGAGCGATGGAGATCTACCTGATCTGCAACTAGCACTAGAAGAAGGCCTAGCCAACGCTATCAAACACGGTAACCAACTCAACCCAGCCAAACAAGTCAAAGTAGAGTGTCAATTGATTGACGACTGCATGATTCGGGTTACGATCGAAGATGAAGGATCTGGATTTAATCCCGAGGAAGTTCCCGATCCAACCGATTTTGAAAACTTAGACAAACCCAGCGGGCGAGGGATTGTCTTAATGCGAGCATTTATGGACGAAGTGCTATACAACGATCGAGGTAACCAACTTACTTTCTGCAAGCGTTGTTCTTTTAACGCCTAATTTGTCGCCAGTGTTTGGATTGTGAATAACCGACACACAATTTGCGAATAAATTAGATCTATCTCCAGTCGCCTGGAGATGATAGGCACATCATTCACCGACACCATCTATTCTCTGCTTAAATGGTCACTTATCGAAGAACCTACTCGAGTTGCTCAAGTTCACGCCGAAAACCACCTGAGAGAATTGGAAAACGGCACCATGTTTTGGGATCTAGATTCTCGTCGTCAACATGAAACGATGGAGCAAACCTTTCGCGTTTCCATTGATTCCGCGACCACAATGTAAAAAATCGCTTAATCCATTTAATTACTTGGCATCGATCTGCCCGCCGCGACGTAACCACCGAATCTGTCACCAACACTGCTAGGATTTCTCGAGGCATCATTTTGTCGCGTATCGCTAGCCGTTCGATTAAATCCAAAATCTCATATGGCATTAAGTCAGATTCATCCGTTTGATTCTCGTCCGCTGGACGTAATTCCGCTGTTGGTTGCTGAGCGTTAACCTGCTGCAATTCACTGAAAGGACAAAGTCCTTGCGGCCCCGTTGTTTCCATCCATTTAAGCCAATGCCGCAAAAAGGCCTTGTCGATACCTGCAATCGGAGCGACACCGCCGCAAGTGTCGCCATCCATCGTGGTATACCCAACAGCTGCTTCAGATCGATTACTTGTCGCCAATAACAATGCCCCGCGTACGTTGGCCAGCATCCACACACTCGGCGCCCTAACCCGAGCTTGGATGTTTTGTAGTGCCAAATCATCTGTTTCCCATTGCAACGGTCGGCCCAATATATCACCCACTTTTTGAGTATAATCCGTCACCAGTGAATCAACATCGATATCGAAAAACATCGCTCCTACGCCATCAGCCACCGCTGCAGCAGCCTTACGGGTTACTGCGGTGCTATTACGAGTCGCTTGATATACACACCACAACAACTCCTTTATGATTTCCCTCACCACAGTTTGTGAATCAGCCGGATCAGCAAACTTATCATTACTCAAATTCAAGTGAAGC
>Ga0315327_10001880_pt1 | contig 11034 bp, 7 predicted proteins | sample M110032315metaG_FD_203460 | JGI IMG/M metagenome (GOLD analysis project Ga0315327, IMG submission 203460) | Ammonia-oxidizing marine archaeal communities from Monterey Bay, California, United States - M1 100m 32315 | ecosystem: Environmental > Aquatic > Marine > Coastal | place: USA: California... | reverse complement strand
TCAGGGCAACATTAGAAGAAGCGTTGGAAGCTGATTTGTTGATACAAGTGGTCGATATCTCAAGCCCATACGCTATGGAACAAGCTCAGGTCGTCTCAGACCAGCTTGAAGATATGGGAATTGAAGACACGCCTCGTATATTGGTGCTCAACAAGTTAGACCTTGTAGCGCAATCAGCTGACGAACCTCTTGCACTGAGTTTTCTTGATCAGATAGAAATTTCTCAATTCCCTCGAATCATCACTACCTCGGCTACAAAAGGCTGGGGACTAGCCGACCTACGAAACGCAATTGAAGCTGAAGTAGGAGTCGTCGCAGACGATGAAGAGATCAACGGCGTCGACCTAATAACGGGAAACGACGTTTAGTTTCCGGTTATCGACGCTAGTGGGGCAGCACAGGTCTACTATAATTTCACGTCGCACTATTCATGTTATGTAAAGTTAAGTAGCGAAGTTAATCATACTTATGGCCTATTTGCGGTATTCCAGTAACTGATTTACGTACACAACGGTACATCGAAGATTGCGGTACAAGCGTATCCTCATCTAGATAGTTAGCTAACGCACCAGACAACACTCTGAAATATTTGTCTGCTCAATTTCCATTCCGGGGTGTCCGGAACTTTGTCCACCGGAATCACAAGCAAAATGAATTTTCCGTCAACACGTCCATATTCTATTCGAATCGTCGTCCTGCTCGCGGTTGCGACCACAGCATTATTGGTCACCACCGCCTGTAGTAGTCCTGATGACAAAAGTCCGGCTTTTAACAATGACGGACCACTCATCCTCGCAGACGGGACACAAGCTACCCAGACTCCCCATCCGATAGCTGACGAGCCCGCTGAGCTCCCTGACGGCCTTCAAATCGTTTGGGAGGCCTATTCCATCCTTGTAAATGAGTATGTGATTTCTGAACAAATCGATCCAAAAGTCCTCTCAGAGGCAGCCGTAATCGGTATGTTGGATGCTCTGGACGACCGTTACACGGCTTACATCCCGCCTTCAACATTTAAAATCGACCAAGAAGGTTTCCAAGGTAACTTTGGTGGTATAGGAGCTCAGGTTGAAGCATCACCTGACCGTAACGGTGTAATTATCACGAAACCACTTCCAAACACACCGGCTGAGAAGGCTGGTATTAAGGCTGGTGACCGAATTTTGGCCGTTGACGGTGAAGATGCACTTGGATGGAGCGTTCTCGAGGCAGTGAACAAGATACGTGGCGAAAAAGGCACAGATGTTGTGTTGACAGTCGAGCATATTGGCAGCCTCGATCCAGTTGACATAACAATTACTCGGGACACGATAGACGATCCTAGCGTGACAATTATGGAAGTTGCTGATACTGATTACGGTCGTATACGAATTGCGCAGTTCACAGCAGAAACTCCCAAAGAGGTCAGAGAAGGCGTTCAAGAGCTAATCGACAATGGTGCAAAAGGCATTATTCTCGACTTGAGGGGCAACCCTGGCGGCCTATTATCATCCACGGTGAACGTCGCTTCTGAATTCTTGACTGATGGACTGGTTACCTACGAAGTAGATTCACGTGGTGATCGGGAAGATTGGAAGGTCAAGAAAGGAGGTAAATTCCCAGATATTCCTTTGGTGACACTGGTCGACAACTTCTCAGCTAGTGGATCGGAAGTTCTTATCGGAGCACTGCAAGACCACGGTCGCACCGTTGCCATCGGAACTAACACTTACGGTAAAGGCAGTGTCAACCTACTCCGTGGGCTCTCCAATGGTGGTGGTGTTTATCTAACGACCGGTCGATGGTTTACTCCAAACGGCCGAGTTATCGAAGAAATTGGAATTGAACCTGACGTTATCGTTGAGTTCGACCCTGAATCAGGATCGGGACTAAATTCACAGACAGCCCAAGGTGGGGATCCTCAGATTCAGGCTGCCATCAAACAGTTAGACTTCCAGTTGAGTCAAGTTTCGCCAGATCCGTAAGGGACAAAAAAATCACGGTATAGATTGATAATGAAATCATTAATTCGAAATGTTCACTATTTTCAGTGACGAGGCATCCTCACTGATTCATGCTTGATTGCATAAGATTGAATAATGGCTGATACAGACACACAACGCGCACTATCTACGAACAGACGCGCTCGCTACGACTACTTCATCAACGAAACGTTCGAAGCGGGCATGGTGCTGCTTGGCTCAGAAATTAAATCTGCCCGTGAGGGGCGGATGAGCATCGCTGAAGGTTACGTTTACATCAAGAACGGTGAAGCTTGGCTCGAGAACGCTCATATCCCCGGCTACGCGCCGGCGGGTGAGCGCGGACAGCACGACCCTACTCGCTCACGTAAGCTACTGCTAAAGAAAAAACAGCTTGAACACTTGTATGATCAAGCGAACCGCGACGGTCAGACAATCGTGCCGCTAAAGGTGTACATCAAAAATCGAGTAGCAAAATTGTTGGTTGGTGTTGGTAAAGGTAAACGACAGGTTGACCGTCGTAATACGATAAAAGAACGCGACGCCAAACGAGAGATCAACCGTGCAATGCGCTCAAAGATTTAGGGGAGTCCTTCGTTCATTTTAAAATGATTGTCAGTCTCGTCGATAACGGCTTACAAAACGTATGATTCTTGGAAATGCTGTAAGACTCATCGTATGGTCTTCACGAACGAAATCATAACCCCCTCAGTATTAATAACCATTCACCGGTGACTTAGAACGTTATAGAATTGATTATGTACTTGGGGACGCGTGGTTTCGACAGGAAGATCACCGCTCGATTGCGGGTCGTGGCGCCGTGCACCACGTAAAAAGCGGCAAAAAACGTAAACGGCGAACGTGAATACGCCCTCGCTGCCTAAGGGCTAGCGACTTTCCTTTCACCCCCAGCCTGACGGGGTGAGAATGAAAGACATTTAGTCAGGCTTCGTTGTTTGGGTAGCTAGTGACAAACAACTAAGGCTCCACTAGCTGGTCACTGCGCTTGCTATGCCGATGGGGCGGGTGCAGCGATGAGAAAAACACCGACGGCTACACTCGTAGAAGTCAAACCGGAAACCTTTCTGGACGGGGAGTTCGACTCTCCCCCGTCTCCACCAAGAACACAAAAGAAGGTCCTGTCTTCAGTTTTGAAGGCAGGGCCTTTTTGATAACCCTGATGGTGAACAACGACAAACCCTATTAATAGAGGGGGCCCCTCGATAACACTAAAAGTGACTGTGGTCACTCAGGATTCGGGTGATTGTCTGGCGTGATGTTCGGGCTTCGATGGTGTTAGTTTCAGATATACCTGTGTATGTGATTAGTGATTTCCAGAGGGTCCAGCCGCGAGCTCGTGACCATGTTGCGTCATCTAGGTTGAGCGTTCTGCGGAACGCTTCACGGCTTGCACCTTTGAAGGTTGTCCACGCTATTGCAAGATCGCAGGCGGGATCGCCAATACAGATTCCTCCAAAATCGATTACCGCAGATAATTCGCCATTTTCGACCAGTAGATTTCCTAGACTGATATCGCCATGAATCCATATCGGAGGGTTGGTCCACTGGGAATCTAGGGCGGCGCCCCACACGTCCTTAATTTTTTTGACGTCTAAGTTGCGACCTAGCTCACCATGTTCAAGTATTTCAATCGCCTGAAGGCTTTCGTCGTTATAGAAAGCAAGATCGCCTCCTCGCTTGCCAAGGCCTGGAACTGGAGCATCAGTCGGGTCAATTTTCTGCAGTGATATAAGGAAATTGGCGAGCGATTGGGCGAATTTAGAAAGATCTGTGATGCGCCCAGCCGCTGCAGTTTCGCCTTCGATCCAGCCGTTAACTGACCAGTGCCACGGGTAGCTGTAACTCGGTTCACCGATTGCAATTGGAGTAGGTATAGGCATTTGTAAAAGTGGAGCCAATTTCGGAAGCCATCTGTGTTCTTTTTGAACTTGATGACGGTATCGTTCAGCGCTTGGGAGTCGCACCGACATTTCGTCTCCGAGACGAAATGTTCGATTGTCCCAACCGTTGGGTATAACTTCTGTCACTGAAAGATCTGCCCACTGCGGAAATTGTTCCTCGACAAGGTTCTGCACAAGCTTCGGTGTGATAATCATGTCATTTAGATGAGTTAGCCTGTATTAAACGTTTTAATCGAGGCCTCATTCCGATTCCTTACGCCGAGTTTTTTGTAGATAGAAACGAGTCTGTTTTTCACGGTTCCAGATGTAATTCCGCAGCGGGCTGCGATTTCGTCGTTGGTCTCACCCTTGGACAAATAACTGAGTATTTCGGACTCACGAGGTGTTAGTCCGAATGAATTAGCTGTGTCTTCAGTACCGATATCTATTTTAGAATTGGCAGAATATTGTGTTTGATTCACAATTGCCGGCATAGGATCGGAGAGAATCGATGAACCGAGAATTGACGCACAGACTCGAACGACCGCCCGCAATTCATGGAGTGTCGATATTAAATTCACACTAGAATCAAATGAGGCGACAACATCAACAATGTGATTAGTACCAAGTTTTGAGTTAACTCGTAATTGTTCAATGCCAGACACCATCGAATCGGAATCGCCATTGAAATTCTCAGGATGGGCGTACCTGAAAAACGAAACCCCACTAACTCGATGAGTTATAGAAAATGAGTAGGCCGAAGCGCCGATCGAACGAATCATTGTTTCTTTGAAGAACTCGTGCTTTTGACGACTACTTGGCGCCTCGCAAAGTCCGTCAACCGCATACTGCAACACAGTGGCAATATACTGCTTCCGATCCCATTGGCGAGAAGTTTGGTGAAGCTTTAGGAATGCAGTGGCTATCGGTCCAGCCGATTCGATATCTTTCACACGTTCGAGCATACTCGGATTGCAATCCGAAATGGCAAACACAATGACGCCAACTCGATTACTGCCGGCCGTAAGCGGTATCACGCACAATTCTCTAAATTCTGATGAGGATTGGATCATACCCATCAAAGCGGTTCCTATATTCGATGTGGGAACAGATTTGTGCTCGCAGGCTAAATGTACTGAATTGCCAGAAAACCGATATTCATTTAGAAGCCTGGTTGATTCCTGCAATATCGAGTCATTTGCACCACCTATGCCGTCAACATGGGCAATTGGTACGTACTTGTCCGAGTATCTGTCGTATGTGAACAGTGCTCCGTAAACAAGCGAAGCTCGTGCAGCGAAAGTCGAGTAGAACATGTTGAAGAACGCAGCGGGGTCTTGGTTTTCGTTGAGGTGGAGCAGCAAATACTCTAATTTCGTCTGATGTTCCGTGGCTCTAAGAACTTCTTTTTGAAGTGTCTGCTGGCTGATATATGGACCCAATACACGACTAACCTTCTCTACCACAAGAAAATCGTCGGTGTCGAATGCATTAGGGATGTGCGAGAAAAAAACTATCGCACCAACAACTTCGCCGCCGTTAACAATGCGCATCCCTAATCCAGCAGCCCAATTGGTACCTGGAGCACCCGAACCAAATTCGTTTTCGTCGGCGTTCGCGTGTTGCGTATACATCGACGGAATAATGCTTGAAGTAACAGGAGTGCTCACACTTACTGCCTGGCCGATCAGGCTTCCACCGAGCCGATGTACTGCACTTGAATCCCAATCCGGAATCGATAGTCCAGAAATTTGAATCGGGGAAAATAGCCCGCGAGGTACGTCGGTAGACGCGATCACCATGCGATCACAAGGGACTACCTGCTTGATTACACTCGCTATTTCGTCCCAAACTTGGGTGTTTACTGAACTGTCGATCAGCAATTGCTCGATCAGGCTGTAGAAATCATTGTCTGCGACCAACTCATTGTCTCCTGCCTTGCGTACCGATAGACGTATGTCTCAATAAGACCAGATATTCCGTATTAGCCCACACGCTTCGGTACTACCGTGTGTTATCACTCCAAAACAATAGATTCAATAGTTCTGCGCCGAATGTACTACATTTGAACACATAAGCAGACGAATTAAGGCAGCAAATTCGACTAAACATGGTTTTATCAGTTGCATAACATGACAAAAGTAACTAAAACAGTGACTTTCGTTACCTTGTGATCGGAACTTCATGGCGCAAAACTCTCGATGACTATGATTGAGCGAGTTGGATAGACCAGTGTTGTGCCTTTGTTGGGTATTGATTTTTGGTTCTGCTTTCGTGGCTTGCTCAAGAGTCATGCACTGTTTTGCGAATGCATAAACAGCGATGGAGGAAATTGTTAATGCGATACAAGAAGTTATGGTCCAAGCTAAGTTTGCTAATGCTGGCTATTGCAGCAATGGCAGTAATTGCTTGTGGCGGGACAGAAACCGTTGAAGTTGAGAAGATCGTAGAAGTTGAGAAGATCGTAGAAGTTGAAGTCGTCAAAGAAGTTGAAGTGAAGGGTGACACCGTTGAGGTGGTCAAAGAAGTGGTGGTCGAAAAAGAAGGAGCCACGGTTGTTGTAACCGCGACTCCTGTTCTTCCCGCAACAGCAACGCCTGTTCCGGCCGACAAACCTGCACCACCTTCGAAGAATGCTTCGGGGCAGTTGGTTTGGTCTACGATTGCCGACTCTGGTATCGGAAGTGGATTTAACGCTGGCAACCTGTGTTGCGGTGCTAAGATGATGAGCGTTGTTGAGACACTATTCAAGCCAACTCATGCTGGCGGGCCGGCTACGCCACTCCTCGCTGAATCTTGGGAACTTGACACAACAAACTCACCACCACAGTACGTGGATGTAACCATCAAATCTGGAATTATGTTCCACGGTGGTTATGGCGAATTGACTGCCGATGACTTGGTTTGGAATATCAACGATACCAACCCGAATTTGTCGGAAACGTTGGGTACAGGAAACATCAGTATTACTGACGGTTCTGGTACTTGGGCTGGGTTCCTCGGTGCAAACGCTACCGAGAAAACTGGTGATTATTCGGTACGAATAAACTGGGAGTCATTCGACCCTCGCTGGGACACATGGTTCTTTGGTCAAGATGGCCTGGGAGCTGGAATCGTTAGCAAGAATGCATACGATACCGAAGGCGAAGAATGGAACCAGGATCACTTAGTTGGAACTGGACCATTCGAGATGACCTCGTGGAAACGAGGCGATCGAACAGTGTTTACAGCCGTGGATAACCACTGGCGACAAACTCCTGAAGTAACGTCAATTACCAGAATTGCTGTTCCAGACGAGACTGTTCGTCTTGCTCAATTAGCTACTGGTGACGCAGACATTGCAGATGTCAGCATTTCGAACGTTTCGGAAGCTCAGCGAATTGGAATGACCGCAAAGGGTTCCGGCTCTGCCCGAATGGTGACAATGATGTTCGCCGGTAACTTGTGGGAGACCAACCACCCGACATCGGGTGAAGAGTTGGAAATCGTTACCTACACCCATGACCTTCCTTGGCTTGGTAACCCCCACAAACCTGATGACAGCAACAACCCTGCAGGCATGGATGACATGGAACAGGCTCGACTTGTTCGACAGGCTCTTGCTATGTCGATCGACCGTGACCTGATCAACGAAGCTGCCTTGAGCGGTCTTGGTTGGCCCGTGTACATCCCTTACTTCGACATCAACAACCCTAACTGGGATGACAAGTGGAAAATTGACTACGACCCCGATGGAGCAGAAGCGCTTCTCGACAAGGCCGGATTCCCACGTGATTCATCAGGTAAGCGGTTCTCCATGCCGATGTTCGCATGGCCAATTGGTCACTTCTACGGTGAGATCGGCGACAACGTTTCGATCTTCTGGGAAGAAATCGGTGTAAGTACGGACGTATTGCACTACGAATACGCTGTATTCCGCCCAACATTGGTTGGTAGGTCTGCAACTCAGGCGTGGACCGATACGGGACCGCTTGAGAACTATGCAAGCACGCCTTGGGATTGGCCTCGTGGAATCCAGATGAGCGCACTTGCCCGTGGTGGTAAGAGCCACGGTCTGGAAAACCCAGAATCGACTGCTAATTATCAGGCTGTCTCTGGTGAGGCAACTCTACAAGGCAGGCTGGACCTGAACAACGATTACGCTGACTGGATGAGCGAATGGCTCCCAGGATTCGGTATCGTTGCGTCACCTAGTCTGCTCGTGTTCAACCCCAACAGCATTTCCTCATGGGATATGGAGTTGGGCTTGCGACAGACAAGCAACTCACCTGAGTTCATCAAGCTGAAGTAGTAAATTCCTCCTCTTAAATTGATCGACCCCGTAATCTGCCGATTGCGGGGTCGGTTGATTTGGAGGTGCCACAGGTAGTAAATGCAAAAGTTTTTTATTCGGCGTCTGATATTCGCGTTTCTCACGCTTTGGAGTATCACATTTGTTGTGTTCGGTCTCTCGAGAATGGGTCCAGACCCACTTCTTATATATGTACGGGATGATTCATATGGAATCAGCGAAGAAACACTCGAGAAATTAAGAGCGAAATGGGGCCTCGACCAGCCATTCCATATCCAATACATAAAGTGGATGGGATCCATCGTCAGAGGAGATTTTGGCGAGAGTATTGCTGCTCAGCGCCCTGTAACCAAGATTATTGCCGAGCGATTGCCCGCCACACTTCAGTTGGCCGCCGTCGCTTGGATATTGGCGTCTATTCCGGGCGTGGCTTTGGGGGTATTGTCGGCTGTTAAGCGAGGTTCGATGTGGGATTACTTCACCCGAACCCTTGCACTTATCGGGCAGGCAACTCCATCGTTCTGGCTCGCCATTCTGATGATTTTAGTGGTCGCAGTCAGGCTTGAATGGCTACCCCCCGCGACTAAAGCGGATTCAACGGAATCGTTTATGACTCAAGCATCTTATTTCGTGCTGCCTGCTCTGGTTCTTGGGTTCGACCCGTGGGCTACATACCTGCGACTAACCCGCTCTTCAATGCTTGAAGTACTTGATTCTGAGTTTGTGAAATTAGCTCGGGCAAAGGGTGTTTCAGGAACGAGTGTTATTTGGCGTCATGCGCTACGCAACGCATTGATTCAACCACTGACGGTATCTGCGTTAGTACTGGCCTCATTTATTACAGGAAGTGTGTTTGTCGAGAGCGTGTTTGCATGGCCTGGAATTGGTCGACTGGCTGTTCAAGCATCGCTCGACAATGACTTCCCTGTTCTCGCGGGAGTTGTGTTGTTGTTTGGTACTGCTTACGTGGTTATGAACTTTATTGCGGATATCTTATACGCGGTTATCGATCCGAGGATCCGATATGACTGATCAACCAATAGTGTTTCAGTCACCAGTTAAGCGCGTTATAGCTGTACCCGGACGTGTGTTTAGTTTCTCTAAACGCTGGCCAATCATCCCGGTGGTGATTATGCTCTTGATTATTTTTGGTGCGATATTTGCGCCAGTGCTCGCTCCATTTGAACCTCAAAAGGGTGACTTGCGGGCAAGGAACATGCCTCCGGTTTGGCTAGATGGCGGCGATTCAACGCATTGGCTCGGTACCGACAATCTCGGTCGAGACATATACAGCCGTATGTTGTACGGAGCTCGGATTTCGTTGTTCGTAGCAGCTGTGGCTGTTTCGTTTGGTCTAGTAATGGGCACGCTCACAGGAGTCACTGCTGGATACTACGGAGGAATGGTTGACGAAATATTGATGCGACTCGTCGATCTTTGGTCATCTTTGCCATTTCTATTAATCGCTTTAATTGTCGCGATCAGCGTAGGCCCTAGTTTGGGAATGGTCATTGGGTTACTTGCCGTCAGTTCTTGGTCGGCAGGTTCTAGAAACATCCGTGGTGAAGTTCTGTCGTTGCGAAACAGAGAATATGTACACATGGCGAGGGTAATGAACGCCTCGGATGTCAGGATTATTCTTCGTCACCTTCTACCCAACGTAATGCACGTGGTCATCGTGATTACGACTCTTCGCACAGGTTCGATGATCATAGCTGAAGCAGGACTAAGTTTCTTAGGGGTTGGCGTGCCCGCGTCTGTGCCGACATGGGGCTTAATGATCGCTCAAGGTCAGAAGTTTTTGACGACTACTTGGTGGATGTCGATCATCCCTGGAGTAGCGATTTTCGCGATCGTGCTGTCATTCAACTTCCTTGGAGACTGGTTGCGAGATCGATTCGATCCTCGCCTTAACCAATTGGACTAAATGGAAATTAACGGATAGATCGGTAGTCGGATATGAGCTTTGATCTCATCATAGAAAATGGGTTGGTCGTGGATGGTACTGGGGCTCCTGGGAAGTTCGCTTCCGTCGGAGTTACGGGAACAAAAATCACCGCAATCGGTGATCTTTCCGCAGCCAACGGAAAAAAAATCATCGATGCTTCAGGTCACGTGGTATCACCCGGTTTTATAGACACACATGCTCACTCTGACGGTGCGCTCCTAAACGATGGGCAACATGCCGAAGGCGTACGACAGGGCATAACCACCGAAATCGTTGGGCCAGATGGCCTCACATACGCTCCGCTTCCACGTGATAAATACCTAATGTATCGGCAGTATCTGTCAGGTCTTCTAGGGCTACCTCCTGAAGATCTGGATATGTCGTCAATAAGTTCGGCTCTCGACAACTACCATCACAAAACTGCCCCAAATGTCGCTATGTTCCTCGGGCACGGTCCGATTCGGCTGGGTGCCGTTGGGATGGAAGACGTGCCGCTACGGGGCGAGGTGCTCAAGCAAGCAACTCGAATAATGGAAGAGTCGTTCGAACAGGGTGCTTGTGGTTTCGCTACTGGCCTTTCCTACTACCCGAATTCGTTCTCCGATTCTGAAGAATTAGTTCAATTGTGCAAAGTGGCAGCACGCTACGACAAAGCGTTTTCCATCCATACCCGAAACCACAATGTTGACCGTGCTTATTTTGGTGGTGGAATCGAAGAGGCACTCGAAATAGGTCGTCGCTCAGGCGTCAAAGTTCACATCGAGCACTATCGCACAAGCGCAGATAACGCAGGCAAGGTCGATGAGATCATGGAGCCGATCGAGCGTGCAAAAGCGGATGGCGTCGATGTCACTTTAGAACTATATCCATACCCCGTCGGCTCTGGGCATCCGCTATCTCACTTCCCAAGTTGGTTCCATGAAGGCGGCACTG
>Ga0315327_10001874_pt1 | contig 11054 bp, 13 predicted proteins | sample M110032315metaG_FD_203460 | JGI IMG/M metagenome (GOLD analysis project Ga0315327, IMG submission 203460) | Ammonia-oxidizing marine archaeal communities from Monterey Bay, California, United States - M1 100m 32315 | ecosystem: Environmental > Aquatic > Marine > Coastal | place: USA: California... | reverse complement strand
AGCTTATGCATTCATAAGCACGAAGGAGGCAATACAAGATGCAAACCTACCAGATGAGATATTGTCTAATGATAGGACAGGAATAATTATGGGATCTGGAGGTAATTCTTCAGAAGATACTATAGATTCAGCTGATATTTTAAGAACTAAAGGGCTCAAAAGAATTGGCCCTTACAGGGTAACTAAGGCAATGGGCAGCACTGTGTCGGCTAACTTAGCAACTTCTTTTGGTATTAAAGGAGTCAATTATTCTATCTCCTCTGCTTGCTCCACAAGCGCCCACTGTATTGGTACAGGCATGGAGCAAATACAATTAGGAAAACAAGACGTTATGATCGTAGGAGGTGGAGAAGCTGAACATTGGGGAACAACCAGTCTTTTTGATGCCATGGGTGCCCTTTCAACTAAATACAACGATGAACCCGAGAAGGCTTCTAGAGCATTTGATCAAGATAGAGATGGGTTTGTAATTGCAGGTGGTGGAGGAACTCTAATTCTCGAGTCAGAAGAGCACGCTACCACAAGAGGAGCACATATTTATGCCGAACTCTCAGGTTACGCGGCTACATCAGATGGACAAGATATGGTCAGCCCTTCCGGAGAAGGTGCAAGAAATTGTATGCAAATAGCCCTTACGATGAGTGGCAATAAAAAGATAGACTACATCAATGCTCATGGAACTAGCACTCCTGCGGGTGATCTTACGGAGTTGCAGGCAATAAAATCTGTTTTTAAAGAAGATATTCCCTATATCAGTTCAACTAAATCACTGTCTGGGCATTCCCTTGGCGCTGCAGGTGTTCATGAAGCTATCTATTGCTTAATTATGGTTAAAGAAGGATTCTTGGTTGGCTCCGTTAACATAGAAAAAATTACAGAAGGGGCCGAAGAATTTCCAATACTTCAAAAGAATAAAGATTTAGAAGTTAATTCTGTTTTGAGCAACAGCTTTGGTTTTGGGGGCACTAATGCCTCATTAATATTTAAAAAATACTAAAAAGGGATATCATCATCAGTTATGCCGCTGTCTGATACTTCAGATATTTCTTCTCCGCCAGGCTTAATACTTTTTTCATAACCATCAGAACTAGAACCTCTACTGTCTAAGAATTGCATGTCCCGGCCAATAACCTCAGTCGTATAACGAGTTTGGCCATCTTGTTCCCACTTCCTAGTTTGGAGCTGACCTTCAATATAAATCTTTGAGCCTTTCTTAAGGTACTCTCCCGCTATCTCTGCTAAACGCCTCCAAAGAACAACTCTATGCCATTCTGTTTTTTCTTGGTCCGTGCCTGTATCTTTATCTTTCCAAGACTCAGAAGTTGCTAGACTTAACGTAGTTACAGCTGCACCACCAGCTGTGTATTTAACTTCTGGATCTTGACCTAAGTTACCCACCAGGATAACTTTATTAATTCCGCTTCTTGCCATATCAGTTTTGTATCTTATTTAAGTTAATTGTTCCAACAAGGATTATAATCAGTTTTCTGAAGTTAAGGTCTAAAACATTTAATTTTCTTTAAAAATGAAACATATAAAAGTTCGTGGAGCCAGACAACATAATCTAAAAAATATAAATGTAGATCTCCCTCGAGATCAGATTGTAGTCATAACTGGTCTTTCAGGATCAGGAAAATCTTCCCTTGCCTTCGATACTCTTTATGCAGAAGGTCAAAGAAGGTATGTAGAGTCTCTTTCATCTTATGCCAGACAATTCCTGTCAATGATGGAAAAGCCTGATGTTGATCATATTGAAGGGTTATCACCGGCTATATCAATAGAACAAAAAACTACTTCGCATAATCCTAGATCAACTGTTGGAACGGTTACTGAGATTTATGACTATTTGAGATTATTGTTTGCAAGAGCTGGAACACCAAAATGTCCTGATCATAATATTTCTTTAGAAGGTCAAAGTGTAAATCAGATATGTGACCAGGTAATGAAGACTCCAAAGGAAACTCTAATTGCAATTTTAGCTCCTTTAATCAACGAACAGAAAGGTGAACATCTTCATGTTTTTGAAGAGCTCAAAGTACAAGGATACGTAAGGGTAAGAGTGAATGGAATAATAGTTGACGTTGATGATATCCCAAAACTTAACAAGAATAAAAAACACTCAATAGAGGCAGTTATTGATAGATTAAAGATGCCAAAGGAAAAAGATGATGACTTTAGGTTAAGGCTCTCAGAATCGTTAGAAAATGCTCTGGCATTAGGAGAAGGCTTGGTAAAAATATCAGATATAAATGGAGACTTAGAAGAAAGTGTCTATTCATCTAAGATGGCTTGTTCTGATTGCGGATATAGTATTCCTGAACTGGAACCACGATTGTTTACCTTTAATAATCCAGCAGGTGCCTGTTCAGAATGTGAGGGATTAGGAGTGAAACCTTACGTTGATGTAGGTAAAGTAATTCATGAACCTTCTTCCACTATTTCCGAAGGAGCTATAGTAGGCTGGGATATAAACAATAAATATCATTATCATTTATTACGCTGCTTATCTAATCATTATAATTTTTCCTTGGATGAACCTTTTGATGAACTATCAGAAGAAATAAAAGAACTGATCTTAGAGGGATCAAAGGGAGAGCCAGTAGATTTCAGTTGGAGAAGCAAAAGAGGAAAATTAGTTGAAAGGATTTACTCTTTTGAAGGTGTAATGACTAATATTAATCGTCGCTACAAAGAAACCGATTCCAATGGGGTCCGTGACTATCTATCTAAACTTATAAGCTTAAGGAACTGCCAATCTTGCTCAGGAACTAGGCTAAGAGAAGAAGCACGTAATGTTTTTATAGCTAATAATTCGCTCCCAAATATAACAGCACTAACTATAGACGAAGCTTTTGAGTTTTTCTCTAATTTAAATCTTGAAGGGACTAAAAGGGAAATAGCTGATCGAATAGTAAAAGAAATTAAAGAGAGATTGGAGTTCTTAGTAGACGTTGGACTTAACTACTTAACTTTAGAAAGAAGTGCTGAGAGTTTAAGCGGAGGGGAAGCTCAGAGAATACGATTGGCCAGTCAAATTGGAGCAGGTCTTGTTGGAGTTACTTATATTTTAGATGAACCATCAATAGGGCTTCACCAAAGAGATAATGAAAAGCTCCTTAAAACACTCAAAAAATTAAAAGATCTTGGTAATTCCGTGATTGTTGTGGAACACGATCATGAGACAATGCTTTTTGCAGATCATATAGTTGATGTAGGCCCAGGAGCAGGAGTCCACGGAGGGGAAATCTGTGCTCAAGGAACGGTTAAAGACATCTCAAATTCAAAGAAATCACTAACCGGCCAATACCTTTCAGGAAAGAGATCTATTGCACTTCCGACACAAAGAGAAAATGTAAAAAAAGATAAAATAATAAAATTAAGAGGTGCAAAAGGTCATAATTTACAGAATGTAGATTTGGAGCTTCCTTTGGGTTTGTTTGTTTGTGTTACAGGTGTCTCAGGCTCTGGTAAATCAACGCTAATTAATCAAACTCTTCTACCCGCAATATCTAATAAGATAGGTAGATCCTCGTATATTAATTCCAAGCCATTTTCGGAGATCTCTGGTATTGATGACATTGATAAGATTATAGAAATAAGTCAAAGTCCTATTGGAAGAACTCCAAGATCTAATCCTGCAACTTACACCGGTTTGTTTACTCCAATTAGGGAGTTATTTGCAGGAACAAAAGAGGCAAGATCAAGAGGCTATAAGATTGGTAGGTTCAGTTTTAATGTAAAAGGTGGAAGATGTGAATCATGTCAAGGAGATGGTGTTATAAAAGTAGAGATGCACTTTCTTCCTGATATATACGTGAAGTGCGATGTTTGTAATGGAAAAAGATATAACCGTGAAACATTAGATATTAAATATAAAGGTAAAAATATCTTTGAGGTCTTAAGTATGACAGTAGAGGATTCCCTAGAATTTTTTAATGCCATACCTTCAATTAAGAAAAAGTTAAGCACATTACAAGATGTGGGGTTGGGCTACGTTAGCTTAGGCCAACAAGCAACCACTCTATCTGGAGGAGAAGCTCAAAGAGTTAAACTAGCTAAAGAGCTCTCCAAGAGCTCATTAAGCCATACTCTTTATATACTTGATGAACCCACCACTGGCTTGCACATATATGATGTAGAGCTCCTTTTAGGTGTGCTAAACAGGTTAAGAGATAATGGAAACACAGTCATCGTGATAGAACACAATATGGAGGTCATTAAGTCAGCTGATTGGATCATTGATCTAGGGCCAGAAGGTGGATCAGGAGGAGGTCAAATCATTGCCTCAGGAACACCAGAAGCAATTCTGTCTTCGAAAGCCTCTCATACAGGGAAACATCTAAAAAAGCTTCTGGCTTAAGAGCTAACTGCTTCTTCTGTTTCTGTAGTATCTTCTTGGGTTGAATCAGTTTCGCTTAGAACGAATTCAATTTGCGCTGCAGGCGATTTATCTCCTGCTCTGTAACCTCTCTTAATAATACGTAAGTAGCCACCTGGCCTGTCGACATAACGAGGTCCTAATTCATTAAATAATTTAGCCACAGCTTCTTTGGATTGCAATCTCGCATAAGCAAGCCTTTGATTAGCCACTGTATTCTTCTTTGCCAAGGTAACCAAAGGTTCTAAAAAACCTCTAATTTCTTTGGCTTTAGCCAGTGTAGTCTTTACAGATTCATGCTCAATAATTGAAATTGCCAACCCTTTCTTGAGAGATGCTCTTTGAGGGCTATTTCTATTAAGTTTTCTGCCTGTTTTTCTATGTCGCATTTTTTTTGTTAATTAATGTCTTAATTTGTTTCTGGTGGCCAATGATCTAGAATTAATCCTAAAGACAGACCTCTTGAAAGAAGAACTTCTTTAATCTCATTCAAGGATTTTTTTCCTAAATTAGGAGTCCTAAGCAAATCAGATTCCATTCTTGTGACCAAGTCTCCTATATAATGAATATTCTCAGCTTTAAGACAGTTGGCAGATCTAACAGTTAGCTCAAGTTCGTCTACCGGTCTTAGCATTATAGGATCAATTTTTGCTTCTTCTTTTTCTTCTATAACTTCTTCGAGCCTTCCTAATTCAGCAAAGGCTGATAACTGGTGTTGTAAAATAGTAGCCGAAATTCTTAAGATTTCTTCTGCATCCAACGTTCCATCGGTATCGATATCAACGGTCAGTCTATCTAAGTTTGTTCGTTGTTCTACTCTTGCGTTATCCACTTGATAAGTAACGCGCTTTACAGGTGAATAAGTAGCATCTAAGCGAAGAAGGCCTGTCTCTTGACCTTCATCTTCATCAAGGGGCTTAACGGGCACAAAACCTCTTCCTCTTGTTACTTTCAGAGTCATATTGATAGACCCTTCACTGTTTAAAGTGGCTATGTGATGTTCTGGATCTACTACTTCTACTCCCGCAGGCAGTTCAATATCAGCCGCAGTTACTTTACCACTTCCTTTTTTACTTAGAGTTAATTCAACATCTTCAGCTTCAAGAAGTCTTATCGACAAGTCCTTTAAATTTAATAATATATCTATTACATCTTCTTGCACTCCCTCGACGGTGCTATATTCATGAAGAACACCTTCTATTTTTACTTCAGAAACAGCTGTTCCTGGCATGGATGAAAGTATAATTCTTCTCAATGCATTACCTAAAGTATGGCCAAATCCCTGCTCAAGAGGTTCTAATATAATTTTGGACCTAGTAGGGCCAGCTTCTTCCACCAGGATATCGGTGGGTGTTAAAAAGTCTTTTATGATGTCATAGTTATCAGTCATTTTTTTCCTCTTCAGTATTATTTTGAATAAAGCTCAATTATTAGATTCTCATTAATATCAGTATCTAAAGAAGCTCTCTCTGGCAATGATTTAAAAGTTCCTGTGAATAAAGAAGGGTTGACATCTATCCAGTCGATTTCTTCCCTATTTTTTGCAATCTCTAATGACTGCTGAACTCTTACTTGAGCTTGAGCGCCATTTGATAAAGTAATTACATCTCCTGCGGCTACTTGATAGCTTGCTATATTAACCTTTTGATCATTTATTAAAACTGCTTTATGACTAACTAGCTGTCTAGCTTCTGCTCTAGTGGAAGCAAAACCCATTCTATAAACCACATTGTCTAGTCTGCTTTCAAGTATTTGTAAAAGATTATCACCGGTCACGCCTTTCATTCTTGCAGCGTGCTTGTAATAGGTCTTAAATTGCTTCTCCATCACACCATAGATTCTTCTTACTTTTTGTTTTTCTCGCAACTGCACACCGTAGTCAGAGATTCTAGGTCTTCTGCTTCTGCCATGCTGGCCAGGTACAGTTTCAGATTTACATTTAGTGTCGTGGGCTCTAATGCCGCTTTTTAAAAGCAAATCTCTACCTTCCCTTCTGGAAAGCTTACATTTAGGTCCAATATATCTAGCCATTAGACTCTTCTCCTCTTAGGTGGCCTGCAACCGTTATGAGGTATTGGCGTTACATCAGTAATTTTTGTTATTTTAAAACCTTTTGAATTTAAGCCTCTTATAGCTGATTCTCTTCCAGAGCCCGGTCCTCTTACTTGTATTTCTAAGCTTTCAACTCCTACCATTTTAACTTTTTCACCTACTGACTCAGCCGCTCTCTGGGCAGCGAAAGGAGTGCTCTTTCGCGAACCTTTAAAACCTTGAGCTCCAGCACTAGATTGTGCAATAGCATTACCCTGTTTATCAGTTATATTTATTAATGTATTGTTGAAGGAGGCATGTATATGCGCAATTCCCTCGCTTATTCTTCTCTTAGCACCTTTTTTTGTAACCATATTCTTACCTTCTTATCGGCCTGACAGGGCCTTTCCTTGTTCTAGCATTATTCTTAGTATTCTGACCTCTGACCGGAAGATGCCTTCTATGGCGGATTCCTCTGTTTGTTCCTAAATCCATTAACCTTTTTATATTAGTAGCTATATCTCTTCTAAGATCACCTTCTACGACAAATTTTCCTATTTCTGCCCTTATTGCCTCTAATTGATCTTCGTTTAAATCAGATATTTTAGTTGCAGGATCTATGCCTACAGCAGAACAAATACCTAATGATCTTGTTTTTCCTATGCCAAAAACATACGTCAAGGATATCTCTGCATGTTTGTTGTCTGGAATATTTACACCTGCTACACGAGCCATTTTTCTATCTCCTAACCTTGTCTTTGTTTATGCCTGGGTTCATTGTTGCAAATTACATAGAGAGTTCCTTTTCTCTTTACAATTTTGCAATCTCTACAAATCTTTTTTATTGATGCTCTTACTTTCATAATTTCCTCCTACCTTCCACCTAATGCATTATTTCCATAACCTTTCAAATTAGCTTTTTTAAGCAAAGATTCATATTGATTGGACATTAAATGTGACTGAACTTGTGCCATAAAATCCATTACCACAACAACTGCTATCAACAATGAAGTTCCTCCTAAATAAAATGGAACGTTTGCAGAAACGATTAAGAACTGAGGCATCAAACAAACTAAAATTAAATACCCTGATCCCCAAACTGTTAGTTTTGTCATCACACCATCTATGTAGTCAGCTGTATGTTCTCCTGGTCTTATGCCCGGCATATAAGCACCTGACCTTCTAAGATTTTCAGATATTTCCTTAGGATCAAATTGCAATGCAGTATAAAAAAAGCAGAAAAAAGCTATTAGAGCTGAAAAAAGTATGACATAGAGAGGCTGCCCTGGTCCGAGTGCCAATGATATTTCTTGTAACCACTCAAAACCTTCTCCTTGACCAAACCAGGTTGTTGCAGAAGCAGGGAATAATAATAAACTGCTGGCAAAGATAGCCGGAATAACACCAGCTTGATTAATTTTCATTGGCAGATAAGAAGCTTGGCCTTGTACCATCTTTCTTCCCTGTTGTCTTTTAGCATAATTAACAGTAATTCTTCTTTGTCCTCTTTCCACCCAAACAATGAAAGCAATCGCTGCAATAGCAACTAGAGCAATTGATAAAAGCATTAATAAATTAATATCTCCTTGTCTTGCTCCTTCAAAAGCTTGCCCAACTGCTCTTGGCAGGCCAGAAACAATACTTGAGAAGATAATGATGGAAATTCCATTCCCAATTCCTCGTTCTGTTACTAGTTCTCCTAGCCACATCAAGAAAACTGTACCCGTTACCAACGAAGTAACCGCTAAAACCTGAAAAAGCATGCCTGGGTCTAGAGCCAATCCTTGATTTTGTAAACCCAGAGCTAAGCCTGTCGCTTGAACTAAGGCCAAACCTACCGTTCCCCAACGAACATAGTTAGTCCTCATGCGTCTTCCTTCTTCCCCTTCTTCTCTAAATCGCTTTTTTAAAGATGGCGTAGTACCTTCAAGAAGGCTCATAATAATTGATGCTGTTATATAGGGCATTATATTTAAGGCCATTATGCTCATCCTCTCTAAAGCACCTCCTGAGAACATATTAAATAGATCCAGGAGTGTTCCTTGATTTTGCTGAAATAGGTTTGAGAGTCTATCCGGGTCTATACCTGGTATAGGAATATGAGTACCTATTCTATAAATAATTACAGCCATAAGAACAAACCTTAGACGCTTCCATAATTCAGAAAGCCCCTTGCTTTGTCCTATTGATGAAGTATTAGCTGACATGATTATTCTACAGAACCTCCGGCTTCTTCAATCAATTTCTTCACTGAGGCGGTTGTTTTTAGACCAGTTAATTTCATCTTTGTGCATTCAGTTGTATCGAGGAATATTTTAACTTTCTTGGTTGAGTTTTTAATTAAGTCTGCTTCAGACAGAACTTGAATACTAATTTCTTCTTCACCTAGCCTTATCAGAGAGCTCAGCCTAACTTCTTCGGTAAAGCGATTTACCCTAGAAGAAAAACCAAACTTAGGTACTCTTTTTTGCAGAGGCATTTGACCACCTTCAAAACCTATACGGACTCTTCCACCCGATCTAGATTTCATGCCTTTATGACCTTTACCGCTTGTCTTTCCAAAACCACTTCCAGGGCCTCTTCCTATTCTTTTATTTGAACGAACTCTTTTAGGGTTTGGTCTTAACTCATTTAGTTCCACAGAAATATCCTCAATTAATTGACTTCTAATAGATGAATGGCTTTATTTATCATCCCTCTGTTTTCAGGAGTATCTACAACTGAAACAACTTGCCCTACCTTTGACAAACCCAAGCCTCTTACACTCTTTTCTTGATAAGATTTTGAGCCTATGAAACTCTTTACTAGCTTTACTGATAATTGTTTATCTGCCATTGTTATTATCCCTTCCCAAGCCTTTTTGCTACTCGTGCTGGAGATTCCATTTCACTTAAGGCCTTCAAGGTAGCCCTTACAACATTAACTGGAGTAGTAGATCCATAGCATTTTGCTAAAACATCTTTTACACCTGCCAATTCTAAAACTGCTCTCATAGCTCCGCCAGCTATAATTCCCGTACCAGGTGCTGCAGGTTTCATAAAAATTACAGAAGCACCAAACTTTGATTTTATTGGATATTGGATAGTGTTTCCTTTTAGTTCAATACTAATCATATTTCTTCTAGCGTGATCAAGAGCTTTCTGAATCGCTATAGGTACTTCTCTGGCCTTTCCTCTGCCGAAACCTATTTTTCCATTTCCATCACCTACAACAGTCACAGCGGTAAAACCAAAGATTCTTCCACCTTTAACTACTTTAGCTACTCTATTTACTTGTACTAACTTCTCTTCTAATACTTCAGAGCTTAAGTTCTCAGTTGTTACTGTATTTTGCATATGTTTCCTTTACTAAAATGAGAGACCAGCTTCTCTTGCGGCCTCTGCTAGTGCTTTTACTCTGCCATGGAATTTATAACCAGATCTATCAAAAGCAACGTCCTGTATGCCTTTCTCTATTGCTCTTTCAGCTATTAGCTTTCCTACTTTAGCAGCGGCTTCTAAATTCCCATTATTTTTGTCTTTTATAGACGCTTCAACCGTTGAGGCGGTTGCCACTACATCTGCTCCACCGTTAATCATTATTTGTGCATATATATGACTGTTTGATCTAAATACAGTTAATCTATTTTTTTTTAATAAATTAATCTTTGACCTAGTTTTTAAAGCCCTTTTTTGTCTTTTAATATTCTTAATACTCATTCCTATGCCTTCTTAGATTCTTTGCGTTTAATTGTTTCTTCAGCATATTTAACACCCTTACCTTTATAAGGCTCAGGAGGCCTATATTCTCTGATCTCAGCAGCCGCTTGTCCCACAAGCTGCTTATCCATCGACTTAAGAGTTATTTCTGTGTTACTAGTCAACTCAGCTGAAACTCCATTGGGCAATTCATGCTTAACTGGATGAGAGAAGCCCAGACTTAATTCTATAATATTACCCTCAAGTTTAGCTCTATAGCCTACTCCGTTTATTTCTAGTTTCTTTTCAAAACCTTCAGAAACACCTTTCATTAAATTTATAGACAATGCTCTCATCGTTCCGGTTATTGCCAAGGATTCTTTAGTCTTTTTGTTGGGTTGAAATGAGATACTGCTTTCTTCTTTAATAAGGTCTACATCTTGATGGAGGTTTAAAGACATTTCACCAAGTTTTCCTGAGGCAGTGATTAAATTCTTATCGGAAGTTAAAGTAACTCCTTCAGGTATTTGAATTGTTTTTATTGAAGTTCTTGCCATTTTATTTTTTTAAAATACCGAACAAATAACTTCACCACCCAGTTCAGCTTCTCTTGCTTGCTGGTCAGTCATAAGTCCTTTATTAGTTGAAATGATTGCTACACCCAAACCGCCGTTTACAGACGGTAGATCTTTAAAACCCGAATACTCTCTCAAGCCAGGCTTACTTAATCTTTTAAGGTGCTTTATTACCGGCAAACCTTCAAAGTATCTTAATTTGATTGTTAATTGAGGTTTTGTTTCTTCTGAAACAGAATACTCTCCCAAATAACCTTCCTTCTTTAAAATTTCTACTAGAGCAACTTTCTTAGCTGAAGAAGGAACAACAACGCTCTCTTTTGCTCTTGATTGTGCGTTATTTATGCTAGAAAAAAGATTTGCTATTGGATCTTGAATAGTCATTTTTTTAAA
>Ga0315327_10001873_pt1 | contig 11058 bp, 5 predicted proteins | sample M110032315metaG_FD_203460 | JGI IMG/M metagenome (GOLD analysis project Ga0315327, IMG submission 203460) | Ammonia-oxidizing marine archaeal communities from Monterey Bay, California, United States - M1 100m 32315 | ecosystem: Environmental > Aquatic > Marine > Coastal | place: USA: California... | reverse complement strand
AAGGGGGGGCTGCGTCTCGATGCGCGGGCACTTCTTCTCAAGGGGGGTGAGAGCGGACCGGCCATCGTGCCGGGGAAGCCCGGTGAGACGCTTCTCATCGAGGCGGTGAAGTATCTCAGTTCGGATCTCGAGATGCCGCCGAAGAGGAAACTTGGCAAGCGCCAGATCGAGGACCTGACCCGCTGGGTTGCGATGGGGGCGCCCTGGCCGGGGGGAGAGGTGGTGGCTTCAGGCGGGGATAAGCCAGGGAAGGATTTTGAAATCACTGAAGAGGACCGCCGCTACTGGGCGTTCCAACCGGTGCGGAGAGGGGAGGAGAAGCACTTTGACGAGATCATCGAGGCAACGCTCGAGGAGAAGAAACTCGTTGCCAATTCCCCTGCTCCGCGGGAGGTCCTCATCCGGCGCGCCTACTATACCCTGCTCGGTCTTCCCCCGAACTTTGCAGAGGTACAGGCCTTCGTTAATGATCCGGATCCGGAGGCCTTCCTGAAACTGGTGGATCGCCTGCTGGCCCTGCCGGAATATGGTGAACGGTGGGGACGGCACTGGCTGGATGTGGTGCGTTTCGCGCAGAGTAACGGTTACGAACGCGATGACGAGAAGCCGCACGCCTGGCGCTATCGCGACTATGTGATTGCATCCTTCAATCGGGACAAGCCATACGACCGTTTTGTGCTGGAGCAGATTGCGGGTGACGAGCTGCCCGATGGAGGAGACGAAGGATGGATTGCGACCGGATTCCACCGACTGGGGGTGTGGGATGACGAACCGGACGACAAGCGGGCGGCGGAGTTTGACGGGCAGGATGATATCCTGAAGACCACCACGGAGACATTTCTCGGTCTCACGGTGGGATGCGCGCGTTGTCACGATCACATGTTCGATCCCATTTCGCAGCGCGACTACTACGAACTGATGGCCTTCTTCCGCAACGTCAAGCCCTACAACAAGCCGGGAGGGGACACCATCCGCAAGACGGGTGCGGGGGATGCCCTGGTGGTAACGGAGCGTGGCAGCAAGCCCGTGGAAACCCATCTCCTCATCCGGGGGAACGCCGGCCGTCCGTCCGACAAGGTGGAGCCGCACTTTCCCGAGATTCTTGGTGGAGGATCCCCCGAGGTGACGCCCACTCCCCACTCGGTGGGACGGCGGCATGCTTTGGCCAGGTGGGTCGTTCGAGGAGATAACCCCCTGACTGCGCGCGTGATGGTCAACCGTCTCTGGCATGGGCACTTCGGGCGGGGGATCGTGGCCACTCCCAATGACTTCGGGAAGGCAGGGAGTCCGCCCACCAACGGGGCCCTCCTGGACTGGTTGGCCAGTGAGTTCATGGAGCACGGCTGGTCAATCAAGCACATGCATCGCGTTATCATGAACAGCCGGGCGTGGCAGAGGTCCTCCGTGGGAAATCCCGCCAACGAAGCGATCGACCCGGGGAACTTTCACCACTGGCGGGCCAATCTCCGCCGGCTCGAATCGGAGGCCATCCGGGATTCAATTCTCAAGTGCGCCAGCGCCCTCAATCCGGAGCGGGGTGGGCGCGGGTTCTTTCCCGCCCTCGCCGGGGAAGTGGTTGCGGGAGGGTCCAAGCCGGGTCGCAACTGGCAGTGGTCCCCGCCCGAACAGCAGCGCCGGCGCAGCGTGTATGCCTTCGTGAAGCGCACCATGCTTTATCCGTTCTTTGAGATCTTCGACTATACAAATACCGAGGGATCCCTTGGCGTGCGTCCCACCACCACGGTGGCACCACAGGCTCTTCTTCTCCTCAATAGTGAGTTCGTGGCGGAAAATGCGGCGCGATTGGCGGAGAAGGCCATGACGCAACCCGATCCTGTCACCTCCGCATTCCGGATGGTGCTGAGCCGAAATCCCACCGAAGAAGAAACCAGGCTGGCGACTGCCTATCTAGCGGATCAGGAGAGAAAACAGGCAGTGCTGACGCGCCGGCTCTCTTTCCGCCCCGACTTTCCGCCGGCTTTGTTCAGCGACTATCAGAAAAGTCTTCCCGCGGAGCGCTTCCTGCGGGGGCCGGCCGCGGGATGGGAATACTACAAGGGAAAGTGGACCGGTGGCTATGAGGGTATCGTCAATGCAGAGCGCGATTGGCCGGCTTTCGCCCTCTACCGCGTCCCGTCCCGTGACGTCAGGGTTTCCGGACGGTTCCTGCTTGAGGGGGTGACCGAGCAATCCGCAGTTCTCCTGCGGGGTAACCCCCGCGGAGCGGTCTTTGAGGGTTACAGCGTGCTCCTGGACAAGACGAAGGGGGAGATTGCGATCCGTCGCCACCAGGGAGAAAAAACTGCAATCCTCTCGAGGCAGGCTGTTTCGGGACTAGGAAAGGGACTTGATCTCGCGATCACTCTGGCAGGAGGAAAAATCGTGGTGCGCTGCGGATCAGGGGAAGAAGTGGAGGTCGAGGATCCGGCTCCCATCGGTGGCACGGGCCGGGTGGGAGTGAGTGCCTGGGGAGGGCCAGTCAGCATTGATGGCCTCACCATCATGGCGGATGGTCAGAATTACGCAGTGGCGGAGATCGATTACGGGAAATCCAAGTTCGCCGCTCCAGAGCAGAGAGAGGATCAAGGGGCCCCGCAGGGATGGTCTGCCTACGGGGGAGATTGGTCGGTTGGGGGTAATGAGATTTCGGTGGCCAAGGAGAGCGGGCCCAAGCTTCTCTGGGATGCGGTCGGTCCCCTCGGAGATGGCGACTCTCTCAAGGCGGAGGTCCGGATCGCCGAGGGCTCGATTGGCGGGTTTCTTCTGAACGTGCGAGAGCCGAAGGTGGGGGCCAATAACTGGATTGGCTACGAGGTGAGCTTCTATCTCGACCAGGGCAAACTTGTCCTGGGAACACACCAGAATGATTGGAAACCCCGCGCCGAGGCGCCGGCGCCCCTCAAGCGGGGGACATGGCACTGGCTGGAGGCAAAGACAGTGGGGGATCGCGTACAGGTGTTCCTCGCTAATCGTCCCGCACCCTACATCGATCACAGGATGGACCAACCTCTCGGGGCCGGCCTGGCCGGGTTGCGCACCTGGGGAGCCCGGGTTGACTACCGGAATGTGCATGTGGTCAGGGGGGGGAAGAAGACTGTGTGGTTAGCACGGCCAAAAGCAGCGTTGCAGGAGGACAAGGACCTCCTGGTGCTTTCAAAGAGAGAGGTGATGGCCCGGGAGCGGGCGCTGACGGAATTCTGTTCCCTGTTGCTGAACCTGAATGAATTCGTTTACATTGATTGACGAGAGAGGACCCAACCATGTCTCTTCCACCGGACCAGATTGAAGCGCAGAGCCGCCGGCATTTCCTGAAGACCTTCGGGACTTCCATGGCGGGGATCTCGCTCTCGGGTATCTTTGACGGATCGAGGGTTTTTGCTGCTCCTGCTTCCACCCTGCTCAATCCGCTTGCACCCAAGCCACAGGATTTCCCAGCCAAGGCCAAGGCCTGTATCTACCTCTATCTCTATGGGGGGCCGTCCCAGATGGATCTCTTCGACTACAAGCCGGATCTGCAGAAGAGCAGTGGCAAGAAGATCAAGATGGAGATTCGTCGCCGGGAGATGCGTGATTCCGTGTTGCAGGGGTCCAAGCGCACCTTTGCGCAGCACGGCCGGTCCGGCCTTTGGTGTTCGGACGCTCTGCCGAATATCGCGGAGCACATGGACAAGCTGGCGGTCATCAAGTCCCTTTATATGGACTCCTTCGCGCATGGTTCGGCCAACCTGCAGATGAATTGCGGCCGTGTGCTTCAGGGGCATCCTGCCCTGGGGGCCTGGATTGCACACGGACTGGGGTCGTCAAATGGAGACCTGCCGGGGTTCGTGGTCATGCTTGATCCGCGGGGTGGCCCCATCCCGGGGGCAGCGAACTGGACGGCTGGTTATATGCCAGCGGCCTACCAGGGAACGGTTCTTCGGGCGACCGGTAATCCGGTCCTTAATCTCAAGCCCAGCGCCAACGTGACGATGGAGATGCAGGGCGATAAGGTGGGCGCCATAAACGCCCTCAATGAGCTGCACCGGCGCGGGCGGGAGAGTTACTCGGAACTCGGGGCCCGTATTGCTACCTACGATCTGGCCTACCAGCTCCACACCTCCGCCCCGGAGGCCCTTGATATCTCTTCGGAGGACGAGAAAACCAGGGCGCGCTATGGGCTGGACCTTCCCAAGGGCAATCACAAGCTCAGTATTCCCCCGGCTCACTTCGGACGACAGTGCCTCATCGCGCGGCGTCTGGTGGAACGCGGGGTGCGCTTCGTGCAACTCTATTCGGGCGGTGGGCACCAGCAGCAGAACTGGGATGCTCATAACGGGGTGGAAGAGAACCTGCAGATTCACTGCCCCGAGGTCGACCAGCCGATCGCAGGGCTTCTGGAAGACCTTGAGCAGCGGGGACTCCTCGAGGAAACCCTGGTGGTCTGGGGTGGAGAATTCGGGCGTCAGCCGGTGTCGCAGGGTAAGAATGGTGGACGTGATCACAACCCCAAGGGCTTCACCTACTGGCTGGCCGGAGGAGGAGTGAAAGCAGGGACCAGTTATGGCGAAACCGATGAGCTTGGCCACGAGGCGGCGGTGAATCGTCACCACGTCCGGGACCTGCACGCCACCATCCTCCGCCTCATGGGCCTCGATCACGAGCACCTGACCTACCACTACGGAGGGCTCGATCAGCGTCTTACGGGGGTGGTTCCTGCCGATCCAATCAATGGGGTCCTGGCGTAGGCCCTGGCCGGTACAAAAGAAAACCCGCATCAAGGATGCGGGCTATGCAGGGATGCCTGTGAACGAAGGTCTAAAGATTATCGCGGGCGAGGAAGCCAGTTAGTCCTGCACGATCTTGGCAGGATACTTGAGCATGTTGCGGACTTCCTGCTGGTTCATCCCGTCAACCGTTTCCTGTGCAACTCCGAGGGCCACCAGGCGCTTGCGATGATCAGTCTGACGTCGACGCTTGGCTGCACCGCCCTTGCGAGGGCGGGTGAGCTGCGTCTTCATGAACTTTCTCTTCGTGCGCATGTCGGGATAACAGTTCGGGTTGGAAACAGGTGTTGTGCGGGGGCGGCGCGTAATAGGGTTTCCGGGCGGTCCGGTCAACCTCAATTGTGGGGCGGGGCCTGCGCTTGCCATGGGGCCGGAATGCGGCAGGATCAGGTATTCATGAGCGAGGAGCCCGGGACTGAGCCCTTCTGCAGAGTCTTCGAGCGCTCGATCCGGGTGGCAGTTCCAGCCGTTCTCTTCACCGTGGGCCTGGCGGTTGCCGATACGCTTCCCCGGCTTGAGGGCCGCCAGCCCCCGCAGTCAGTCGAGGAGTTATGGGCGAACTATGATCCGGATGCCGAGCCGCTGGAGGTGGAGGTAATCCGGGAGTTCGAGGAAGAAGGAATCACGATCCGCATGTTCACCTACACCATCGGATCGTTCCGGGGCAGGAAGTCGCGAATGGCGGGCTACTACGGCTTTCCCGCTGGCAGGAAGGCGAAGCTGCCCGCGCTCATTCAGATGCACGGTGGCGGTCAGCGGGCGGAGGTGCACAGCATCAAGTATGCCGCCCAGAACGGATACGCCTGTCTTGCCCTGAACTGGGGGGGGCGGACCCTCGAGCGGGCCCGGGAGGGAGATCCCGGCACGGACTGGGGTGCGGTGGATGCCACCCAGACTGGACACAACAGTCACTATGGATCGTTGATTCCCGATGACAGGACCGTTGATACGGTGGAATCACCCCGCAACAGCAACTGGTTTCTCATCGTGATGGCGGCCAGGCGTGGGGTGAGCTTTCTGCAGAAGCAGGCTGAAGTGGATCCTGACCGCATCGGGGCCTTCGGGCATTCCATGGGCGGCAAGTTGACGGTGATGCTGGCGGGGTCCGACGAACGGATCGTGGCGGCTGCGCCTTCCTGCGGAGGTGGTGGCAGCGCGCCCGGACACATCCGCGCGAGGATCAATGCGGGCGTGCGTCCAGGGAAGTCCGCCCTCTGGCACCGCACCATTGACGACCCGCCCTACCTCGAGCGGATCACTGCCCCGATTCTCTATATGGGGCCGCAGAACGATTTCAATGGGATCCTCGACAACGTGTACGCGAACTGGAAGCGACTGGGGAGCAAGGTGGTCAACTACACGGTGAATCCGCATATGAATCACCGGGCCACCCCCGAGCACGTCTTCCCCGGGATGCTGTTCTTCGAGGCGCACCTGAAGGGAGCCTTTGATTTTCCCATCACTCCCGGGTTGGTGGTGACCCTGGAGGAGAAGGACGGGATTCCGCGAGCTTCCCTGGTTCCCGATCAGCCCGGGCGAGTCGCCGAAGTGGAAATCTATTATTCAGTCGATTCGCATATCCTCACCCGCTTTTGGCGCACGGCGATTGCCGAGCGCAAGGGAAACTCATGGAGTGCTCGGCTCCCCGTATTCAGCACAGGACAACCGCTCTTTGTGATGGCTAATGTCTACTACCGTCTCGATCACAAGGTGGTGGGTTACCGCTGGATGAAAAAGCCGCCTGAAACCTTCGGAGTATCGTCGGGAATGCGCAGCTTTACGCCGGAGCAGCTGGCTTCTTTCGGGGTGAAGGGGGATGGGAAACGGAATCTCATGATCGAGGCGGAGTTCACCGACTATCAAGATTGGTACCGATTGAACTGGGAAAATCCGCACTGGTGGAGCGCCTGGACCCGCAAGGTCAAGGATCCGGGGTTTGCGTCCCCCGTAGGAGCGAGGCTCCTCCTCGATGTGAAAGTTGATCACGATGCCACGCTTTTTTTCGTGGTGAAGGACAATTCATGGGGCGCTTTTCCGGGGATCAGGCGGCAAGGCGAGTTCTATGCCCGGGTGGATCTGAAGGGGTCCTCCGACTGGCAGACAGTGGGGGTGGTGCCTGCGGATTTCAAGATGATGAAGGGGCGTGAACGTTATGCCCTGCAGTCGTGGAAGCATGTGACCGAGTTGGGACTGCGCGGCAGGATCGTGCTGCAAGACGAGGGCAGACGAATCGAGCTTCCGGAGGGCGGGGAGGGTCGTTGGGATACCCTCCGCTCCTTCAGGAACCTGCGCTGGGCTGGCCCCTGACGCCTTCACCATTTGTAACTTGGTTCCTGCCGGGGAGATCCTGCTCCGGGGAGCGCACAGGGGAATCGACAGGGACTGCCGGGGGGCCTGTGGATCTGGTTGCTTGAAAAGGATCCCGCCCTCTGTGAAGAACACGCCATGAAGTGTCCCCTGCTGCTGGTTTTTTCGATGGCGACCTCTCTTCACGTTGACGGACGACCGAACATTCTTTTTGCCATTTCGGATGATCAGTCGTGGATGCATGCCAGTGCCTACGGAGACAAGGGGACAAGGACCCCGGCCTTTGATCGCATTGCTGCGGAAGGGGTGCTTTACACCCATGCCTTTACCTCGTGCCCGTCCTGCATGCCGTCCCGCACCTCAATCCTGACGGGACGCAATATGTGGGAGACCGGACCGGGGGGGAATCTGATGGGAACATTGAAGGCGGATTACGCTCTCTTTTCGCTCATCCTGGATCAGGCAGGCTACCAACTGGGAGCGACCGGCAAGACGTGGGGTCCAGGCAGGCTGGAGGGTTTTACTCCGAAGGGTGGAAAGCCGTTACCGCCGCGTTCCTACTCCTCGGTCCAGACCGAGGCGATCCTGGGAAAGTCGTACCACGGGCGCAAATTGAAGGTGAGCAGGAAGGGAATGAACAATCTGGACTATGCCGCCAACTTTGCCGATTTTCTGGCCGAACGCGACAAGGAGAAGCCCTTCTTCTTCTGGTATGGCTCGACGGAGCCTCATCAGGGCTATGAAGTGGGGGCCTGGAAGAGAGCGGGCAAGGAGCTGGGAGAGGCCCTGGTTCCCGGGTGCCTGCCCGACGATCCGGTGGTGCGGGGTGAGTTCCTCGACTACGGCCTCGAAATCGAGCACTTCGACCAGCATCTCGGGCGTATGCTGGCCATGCTGAGCGAGGAAGGCCTGCTGGAGAACACCCTTGTTGTAGTGACCAGCGATCATGGCAACCCCATGCCGCGCTCCAAGTGCAACTTGTACGATTCAGGAACGCGCGTACCCCTGGCGGTTCGGTTTCCGGGACCGGCGGGGAAGCCTGAGACCTGTGAAGAGTTTATCAACCTGGTGGATCTTGCCCCCACTTTTCTGACTGCTGCCAAGGCAGATATTCCGGCTGCGATGAAGGGGAGGGCGCTGCAATCTCTCCCCAAGGATGCAGGGGGCCCTTCTGCGTCCAGGGAGTTCGTGGTGATGGGATTTGAGCGGCACATCATCTGCCGCCGTGACGGCCTGGGGTATCCGGCGCGCTGTATCCGGACGAAAGAGTTCGCCTACATCCGTAACTATGAACCCGGGCGCTGGCCAGCGGGTGATCCGGATTTCGTTTCCTCCCACCAGGGATTTATCGGGGACTGTGATCGAGGGGCGAGCAAGTCCTTCCTCATGCACAATTTTACGCGCAGGGACATCGCGCCATACTACCTGCTCTGTTTTGGGCGGCGCCCGGCCGAGGAACTTTACGACATGGAGGCTGATCCTCATCAGCTGCGCAATCTTGCCGGAGAAGCAAAGTTCGAAGAAGTGAAGTCCGCGTTGCGGGAAAAGATGGAGGCTTATCTGAGGGCGACGGGTGATCCGCGGATGCGGGGTGAGTCACCATGGGACCACTACGAATTCACGGACAAGAGAATCTTCCGTAATCCCCGCTGGAGGGAGGAGGGGCTCGGGGTTCCCCCGCCGAAGTCCCGGGGGTAGTATCGACTGGTTTTGGTTTTACGGATGCTTTGCGGTATCGGATGGATTTCTGCAAGGCTTGCGCCGGACGTCTTATCTGTCACCTTGCCAACATGATACGATTTTTCCTGCTCGCTCTCCTGCCGGGCCTGCTTGCGCCTGTCTTCGGAGCAAAGCCCAACATCGTCCTCATTATGGCAGACGACCTCGGCTACGAGTGCGTGGGTGCCAATGGGGGCACCTCCTACCAGACGCCGGTGCTCGATTCCATGGCGAAGGAGGGGATGCGCTTTGAGCATTGTTACTCGCAGCCGATCTGCACGCCCTCCCGGGTGAAGCTCATGACCGGGATCTCAAACATCCGCAACTACATCGAGTTCGGCCTGCTGGATTCCAAGGCAACTACCTTTGCGCATCTGCTTAAGAAGGAGGGCTACGCTACCTGCGTGGTGGGGAAGTGGCAGTTAAAGGGCGGCCTGGAGGGTCCGAACAACTTCGGGTTCGACGAGTACTGCCTCTGGCAGCTCAACCGCCGCCCTAGTCGCTTTCCCAACCCGGGCCTGGAAGTGAATGGGAAGCAGGTGGACTACAATAAGGGCGGCTACGGGCCCGATGTGGTCAGCGACTACGCCTGCAATTTCATCGGGAGGAATAAGGACAAGCCCTTCCTGGTCTACTATCCAATGATCCTGACCCATTGCCCCTTTGAGCCCACCCCGGATTCCAAGGACTGGGATCCCAAGAGCAAGGGATCACCCACCTACAAGGGGAATGCCAGGTACTTCGGGGACATGGTGCGCTACATGGACAAGATCATCGGCAAGATTCTCAAAAGGCTCGAGGATGAGGGTGTGCGCGAGAATACCCTGGTGGTTTTCGTGGGTGACAACGGAACCGACAAGCCGGTGGTCTCCCGCATGAACGGGCGCGAGGTCGTGGGGGCGAAGGGGGCCATGCACGATGGAGGGAATCGTGTTCCCTGTATCGTCAGTTGGCCGGGAACGATCCCGACTGGTGTTCTATCGACGGAAATTCTGGATCTCAGTGACTTCCTGCCCACCTTCTGTGAGATGAGTGGGACGCCCGTTCCGGAGGGGATTGATGGCAAAAGTCTCCTGGCCACTCTGAAGGGCGGGAAGAAGAAGCACCGCGATTGGATTCACATCTGGTATTCGCGGAATGGGATTAACAGGCAGGCCAAACAGTTTGTTCGAAATCAACGCTACAAGCTGTACGGGGATGGTCGGTTCTTTGACGTGAGAAAGGATGTGCTGGAGAAGTTCCCCCTGCAGTCGCCCCTGAGTGAAGAGCAGCGCCAGGTGCGCTCTCTATTGAAGAGAGGCCTTGATCATTACCGGGATAAGCGACCAGATCATCTCGGTAAGGAGACGGAGAAGGGCAAGGGCAAGGGCAAGGGCAACAAGAAGAAGCAGTAGATTCCCCGGGAGCGGGGGGAGGCAGGTCAAAGGGACCCCTTGGAGCGCTTGGTAGCCTTGAGCTCGGCGTCGAACTTCTTGGCGAGAGCCTGCAACTGGGCGGTCACCCCGGGGTGGATGGAGGCGAGGTTTTTCTTCTGGCCGATATCCTCATTCAGATCGAAGAGGGCAAGCGGGGTGCGCTTCTGGAGGTAGGGTCCCGGGATGCCCTCGCGGCCTGGCTCAGCTTTCAGGCTGCGGTAGGAGTGGGAAAGGTGCAGGGACCAGTTCCCGGAACGCACGGCCTCCAGTTGATCTCCGCGGTAGAAGAAGTAGGCTTCGTGTGGGCTCTTGGCTGTGGCGGGATTGGTCAAGAGGGCACTGATGTCTCTGCCGTCAACCGTGTGGGCGGGGCCCTTCCCCTTTACGATAGCCTTGATGGTGGGGAAGACATCGATATGCATGGCCGGGGTCTGGCACACGCTGCCAGCCTTGATTCGGTCGGGCCAGCGGACGATGCAGGGAACGCGCTGGCCTCCTTCCCAGGTGGTGCCCTTTCCTTCCCGCAGCGGTCCTGCGCTCCCGCCATGATTGCCGTAGCTGAGCCAGGGGCCGTTATCACTGGTGAAGAGAACGAGGGTGTTCCTGTCAATCTTGTGCTTCCTGAGGGCGGAGAGAATCTGGCCCACCGACCAGTCGATCTCCATGATGACATCGCCGTAGGGTCCCTGCTTCGATTTGCCCTTGAATTTGTCGGAAACAAAGAGGGGGACGTGAGGCATGGAGTGTGCGACATAGAGGAAGAAGGGCTTGGACCTGTTGCGTGAGATGAAGTTGAGGGCCTTCTCGGTATAAGAAGTTGTGAGATTGACCTGATCCGCAGGGGTGACTTCCTT
>Ga0315327_10001871_pt1 | contig 11061 bp, 11 predicted proteins | sample M110032315metaG_FD_203460 | JGI IMG/M metagenome (GOLD analysis project Ga0315327, IMG submission 203460) | Ammonia-oxidizing marine archaeal communities from Monterey Bay, California, United States - M1 100m 32315 | ecosystem: Environmental > Aquatic > Marine > Coastal | place: USA: California... | reverse complement strand
AAGTATCGAAAAAGGGGGAGAGTAATGAAAGTACTAGCAAATTCGAAAAGACGAATACTCTGCCTCCTACTTTTAGTTAACACGAATTTTTGCCTAGGCGATACCATCGAACTAAAAAGCGGAAGAATCCTGAAGGGTGACCTAAGCGGCCGAAGGGCTCAATTCGTTTCGATTATCCAAAAGGAAGGCCAAAGCGAGATCGAACGGCGATTGAATACCAACGAAATTCTCGGTATTCAGTTCTCGGATTCATTTTCTAGGCATGAAGCGATCGACCGCTTCCATTCCGCCGACCGCTATCAAGCGACCAGTTTGCTCGAGCCCTTGGTCAACAAACGTATCCCCTACCTCGATCTTCTTTCCGAAGCAGATGAACAACTGTTCATTATGCTACTCAAGTCATACCTCCATACAGGAAGAGGCGACGATTGCCTCGACCAAGCTAAGCTTTGGCGATTGAAACTTCGGGCCACTCAAACGCGCGACAGTATCGAAGAACTCCAAATGACGGCTTCGTGGACGATGGGGCACCGAGAAGAGGCCGCTTTCTATGCCCAACGATGGATTGATTCCGAGAAATCCGCCAGCGAATCCACTTTCGCCTGGAACGTTCTGGCCGAAATTGCCTTGGAAACCGATGAACCGGATCATGCCCTATGGGTCGCATTGAATCCAATTGTCTTTTCAAGGCCCAACCTCCCCCGTCACCTTTCCCAAACCTACGAAATCGCAATCGTTGCCGCCCACAAATCAGGCCATTCTCTATACGCTAGAGAGCTCCTCGAGGAAATGCGGAGCCGCGAAATCCCTTGGCCCATCGACTCTCGACGCGCTAATGTAATCGAACAATTAGATTCGATAGCATCGAATGATCCAGAGCGCTTCTATTTCCGTCCAACATCCAACTCTGTCCAGGAAAGGTCCGCGAAGACTCTATCGAAACTCGTCGGATCGCCCTAAAACCTACCCTTAGCAATCATGATCACTCTCCGAATCACTCAGTTCATTCTCCTCTCGCTCGCTGTACCCGGGGCCAGCTTGCTCGCCCAATCCGAAAGTTCCCCGGAGACCGCTAGCTCAAGTCTATGGAGCATGATCGAACAAGGCGGGTGGGCTATGGTTCCCCTCAGTATCTGTTCGCTGACGCTCATCTATCTCGCTATTCACTGTACCCGCGAAACGAAACCCGTGCGATTCGGCAACGAAGCCCTAGCAGACCGACTCGAAGGTCTATGCAAAAAAGGCAAAATTGACGAAGCCTTTACGGCTGCCCGTCAAGACCCAAGCCTTCTAGGGCGTTCCCTAGCCGCAGGCTTGCCCAAATTCGATTCTGATTCCGCTTTCGCCACAAGCGAGAAAGTCGACGAAACCGTGCGAGAACAATTCGAATTGGAAGAACATAACATCGGCCAATGGATACACTATATTAACGTTATTGCCTCCGTTTCTCCAATGATCGGCCTTCTCGGAACCGTCAGCGGAATGATCGGCGCTTTTCAAACCATGTCAGCCGGTGGCATGGGCCGACCCGAATTGCTAGCGGGTGATATTGGCGAGGCCCTCATCACCACCGCCACAGGCCTCTGCATCGGAATACCCGCAATGATCGCCTACTCGTATTTCAACAACCGCCTCAACAACCAGCTCGTTGAAAACGCTCAACGCGCCAACGCCATCTGCGAGAGCCTGCCACGGTCATAGAAAATCAACCTTGAACCGGCGACGATTCAACGGCTTCCTGCAGCATGCGAATTTCAGGAGGTAAAGCCCGTGGCGTCGAATTGCGCGTTTCCAAAAGCGCCGTTCACCGACCCGCCATGGACCGCCTCCGCCAAGGGATATTCTCAAGTATTGGCCAAAGCATCGAAGGAGTCCACGTATGCGACCTCTTTGCCGGAACTGGATCCTACGGACTCGAAGCCTTGAGTCGCGGCGCCGCTTCCGCTGTTTTCGTAGAGAAGAACCGCCAAGCCTGCACTATGATAAAGGAAAATATCCCAATCGTCGCCAGAAGCATGGGAGTTGCGCAATTGGATACGTCCACCCAAACAGCCGATGCCATCAAGGCGAACGGACTAGTCGACCAAAAATTCGACCTCATATTCGCCGACCCCCCCTACGAGATCATCGAATCGATCCAAAAGAATCTCTTCTCCACCTTCGACCGCCTTCTTAACGACAATGGAATAGTCGTATTCGAAATGCCAGGACGATTAGAGTTCGAACCCTCCGGATGGAATCTAAAAAAACGTATCGGCAAAGGCAAAGACCAAGCAACCGCCTGCATCTACCGAAGGGCGTAGAAACGAGCTCGGCATTTTTAATGCCGAGTACTATAATAAACGCCCTCAAGAGAATAACTAAGAAGCATTGCCAAAAAACCTTTTCTCACAAAACGAGAACCTATTAGCCTCGCGCAGCGGGGACACAAGGTCTAGCCCAGCGGGACCGTTGTTGAAACACTTCAACCGATTCGATTTTTAACAACGCTTCGCTTGTTGTTTCTGCGAAACAAATAGGTGCCCCTTCGGGCCAATAGGTTCGAACAATCCGTGGGCATCCTTCTTGCGAGCCTACACTCCTAATTGAAACGGCGGAACTATCTCAGCAGCACCGCGATTCCCGCAACGACTGCCGTTTCCGTGCGAAGAGGACGCGGACCGAGATGGGCCAACTGAAAATGATGCTCTCGCAACATCTCGCGCTCCGCTCCGCTCCAACCGCGCTCCGACCCCAAAGCCAAGGCAATTGAGTCGCTTCCACGATCGACCTCGCTTAAAGTCAAATCAGCTTCGTAATTATCTAGAGCTATTTTAACTTCGGCATTCGCCTTCGCCTCTAGTGCAACTTTCAAACTGATTCCAAAGGATACCTGCGGCATTCGCGTTGTAAACGCCTGTACGACGCCAGCCACTACATGACGACGCCATTCTCTGGTAGTCCAAAGCTTCGAAGTCGCATATGACGCTTCGCCTCGCTCCGTGGTGACGAACGACAGACTCCGTACTCCCATCGACGTGGCCTCTTGCAAAATCTTTCGGTTTGTCTGCGGGCGCGACAATCCCACAATCAAATCAATCGGATACAAAGAAGGCTCTTCATGCTGCAGGTCGAAGCTAAGACTAATCGACTCGGTTCCGATCGAATCCACTGTCGCTTTGCCTCGTTTTCCATCGATCACGCCAGCATCGAACGTATCGCTTTTCTGGCGACCTAAAACGCCTAGGATATGCTTTGCCCGCTCATCTGAAAGCACCAGTGGCTGGCCTATTTCATCCGACTCGAAGAGAACAATATTCATGGCGCTATTGCTGAAGCAGATTCGGCAGCCATGTCGTCAAAAACGGGACGTAAGTAATCAACAATACCCCAATTGCGAATACGATCAACAACGGAAACGAAGCCCTAATCACTTCCGACATCGGCTTACCGAATCGGTAGGAAGCGAGGAACAAATTCATACCGATCGGCGGGGTCAGATATCCCAACTGCAAATTCGCCAGAAAAATGATTCCGAGGTGAACCGGATGAATTCCAAATACAACCCCCAAAGGTACGATCAACGGAACAATCACGATTATCGCCGAGAAAATGTCCATCAAACAGCCGACCAGAATCAGCGCTCCATTCAATGCGAGAAGGAAAACGTATTTCGATTCGATTGTCGCCTGAGCCCATTCGACCATTTGATCCGGGATCATCGCAAAAATAAGATAATCCGTAAGCCCCATAGCCACTCCCAAAATGAGCAACACGCCCCCGACCAATAATCCGCACTCCGAAACCATTTGCGGCAGCTCCGTCCGAATGTTCACCTTTCGCACCCAACGAGCATCCACAAGATAGAGTAAAAACGCATAGAACGCAGAAACCGATGCCGCTTCCACCGGCGTCGCGTATCCGCTAAACAAAGCGAAAAGCGTCAAGATAGGCAGCATTAATTCGCCCAACGCACCCGTGAAAGCCTTGCCAATTTCATTCCAATCCAAAGGGGAGCGCTCCCCCTCGAATTTCGGCTGATTCCACATCCCCCAACCAATCGTCATCAGAACCAGCAAAGTTCCCGGAATCGCTCCGCCTAAAAAGACATCCTTGAGCGACAAACTCACCAACTGCGTGTTCGTCGCAACCACGGCATATAGAATCAGCGGCAAACACGGAGGAAACAATACCCCCAGCGACCCTGTGCCCGTCAACATGCCAATGCTAGAACGCTCGCTGTAGCCCGCCGACTGAAGTACTGGCATCAACAAACCTCCCAAGGCCAAGATGGTCACGCCAGACGCGCCCGTGAAGGTCGTGAAGAACGCGCACACGATCACCGTAACGATCACCGCGCCGCCTCGAACGCCGCCGAAGACCGATTGGATTAAGCGAATCAAACGCTTCGACGAATCGCCCTGAGCCAGAAAATAGCCTGCCAAAGTAAAAAGCGGTAGCGTGACCAGCAAAGGGTTACGGATAAAGCTATACAAAGTCTGAGCCTGGGTACTCACTGCAATCTCCACCCGCTCTTCCGGGAAATAGCCGCCCCAACCCCAATTCATGATCAGTGCCGCCCCGCCAATCGTCACGTAAAGCGGCGCGCCGGCGACCGTTCCGATGATCAACAGAATAAGCAGCGGCCACACAAACGATTCAACCTCTTCGAATTGATACGTGCAAAACGCGAACAGGGCCACTCCCACGACAAGAGGGATTAACCGCAAACGCCAAGAATCGCCGCTCAACCACAAAATGCGGATCGCCAAAAGGCCGAAACCAATCGGCATCACGCTCATGAAGAAACCTGACGGCAAACCTGCAAACATCGTGTCCCCGCCAATTCCCTCCGTAGTGATAAACCGGTAGCAGCCCACACCGATCGTAAACGTCACGAATAAAGCGACCGACGAGCTAATCGACCGAGCCGCAATTTCCCAAGACCCCTTCAAGAAAGACGTGAATGTCGAGAGCGAGAGTAGTCTATTCTCCCGCGCCGCAATCGCACCGCCGACCATCGCAACAAAAAGGACTAAATGCTGAAGCAGCTCCGCCGAACCCGAAATGCCCGTACGAAATCGGCGTAAGACAATTTCCAGAAGCGGCAGAAGCATCATCGCCCCTAAGGCGACAGTGATGAGCCAGTTCTCAATCTGGCCCCAACGTGCCACTGCTTTGCCGACGATTGAACTCGAGCCAGACCCGTCGCTTTTCTCCGGCGATGATGAAGAATCCGCATTTTCCACGCGAAATATCAAATTACCCCCAGGCCAAACGCAAGGGGGAACTGAGCCAAGGGAACGACCGCTTCCTAGTTAGACGAACGGTATTCTTCCAGCGTCTTCACCATCTGGTCCCAGACTTCCGCCGGCACCGTATTGCCGCGAATATAGCTGTAAGCCTCTCTCGCGACGGTTTCCCATTGACCCCTGGACGCGTCGTCAAGCTCGCTGACTTTCAAGCCCCACGTATCGCGCATCACCCGAATCGATTCTTCGCTCTCCTTGCGACCCGAAGCGGTCATTTCTTTTCCCGTCTCAAGTGCAGCGGCTTTCATCGCCTTCCGCTCTTCTTCGGAGAACCGCACCCACATTTTTTCCGATACGACTATCGCTCCCGCAATAGGAGCGTAATTAAAATCCAACATATGCGGCGCCGTATTGTATGTTTGCGTAGCCAAAGCGTAAAATGGAGGCATCGGTACCGTATCGATCAATCCCGTCGTCATACTCGAAACAATCTCAGTGCTGTCAATCGCCACAGGACGGAAACCGATCTTCTTCAGCAAGTCAGTTTGCTTCGGATCGCCCGACCAGGTGAAGAGCTTGCTTTTCGCCATGTCATCTGGCGTCAGGATTTCGTTTTTACTAAAAACGCGAACCCAACCGCTATCGATCCAGCATAGAACGACGAATCCTTTTTTGCGTATTCTTTCTTCCAATACTGGGGTCATTTTCCCCATGACGTAGCCCAGCTCCTCGAAACTCCGATACAACATCGGCACCTTTTGGAAGACCGCTGCCCCTTCATCGATTTCCGAAAGTCCTATACCAGTCAACAACGCTGCGTGCAAACGATTGATCCGCATTTTCTTTATCAACTCCGACTCGCTGCCCTGACTCCCGCCTGCGTAAACGATCAGGCTGGCCTTGCCATTCGTATCCTTCTTCCAAGTCTGCCCCATTCGGCGAAGTGCTTTATCGAAGGACGTGTCCTTTGGTGCCAAAGTCGCTAGACGAAGCGGTGCGCTTAAACCCACCGCAGTGAAAAAGACGGCAATAATCGCTAGGCTCAAAAAGCTGCGTAGGTATCTAGATTCGTAGATCATAGAAAAGGCGTTCTCTTACTTTAACGGACGAGTTCAAGGTTTTACTCCAATAGAAACAGCAATTCCTCCGAAACGTTTCATTATTTCCGAACTATCGTCCTAAAAGAAATACCAATCCAATCGAGTCAGCAGCCATTTAGCCCTACGTTGATAAATTTTATTGGACAGCCGCCAATTCGGGCGAGCATCCAAGTCAATCGCCAATGCTTGGTTGAGAAGCGTAACAAACAGCTCTTTATCTTGCTTCTCGATTGCTACCGATTCCGCATAAGCAACGTAATTCGAAGCCATAAGCCCCCCCGACAAGCGCTTCGCTTCAATAAAGTGCTCGGTCGCCTTTTGAATCGGATCTTCCGTTCCTCCAATCCGACTCATTTCGTACGTAACGAAAAATCCGCGCAAGGTTCCGAAATCCCAATCAGGATTGAGCTCCAACGCCCGCTCCAACATGCTCTCCGCTATCGCGAGATTTCCCAATTGCTCCGGATCGTCCAGAGAGAGCGCTATCGCCCCCGCCCAAGACAAGCCCGTCCAGTAAAGATATGGAATTTCGCTTTCCTTCAGCTCCTTCAAAGCCATCTCGCGATCGTTTATCAGTCGCGCTTCGAAATTCGGGTGCTTGACTTCCAATGCCCGCATTCCGTAGCGTTTCGCTCTCAAGTACAGACGAGTTGCACGATCCCTCAACTCCTGGGCCTCATCATAATCATCATCCTCGATCTCGTCCGCGTCCAACTGCACGAACCCATACCCATACTGAGTAAAACCGCTCGCCAGCGACAATAGCAGCCCGCGATGCTCAGGAGTTTCCGCTAGCACACTTTCCATTAGCTTCAAACTGAATGGCAAGGCGTCCTTAACGAGCTCGGGATCCTCGTCGGATGAAAACACGGTTCCGCCTCCAGAAAGTGCGTCCCCCAATTGGTTCATCGCAATTTTTTTGATCGAACAACCGCTCGTAAAGAGGACTGCCAGTCCTAAAGAAATGCTCGGAAAAAGTGTCTTTTTCATTCTCGCATATACAGTATGCCCCTGGATCGAGAATGCAACCTCGCAGCTCGAAAGCAAAAGCCCGGAAAGCCTCAGCTCTTCGATCCTCGGGGGAATCATTTAACGCCAAAACAGCACGTTACATATCGTAGCCTTGCTCGTCATGGGAACTGAGGTCGAGTCCGCGTAACTCGTCGTCAGTCTCGACGCGAATGCCATTCATAAGATAGCCAATCAGTTTGAAAGCTAAATACGAGACGACTCCACTCCAGACGATCGTGACTACGATACTCTTGAACTGAGCGAATACCTGCTCCCCTACGCCGCCATCGACCGCCAATCCAGAACCCCCCATTCCATGAGCTGCCACGACGCCCGTCAAAAGAGCCCCTACGATACCGCCGATGCCGTGAACGCCAAAGACGTCCAAGCTATCGTCGATTTTAAGCTTATGCTTCAGGTTAACCGCGACCAAGTAACAACACAGACCTGACGCAACACCGATTAGGATCGCGCCCATCGGGCCCGAATTGCCCGAAGCCGGAGTAATCGCGACCAAACCAGCGACCGCACCCGTCGCTATACCCAAGATACTCGCCTTGCCATGCTTGACCCACTCGATCAGCATCCAAGTGACCGCTGCCGAGGCCGCCGCGATTTGCGTCACGAGCATGGCCATGCCAGCAGTGCCATCGGCGGCCAACTGGCTGCCCGCATTGAACCCGAACCAGCCCACCCAAAGCATCGCCGCGCCGACAACTGTCAGCGGCAAATTATGCGGTTTGATCGGCTCTCGAAACGCCCCGCGACGCTTCCCGACGATCAAACAACCCACCAAGCCAGCAACTGCCGCATTGATGTGGACAACCGTTCCGCCTGCGAAATCGATCACATTCCATTCATGAAATAAGCCGCCTCCCCAAGCCATGTGCCAGATCGGTAAGTAGGAGAAGCTGAACCAGATTATCGAAAAGAGCATAACTGCCCCGAACTTAATACGCTCCGCGAAGGCGCCCACGATCAAAGCCGGCGTGATAATCGCGAACGTCATCTGAAACATAATGAAAACGCTTTCCGGTATGGTTCCGTTCACGGAATCAACTGTTAAGTGCTTGAGGAAAGCCATCTCGAAACCACCCCAAAAACGACCGCCTTCCTGAGCCGCTACGCTGTAACCATAAATCACCCACAGAAGACTCATCACGCCACAAATAGCGAAACACTGCATGAGGATTGAAAGTACGTTTTTCGATCGCACGAGTCCTCCGTAAAACAGAGCCAACCCTGGCAAGGTCATAAAAAGCACCAATGCGGAAGCTACGATCATCCAGGCAGTATCGCCCGAATTGATTGTCGCTTCGTCCGCCGCCATCGCGATCGAAGGCAGGACAAGAGCAAGTCCAGATAACAGTGAGAGAAGTCGTTTCATAGCGTTGTTGGTTTCAAGCGAAAATGTGAAATTTTCAAAACAGCATGAAAAACCGAGTAACACGCCGCAACTTCAAAATTCCCTAGACGCATTGAGCGTCTCCCCGCTAAGCGCTCAGAACAGAACCCTTAAATTCCGCTCAATACAACTCGACCTTTAGGACGTTCAGGATGCTTCTCGGTTTCTTCAGTCACGAAAAATGTCACCCCTTCGTCGCGATCCTTAATCGTAGCATTTGACGACAAATCGAAAAACGCCAAACGGCTGCCCGCATCGTCAGACTTAAGCGTCCCAGCCCAAACCGGATCGCTGTCTTCAGAGACCCGAGCCCATACATTGTAATAGGTACCCAGGCGGCCTTCGGGAATATTCTCGATGCCGATCACCCCGATCTTGATCTTCCGATCGTAAATCGAAAATCCACCGGAAAACGCTTCCGCATCCAATCCCTCCCCACCTTCCGGCGGCAAGCCCTCCCGCGAGAACCAATACGATTCCGCCAAACCGGTTAGCTCCAGCAAGCGATCTTGAAATTCGTCCTGCTCTTGGCCAAACAGCAACGTCCTCGACAAATCCGGGTTTCCGAGATCGTCCAAGAGAATGTCGCTACCGGAATGAGGGAGTATAGCCGCCACCGTCTCATTCGAGTTCAACGGCTCTCCGATAGTGAGCCCCAGAAAAACGGCAAAAACCGCTGCTGCAGCCCATCCGCCCCAGGAAAGAAACGAAACCAAATTCGATTTAGATCCTGATTTCGCGGATTTCGCCGCCAATTTGCCGCCGCCTTCTATTTCAGCCATGACCGTCGAGAGGATCCGAAATGACGGCTCCAGCTGCTCGTGGTCGCGAGCATCTTCTTCGTTCACTCGCTGCCACTCGTGGACGAGGTCCTGCAGCTCGCGATCAGAATCCAAGTGCGATTCGAATGATTCGGATTCGGATTCCGGAAGCGTGCCTAGGGCATACTGCAGCGCGATTTCGTGTAATTCTTCGTTATTATTCATAGCAATGGGACATTAGTTGCCTGAGCCGTTGCATTCCCCGTCTCATTGAGGTCTTCACGGTGCCAAGAGGCATATTAAGCTTTTCTGAAATTTCCTGTTGAGTCAGCCCTTTGCTCAAAGCGAGCGATAGACTGTCTTTTTGAGCCTGAGGAAGCCGTTCGAGCATCAAACGCAAACGTCCGACTTCTTCTTTCGTCGCAACTGCTTCCGCCGGATTACGCTCGTGGGAATGGGTCGCTTCGTTGGATTGCAGCTCCATCGGATCCGCAACGATAGATTCCGGTTTCAAGCGTCGCAAGCGATCGATGCAAAGGCGTTTCGTTACTAAAACCGCCCAGCTAAATGGACGGGAAAGTGCCGGATTATAACGCGGCGACGTGCGCCAAATTTTGACGAATGCGTCCTGCAGTACCTCCTCCGCCATCATTCGATCTTTAAGGAACTTGAAGGCGTAGGAAAATAACGGCCGCGAATAACGAGCATACAGCTCATCGAAAGCATCGCGTTGCCCCAGGGCAATGCGACGTATCAACTCAGCTTCAATGCTCGCGTCATCCATCGATTTTTCAGCTTCAACCCAACCGGTCTATTCCTCTTCAATGGGCATTCCCCAAATCGGAGAAAGCGATTGAACGTCTCCATCCTGCTCGGAATGCCCTAAATCCACTTCGAAATGCTCGTTAAGTTCGAAAACGAGCTTAACGAGTGCCTTGCTCAAAACTTCGTTGTATTTCGCAATTGCACGACTAGCAGAAAAAATGCCATAGCCGCCATCGACCTGTCGGAAATAGCCCAGCTTGTTACGGCTACGTCCATGAGAGGTTTCTTTGAGCGAAGCATTCAGGCGCACTTCGATCTCTCCCAAACCGTTATTGCCCCATTTATGAATAAACAATTGCAGCTCAGGCTGTTCCTTCGGTATCCGCCAGCCGAATCGGCCTACTTTGTAGCCCATGGGGAACTCCGTCTCGTCCAAGACCTTTTCCAACGTCTCCTGTATGTAATAATAGCGATCAGTTTCATCGCCCCCATCGTAGACATTGTCGATGACCGTGATGTAAAGCACTTGATTCGGGTTCAAATAGATGAATGAAATTTCCGCTTTCGGCTTCGAATAAGCCACAACTGGCATAAGTAGAAAAAATAAAATTGTGCGCAGGGTTGTCATCGTCGTTCATCCGAGCAGCCACATGATCTCGATCGAAACCAAGTCTGCCCAATAATAATTCGTTGACCAAATATCTTTGGATTCAAATTTCAACCGGATTCCCCGCCTTCAACTAAAGCTCATTCCCCTACTAGACGATCGAGACGCAAACGCTGCCGAT
>Ga0315327_10001868_pt1 | contig 11063 bp, 10 predicted proteins | sample M110032315metaG_FD_203460 | JGI IMG/M metagenome (GOLD analysis project Ga0315327, IMG submission 203460) | Ammonia-oxidizing marine archaeal communities from Monterey Bay, California, United States - M1 100m 32315 | ecosystem: Environmental > Aquatic > Marine > Coastal | place: USA: California... | reverse complement strand
CGGCTCAAGGTGCAGCTTCTTGCAGATCAACTCCAGCTTCATCTCTTGGGCGGTGTCAAGGTCCTCGGCACCATCCCATCGGGCACAGCTGTAGATCATCTCCTCACCGAGCATCCGTACGTACAGGTCGTTGCCGATGTCGTAGTGGGTTCGGGCGTTACGGCCTGCCCGACCAATCGTCTGGCGGTTGGTGAGGTTTGAGCGTGCCACGTTCCAGAGCAGTGCCGGGCTGGACTGGATGGTGGACCGAAGATCGGCTGTGAGCACCCGAACTAGGAACTTGTCCACCCGGCCGGCGTCCCACCACCCGTCCTGGTAGGCCTCGCCCAGGCCCAGTTCCCGATCCCGGAAGATTCGTTTCCAGAACCGGTTGTCATGGATCTGGATGTCGTGCTGCTGGTTACCGCCGACAGCGATTCCTGCGCGAGCAAGCAGTTCCTCACCCTGTTCTCTGAAGCTGACCACGTTTCTCCCGGTGCCGCGTAGTCTGCGAACTAGATGGTACTCGGATTGGTTCGACACCATTTTAGGCCACGACAGCGGACTTGATCGGCACGGCAGGGGTGCCCCTAGGCCAGCGGCCGCTTGGAGGATCCCTTGGTGGGTCAGATCTCCAGTTGTTCGGCCAACGACTCGGCGGACTCGATGAACTCCTCGACCATGTCCATTACCACCCGACCAGCGGGACGGGACTTGTTCATCGAACCGACGATCTGGCCGACCGGGTAGGTCACCAACTTCTCGGCACCGGAGCCCGAATGGTGGCATGGCGAACGGGAGATCTTCGTGATGAATGCCGACGGCACCAACACCTACTGAACCGTCCAAAATAGGTCCACCATAAGTTTCGGCGGTTAGAGGCACGCTTCGACCAACTCTCTCGGCAGCCATGCCGGCAGCCACAGGGGTGGCACACGGGGGCACAGCCAGACACAGACCGGTCATAGAATGGGCTGGTCAGAGCACAAATAACCCGACTGGAGATCCCGTGGCCCTACCTACGGATCAGAAGGTTGGGGGTTCGAGTCCCTCCGAGCGCGCCACACGGCCTCACCCGTGAAGAAGACCTGGCCGACCTCAGTTGACGATGATGGTGGCAGTCATGCCGGGGTGGAGGGCGCAGAAGTAGCTGTAGGTGCCTGGCGTCGAAGTGTCCAACTGCCAGTTGTCGCCGGGGTCCAGAAGGCCTGAGTCGAAGGAGTTGAGGGCGGGGTCGTCGGGAGTGCCGGCACTGACTGTGTGGGGTACCGAGTCGCTGTTGTTGAAGTAGACGGCCTCGCCGGCGGTCACCTCGATAGCGGACTCGAAGGCGAAGTTGGTGATGAGCGACTGGCGGGCGTTCTCGGGGAAGTCGCTGCCGCGCACCATCGAAGCCGAGCGAATGTCGGCGTCTCCTAAGAACGGGGCGATCGAGGAGTTCCACATCGAGAAGACGCCCAACTGATTGTCGTGGGCGGGATCCACCCACGCATGGAGCATCCAGCCGATGGCGTCGTGGAACTGCCCACCCAGGCCAGCACACTCCTCCCGGGTCACGAACTGGTCAACGCCCTTGCGGTTGCCGCGGCAGAGGTTGAAGTGCGAGTGCCAGTTGTCCAGTCCGCCGGTGAAGCCTTCGGGGTGGTCGAACCCGATGATCTCGGGCGAGATGACGAACGCCGTGCCCACCAGTTGCATGGGCTCGCCTGTCCATCTGCCCTCGGAGCACTGGCCCAGCGCCCCGTTCGGCAGGGAGTCGTCAGCCAGCGTGTAGAGCAGGATCTGTGGACTGCCCGGGTCGAAGCCCCGCCGCATGCTCGAGAGGTTGTAGAAATGCGATCCCATGTTCGGGGTCTGGATCCGGTCGGAGACGTGGCCGGCGCGACAGGCGTCGTCGACGTCCCGGTGCTCCTCCATGAAGGCGTTCAGTTCGTCCAACTCGGCGACCAACGCGCCCAGTTCGTCGGGGTGCAGCTCCAGTTCCTCGGGAATACTCCCGCCGCTCTCGTGCAACTCCTTGAGTTCGAGGTACGAACAGGGCAGGTCGGGATCCTGGCAGCGGACCTGGTCGCCGACCGGTCCCTCCACCAGCGTGGGCACGACGCCGGAGGAGGTCTCGCGGAAGACGTAGCGGGTGTAGCCAGGGGCGCCGCCCGCCTGGGGGTCCAGGTCGTCCGGCAGGAGCCAGGCGGCCTCGGCCTGCGAGAACCCGGCTGCCTCGGCCACATAGGCCTGGAGCTGCTCGGCGGTCTGGATGGCGCCGATGTCGATGGTGGTGGGCGCCGCGGTGGTCGTGGTGGGCGCCGCGGTGGTCGTGGTGGGCACCGCGGTGGTCGTGGTGGGCACCGCGGTGGTCGTGGTGGACACCGCGGTGGTCGTGGTGGACACCGCGGTAGTCGTGGTGGACACCGCGGTAGTCGTGGTGGGCGCCGCGGTGGTGGGTGCAGCCACCTCGCCGTTGGAGGCGCATCCGGCGAGGAGGGCGACCGTCAGCAGCCAGACGGGTCGTAGGGAGTCCACGGGTGCTGTCTAGCACAAGGCCCGTCGACGAATTGGACGGTACCGATCCCAAAAAATCGACTCTGACCTGCGGGTTTCTTCCGAACCAAAAGACTTGTAGAGCACCGCTACCAGGGGGACGGCCTAGCTTCATCGTGCCGCATCCGGCGGCGGCTCTTCGACGGTGCTGCACCGTGCAGCACGCTTGCTTCACCTTCGGTGATACCAGTTCAGAGTGGGTCTTCGGCAGTTACCCGGCAGGTAACCGAGCCGCTATGTGGGCTACCCACCCAAATGACAGTTCCTTTAGAGGTCGAGGTCTTCACCTACGCGCCGCCACCTAGTGCCGTCGTGGCGGCGCACCACTCGACCGGGGACGCCGACCACCACTGAGTGGTCGGGTATTTCACCGCGGACCACCGAGTTGGCCCCGACGACGACGTGAGCACCGATTCGCGCCCCTGGGAGAACCACCGCGCCAGACCCAATCCAACTTCCTGGGCCAATGGTTACAGGTTCTTCCGAGGGCGCCTGCACTCCGATTGGGAGGTTTAGGTCTTCGTAGCCATGGTTCTGGTCGGTGATGTAGACATTCATTCCGGTATACACGTCATCGTCGATGTCGATGGCCAGATGCCCGACGATCGCCGTACCCCGTCCGATGAGACAACGGTCGCCGATACGAACCACCGGCTCGATACAGGTGTCCTCCCAGATAGCCATTCCGGCCGACAGCGTCACGTGCGGGGCGATCAGAGTGTCACTGCCGATCCAGATCCAACGCTCGCCGAACACCGGTCCGGTAGGCCACCCAAGGATGCTGCCGTCGCCGAACCCACCGAAGTTTCGGGCCGGCCGGTGGTTGGGACCCACTGCGGCGGCCCGACTGGCAATAGCCGCCGTCCAGCGAACAGTGGCTCCTGCCACTGACCAAGCAGCCGCCCTTAGTCCCGGCATGCCAGGAACCTAGATGCAATTAGGGCCGACCGGTTCCAGACCGGCGGATCAGAAGGTTGGGGGTTCGAGTCTCTCCGAGCGCGCCATTTGCCTTCACAGGTCAGGAAGCTCATCTGGTTCAACCAACACTTTGCACAGATCGTCGAGACCCAGGTCCAAGCATTATTGGCATTATTGCCACCGATCTGATAGCCGTGTCGCAGCCTCACCTAGGATTTGGTGAAGTGGGTCCGACAAACCCTCGAGGACATGCCAGATTTCTTCAAGAGTCAGCTCCTTGTCACTGAGGCCAGCAGCAGGATTTGAGACCACACCAATCGCCGCGTATGGCAGATTGAGTTCTCTAGCTAGTGCCACTTCTGGGTAGCCCGTCATCCCGACAAGATCTCCACCAAAGCCCGCATACATCTGGATCTCGGCGGCCGTCTCAAATCGAGGCCCATTGGAACAGACGTAAGTACCCCCATCTACAAGGTCAACACCCTCGGATGCAGCTATCTCCAGGAGCAGCTGCCGAAGACCACTGTCATACGGATCAGACATGTCGGTGTGTCGGGCTTCCTCATTGAAGAAAGTGTGGTCTCGCCCTCGCGTGAATTCGATGAACTGGTCGACCAGAACCAACTCGCCAACTTTGTATTGAGGGTTGATTCCACCACTCACGGCCGTCGCGAGGATCACTTGTACCCCAACGTCATGAAGCGCCTGCAGATTCGCCCGATAGTTGATTCGATGGGGTGGAACGCTGTGCCCTACGCCATGCCGTGGGAGAAAGGCGACCGGACAACTGTTCCAATATCCCCGTGTCAAGTGGACCAGACCATAGGCGGTAGCAACCTCCTGAGACTGAGCCTCCTGGATACCCGGGAGATCGTAAAAACCGCTTCCAGTGATCAAGCCAAGCATGCCTGAAAGGTACCTGTCAGTGGTCGTAGGGAGTCGCGGATCGGGCTCAGATCGGATTCAACGATTTCCCTTGATCAAACCGAACGATTCGCTTGTCCGTGACAAGCGCCGTAATCAACCCAACAGGGGTGAGGTCAAATGCCGGATTGATTGCCTCAGTGTTCTTAGGGGCGCTCGTGGCTCCTCTAAACGAAACGACCTCTTGGCCGTCTCGATACTCGATCTCGATGTCTTCGCCATTTGCGGTAGCCATGTCAATGGTCGACTCGGGAGCAACCACTATGAAGGGCACTCCGGCGTGCCGGGAAGCCAATGCCAGCGAGAACGTTCCGACCTTGTTTGCAGTGTCGCCGTTAGCAGCAATGCGATCGGCACCTACTAGGACTGCATCGACCATACCCCTGGAGATCAGGTAGGGACCGGCCCCGTCGACAACCAGCCTGTGCGGGGCTCCCATTCGCTGGAGTTCCCACGTGGTGAGACGTGCTCCCTGGAGCAACGGGCGAGTTTCAAGCACGATGGTTTCTTCAAGAGCAGCACTCTCGTGCAATGTTTGGACAACCGCTAGCGCTGTTCCTCGCTCAACACTGGCCAACCCCCCCGTATTACAGATCGTGAGAACTCGATACGAACTACGACTATCGGAAAGTTCACTGACCAGTTCAGCGCCATGGATTCCCATCATTTCTGAAGCAGCTAGTTCCTCGTCACGAACAGCCAATGCCTCCTCCAACACGGCGTCTGAACCTCTGGATGCCGCGGCCGCCACCCGGTCAACCATTCTTGCCAAGTTCACAGCGGTCGGCCGCGCCATACGAATCATCTGCACAGCATCATCAAATGCTGGATTACCGACACCGCAGTTACGAGCCGCCAACACGACTCCAAACCCACCGGCGACTCCGATAGCTGGCGCTCCTCGAACTGAGAGTCGACAAATTGCGGCAACCAGATCTGGAACGGTTGCAATTCGGATCGTGTGAAACGAATCCGGCAGTCTTGTCTGGTCCACCATCACAACGGCGTCGTCAAGCCAATCGAGTGTTCTCCCGCCAAGGTTCTCCATCTCGCTGCTCCAAGTGGTCCATTAGACAATCGTTATCATCCTAAAAACACCCTGCCTGCTTCCGACGCCATACAGACTCTGCCTAGAGACGGAGACCATGAGCATTGGGGGGCTAGCCAAAGGATCTAGAGCCTTGCAAAGGTACGCCCTCCTGGTATTAGTAACCCTCAACATCGAATCCTGTTTTGAGCGCTCAGCACCAGGTAACCACCATCAACAACCGTCGCATGCTCAACTAGAAATGTGGTCTCATGGAAAATCGGTGGAACCCCTCGGTTGCTAGCTCTCTTGAGAGTGTTCTTGACGAGTGTGTATACGGGTCTCGTCTCATCGGCTCAGACCCAGCCCTAGTCCTCCACGGTGGTGGAAACACCTCGATCAAAGCCCCATTCACTGACATCACTGGTAGCAGTGTCGACGCGCTGTTCGTCAAGGGATCTGGATGGGATCTAGCAACCATCGAGGAACAAGGATTCGCGCCTCTGAACTTGTCGCGACTCCGAGATCTCTTAGCCCTTAGCTCTCTGTCAGATCGCGAGATGATGCGGGAACTCACGGCTTCAAGTTTTGACCCTGACGCACCGGCACCATCGGTCGAGAGTCTTCTGCACGCCTACATCCCTCACTCTGCAGTGCTGCACAGCCATGCCGATGCTGTCATCTCGATTACCAACGTTGCCAACGGGGAAGACCTTATCCAAACCATTTTTGGGGATTCCGTCATCGTCATCCCCTACGTTATGCCCGGCTTCGAGCTAGCAAAGACGGTCGCCACGATGTGGCCAGCTCAAGCCCATGACCGCACCGTTGGGATGGTGCTCCTCAACCATGGACTATTTTCGTTCGGTGAGACGATGGCAGAGGCCTACAACCGTCACCACGAGCTAATTTCGAAAGCTGAACAATGGCTGGATAAGCAAGTCTCGATCCCAGGAGAAACCAGCGATGGTCTACCCATGGTTGACAAGCTTGCTTTGGTAGACCTGCGGCAGAAAATCTCAAATTCGGCTGGCCAGCCAATGATCCTGTGTCGTCACAGTGACCCAGTTTCGACCCGCTTTGTTCAACGTGCAGACCTCAAGAGTCTCGCTACAAGAGGACCACTTACACCTGACCATGTCATCCGTACCAAGCGCATCCCAATGGTTGGTAGCGATGTCGATGACTACAAACGGGCATATATCGAATACTTCAACCAATTTGAACACCGCGGGACCACAAGCGTCACAATGCTTGACCCGGCACCACGCGTAGTGGTCGACGCCGATTTCGGTGTGTTGACAGCGGGCCGGACTGTTACCGAAGCCGACATTGCCTTCGACATCTACAAACACACGATGCCGATTCTCGAACGCTCTGAAGACCATCTGGGTGGATACGTCGCTCTAGAACCAGAACACATTTTTGATGTTGAATATTGGGACCTAGAACAAGCCAAACTGCGCCTAGTTGGCCCACCACCTGCCCTTGCCGGGGCTATCGCTCTTGTCACCGGGGCTGCATCCGGCATCGGCCGGGCCTGTGCTGCCGAGTTACTCGCTAGAGGCTGTGCCGTGTGTGGAATCGATATTGACCACTCAGTCGAAGCCACCTTTGACCACCCAGCTTGGCTTGGACTCACCGCCGATGTAACCGATGCCTTCGCTCAAACAGTTGCTCTTGACAAGATCGTTGAACGATTTGGTGGCCTTGACATTGTTATCCCGGCCGCAGGGATATTCGGTGTTGTCGCACCAATCAGCGATCTCGACGCGACCGATTTCCGGGCCGTACAGGCAATCAATACCGACTCGGTTGTCAATCTTCTCCAAGCCACTTACCCGTTGCTGGCTCGGTCTCCTATTGGTGGTCGCGTTTCACTCATCGGGTCAAAGAACGTTGCTGCACCTGGTCAAGGAGCTGTGGCATATTCGGCTTCAAAGGCCTCACTCGTTCAAGTGGGACGAGTCGCAGCGCTGGAATGGGCCGATGCCGGCATCCGGGTCAACACTGTCCATCCAGACTCAGTATTCGATACGGGGCTGTGGACTGACGAACTGCTTGAAGAACGAGCAGCGCAATACGGCTTAACCGTCGACGGGTACAAAACCCGCAACTTGCTCAAGACGAAGATCGCTTCAGCCGAAGTGGCCACCGTGGCAGTGGAACTTTGTACTGACACTTTTGCGAAAACGACCGGAGCCCAGATTCCCATCGACGGCGGCAACGACCGGGTCATATAGGACGGAGTTGGTGGACGTTCCGTTTCCAGGCAGATCTGACCTATGAACTGACTGGTGATGTAACGCTGCCCTTTAGACATGGTTCCCGTACCCAGGCCGATTGGCAATCAAGCTTCATACAGACTCGAACAGAGTTAGCCCTCATCACGGGAGGACCTGTATCCATGACCCAAATACATCCACAGCGATTCATTGCGGAGGTGGTGGTCACCTGCGATACGGCCAACACGGTCTACACCCCTGGCATCGTGGATATAGAGGACGGAAGAATCCGATGGGTTGGGCCGAAGGAAGAAGCGCCCGCCAAGAGCGCCACCATGCACGAAACCGACATCGGTGGTTTGCTCATGCCCGGTCTCGTGAATTCCCACTGTCACACACCCATGACGCTCCTGCGAGGTGTCGGAGATGGCCTTCCTCTCCAAGAATGGCTCACTGAGGCCATGTGGCCACGAGAGGGTCTCATGACCTCTGAAGACGTGTGGTGGGGCATGACTCTTGGATCCGCTGAAATGCTGGAGAGCGGCATCACAACGAGTTGCGAGATGTACCTCTTTGAGGAAACAGTTGTCGAAGCTGTTCAACAGACTGGTGCACGCCTCGTAATAACTCCAGTTGTTATCTCCGAAAGCAGTCGGAGCCTCAAGGAACACATCGCAGATCTAACGGAACTACACAACCGTCACCACAATCCAGCAGGCCGAACGACGGTCGGCGTTGCCGCCCATTCCGCTTATGACCTAGGTATCGATCCTGTCGCCGAACTTGCTGACTTGGGCCGCTCGCTCGACACCATCTTCCACCTTCATCTTGCGGAAACTCAACAGGAAAGTACGGATCTGGAACGAAGGTTCGGCCAGTCCATTGCCCGGATTCTCTACGACCACGGTGTGTTTGATGGCCGGGTTCTTGCCGCCCACAGCGTTTGGGTGGACCAAACGGATATCGAGTTGATGGCTGATACTGGAGTAGCAGTCGCCCATTGTCCGATCAGCAACATGAAGCTTGGAGCCGGGATTGCTCCCCTCGTCGATCTACGGACTGCAGGGGTGACCGTTGGATACGGGACTGACGGTCCGGCGTCGAACGACTCTCTAGATCTCTGGGAAGAGGTCAAGATCGCTCCTCTATTGGCAAGAGCCCAGGCATTGGACTCGACTGCGATAACCGCGGCCGAAACATTGGCCATGGCGACACGAGAGGGCGCGGCCGCTGTTGGACTAAACGATGTCGGGAGTCTGGTATCTGGGAACGCCGCCGACATGATCCGTGTCGACCTGAACCAGAACACATTCGTACCAGTGACTAGCCCGGATGAACTGATTGCCCATCTCGCTTGGTCTGGATCAAACCGATTGGTCACCGATGTCTGGGTCGCTGGAGAACAGGTCGTAGTAGATGGCAAGGTGCAGACCGTAGACACGGAGCGGGCAAGAGCTCAGGTCCAAGAACGAGCTCGCCGACTAGCGGGCTCCTGACTACGGATCAGAAGATTGGAGACCGTGAAGGTCAAGGGCTGCAAGGGAGCGGGCCATGGGAGACGCACAGCGGCAGACCTAAGCGGTCACAACTCCTAGGTTTTTGTAATGGCCCCTGATCTGACGCTCAAACAAATTCCCGGATCCGACTGTGACTTCGAAGAGATACTTGAGTTCGCCGCGACTTACGACGGTTACCGGCGAATCGCGGAATCCCCAAAGAATCTCAGCGCCGTCTACGAGCCGATTCGTATGGAGTGGCGACGGTCAGGGGTCCTTCCCGACTGGATGGGCGTCGACCTCCTAAGAGGTTTTCTGTTCTTGATGTATCGGGAAGATCACTTTGGCCAGCCGATGGGCTACGTCTCCGAAGAAGAAGAGGTCGAGCGCCTGGAACCCTTTCGACACGTCATTGAGGCAATTCGACGACAATGCGTCTGATCTCGTGGTTCTGGGGGTTGCAGCCGCAAGCCCTTCTGCCAGGCCTGTTGGTCGGCCCGTAACGTCGACTCTGTGAAGTGGCACACCCACGGGGACGATCCCGGAGAAATCAGCCGGCTCATGTTCGAGATATCCGTCGATTGGGAGTGGGGAGACCCCCGATCCGAGATCGCTCAAACTCCAGAGAACGAAGCCCTCTGGAACCAACTCAAGGCCCAGATCCAGGACACCGGGGGGTTCGGGTTCGGAACCGGTGACATGGCAGCGGAGGGTGACCATGTCGAACGCACCTATCTGGCTGCGAAGGAACGCGGCGAGATCTCGATCCTGTACATGGTCGAGGAAGGACCCGATTCCTTAAAAGACCTTGTGCTTCGCGAGTCCGGGTGGGTGCGAACTTCGACGTTGGCCGACTGGCGCTTTGGTGAACGTTCCGACATCGATGAAATCACCCAGGAAGAGGCCAAGCGGTTTGCTGACAATCTTGGGCTTGGTCAGTTCGTCAAATAGGAATCGAAGAGACCACTGGAGGTACTTCCATCATGACCACCCCGATCGAGCAGATCACAGTCGAATGCTCCGGCTGTGGCCACCGTTATGAGGATTACCACCGACGGTCGATGAACCTTGCGTTAGACGACTTTGACGACGACTACATCGAACAGATGTCGACCACGACTTGTCCGGAGTGCGGCGTCAAGCGTTCGATCGGATCACTCGTAGTACGTGAGGTCGACAACACATGGGTATTCGAGGTCTAACGTCGGTGTTGTCGACTAGGGGCGGGTGAGCTCGGCGGAGGAGGTTTCCTCAGGCGTTCGCCTCGGCCCGGGCCTTGAGCATGGCCGCGAAGTCGCCGACCGGTCGGACCTGCGCCGTGCCGGCATCGATGATCGGAAACATGCCCTGAAAGACCTGGGCAGCGTCGTCGGCGTCGACCACGAAGAAGAAATCGTGGCCCGGCGGATCCACCCAGGCACCCACTACCTCGTTGACGTGCTCGGTCAGGGTGTCCATCACCGCGCCGAAGGTGACCGCCATGGTGGCGTCATCTTTAGCCGGGCACGTGTGCTCGTCGTGGTGGTGGGTGACATGGAAGAGCATGACTCCGCCTGCTTTCTCTCTGATGAAGGTGTTGTTTGCTTGGACGATGTCGATTCCAGCAGGCCCCGGGGGAAGGCGACAAGCCGTCTCAGGGCTTCAGGAACACGGAGTTGTGGAGATCAATAACGAGATACAGGTATTCCTAGGAAGGTCGGTCGGCCACCCTCTGGAACGCCGGCCCCACTACCTCGTAAGACGCCGAGCTTCAGGGCGTGCGACCGCAGAAGCCCAGTAGGCGATCCAGAGCGGAGGCATCTTCTGGAACTTCCACCTCAGGGCCAAAGCTTCCTACAGCCCGCAAGTCATCAGTGATGAGCGCGCCGAAGAACGCTGTCGTGGCCTCGACCAGGTCATCTGGAGGGTCGAAGTCCTGGCCGGTCGAGCGGGCGAGGTCCCAGCAATGGACAAGGT
>Ga0315327_10001854_pt1 | contig 11113 bp, 11 predicted proteins | sample M110032315metaG_FD_203460 | JGI IMG/M metagenome (GOLD analysis project Ga0315327, IMG submission 203460) | Ammonia-oxidizing marine archaeal communities from Monterey Bay, California, United States - M1 100m 32315 | ecosystem: Environmental > Aquatic > Marine > Coastal | place: USA: California... | reverse complement strand
GCGGATTCCAGTGGGACCAACGAGGAAGCCTGGGGTCCCTGGAAGGAAACCCTTATCGTGCAGCTCTACAGATCTGCCCGGGCGGTCCTCAAGAAGGGATACGGGGCCTACGATGCGGAATTCCGCGACAAACTTGAGAATCTCCGGAAGAAGGTCCGGGGGAATCTCCACAAACGCTACTCTGAAATCACCGACGAGCACTTTCAGCAGATGCCTAAACGCTACTTTCGCTATCGCGATGCTCTGAGCGTAAAGACCCACATCCGCGCCATCTGGCAATACTTCGATCGCCGGAGGCGACGCCCCGACACTCCTTTCGAGTCCGCCGTACAGTGGCTTGAGTATCCCGATCAGGGCTACACCGAACTCACGGTAGTGACCCACGACCGTCACCTTCTCCTTGAGAAAATCTGCTGCTCCCTGGCTGCTCACGAAATCAACATCCTCTCCGCTGACATCTACACCCGTGCAGACGGAGTGGCGCTCGACATCTTCCGGGTCTGCACCACCGACATGCAGGCGGTGAAAAACTCCTACCGGCAAATGAGTGCGGTGATGACCCTCTATGAGGTCAACCAGGAAGACCACTACGATCCAACCAGCTATCTCGAGGTAAAGAACAACTTTCTCCGAGGGAACGACGACGACGCCATCCCCTTTCCGGTCCGCGCCTATATCGACAACGAGAGCGACCCCGGCACCACCGTAATCGAGATCCAGGCCATCGACCGCATCGGACTCCTCCACGACCTCCTCCACACCATCAACCAGCACGGTCTCGACACCATCCACGCCCGGATCAGCACCGAAAAGGGCGCCGCCCTGGACACCTTTTACGTCCAGACTACCGAAGACGGCGGAAAACTGAATCGAATCGATGCTCTCTCCTCTCTGCAGGGGGCCCTCGAAGAGGTCATCCTGCCCTCCGGGGCCGGTCGCGCCTGATCCCCCGAGCTACGCTTCATCACAGGACACTCCCTCCCACCCATCGGTCTTCAGCCCGGCACTGCCATCCCGGAGCTCCTGCTGTCTGAAAGACAGAACTGCCCCGACCCAGTCCAACCGACTACGGTCGCGGGTCAGGCACTACCAGTCTTTCGCGAGCGGCATCCCTGGTGGGAGTACCTCCATTCACCCACTGCTCGTACAGAGCCCAGCCCTGCTTGACCAGACCCTGGGTCCGTCCAAAGCGGTCCTGACTGCCAATTACCACGCAGATAAGGCGGCGCGGGGTGAGCCGGGTTGCTCCGTCCGCTAACTTTTCGACCACAGGCTGCAGTTCTGAACTGGTGGCCAGACATTGACCTGCCAGTCTGGTCATCCCGGTCTTAATTCCATTGATATTCTGCTGTCCCAGCAGCTTGTTGGTGTTCTGCACCTTGAATCCCATGATAGTGCTCTCGTGCTGAAAACTCAGATTGCGGCTTTTCTGTTTAACAAAAAAGGCGAACCCGGGTTCCCGCATGGCGTAAATGCAAAGCCGTGCCATGTCCGTGGCGGTCGAGTAGCCTCGTCTCTTGGATAGATTAAGCCCATGCGGGTTGACGAACCTGGTTCTCCTCATTCCCAGCTCTTCGGACAGGGTGTTCATCTCCGTCACAAAGGCCTTCACCGGGTCTCCCGTCCTGCCCCGGGCCTGCAGGATGCCGTATCCCACGTGGTGGGCAAGCGTTTGGGCCGCTGCGTTGTCCGATCCCAGGAGAGCAGAATAGAGTGCATTGCGCAGAGAGATGCGGTCCCCCGGAAACAGGTCCATCGGATTCGAACCTCCCAGACTGGCAACCGAGGGGGGCACGAGAATCTCTGTTCCCAGATCAGTCCTGGTGGCCTTGGCCCAATCCAGAGCGACCATTGCAGTAGCCACCTTGGTCAGGCTCGCTACCGGCTTCCTCTCCAGGGCTGCCTGGGTCAGAAGAATCCGGCCAGAATTGGCCTCCACCACAAAGTAAGCCTCCCCGGCACGGGTGGACATGGTGCTCAGAACAAGAAGAAAGGAAAGGATCAGACGGGCAGGAAGACAATTTGTCACTTGGAGCAATACGCAGATTTCCCGGGAAATATAGACCCCCAACCTTCCCCACCACAACCCCCAATCCCAGCAGGTCCGGGACTTCGGGCATTTCCCTTGCCGTGGACAGACCTCCCGGGTACTTTCCTCCCCGACACGGAGAAATCTTCGATGCGCATGCTTGGCACTCGATTCCCGAACGGCAGTCTTATCGGCTTCGCCCTGACACCTGACGGGAACTCCGGACCAGTCGCCCGATCAAACAGGCGGCTGCCCACCTCTTGGGCCACCCGGCCCTTCCTTGCGGGAACGCTACCAGTAACACGCCAAGCAAGCGGATTTATTACCAGACTCAATCGAACTCAGGGACAGCGACCTAATCGAATGACGCTATCAACGCCAGTTCTGCCCCATCTAATTGAGTATCTGGAGAGTCCGCAGGATGGCATCGATGCGCCTGTCGCGTTCCCGCGCGAACCCGAACCGAAACAAAACACATGTCAGATTCTTCGACTCGATCACGGCGAACAGATTCCGGAGGAGACTCCGGTAATCACCGTAATAGAAATCGAAACAGAAACCGCAACCGAAATCACAACCGATCCCGCAGTGGCGGAGCCGGTGGTGGTCAACAGTCCGGCAGTCGCCGCTCCGGTGGCCGCCGTCCTCGTCGGGGCCCGAAACCTGTTCCGCTGACCTGGTGGCAGAAGATCCTCAAGGCCATCGGCCTCTACAAGGAAACCGTCCGCCCTCCACGCAAGCGCAACAGCGACCCCGCGACCGAGGAAACCAGAAGGGAGCCCCGTAAGGCTCCCAAGTCCGGAACTCGTGTTGCCAAGACCGCGAACGAAAACCGGGCAGCACCCACGCCCAAACCCGTTGATTCCACCCGACTCTACCTCGGCAACCTCTCCTATGACGCCGCCGAGTATGAGCTGGAGGAACTCTTCAAGGGAGTGGGCTCAGTACGCGGCATCGAGATCGTCTACAATCGCAACACCCATAAATCCAAGGGCTATGGGTTTATCGAGATGGCGACCATTGATGAAGCCAAGCGTGCTGTTGAAGTCCTGCACGATCAACCCTTCATGGGACGCAATATGATCGTGAGCGGCGCCAAGTCGCAGGGCCCGGATGATTCCGACGACCAGTAGTTTCGTTTTCCCTCCCTTCATCCCCGTGAGCTCCGGCTCACGGGGATTTTTATGGTCTGGCCCCCTGAGCGGAGAGCACAGAGTATCTCTCCGCCGGAAAACAACGGATCCCGATTCTGAACACACCCTTCCACCCTTTCTACCTGTGCGGACCGACGGCCTCTGGAAAATCCTCCCATGCTCTGGCCCTGGCACGGTCCCTCAATGGCGAGATCGTCAATGCGGATGCCCTGCAACTCTACCGGGGCCTTGAGATCATCACGGCTGCCCCCTGCGAAGAAGAGCGCCGCATGACGCCCCATCATCTCTATGGTGTGGCCGATCCCGCGGATTCCCTTGATGCCGCCCTCTATCGCAAACTGGCACTTCCTGTTATTGCCGATATCTCCTCCCGGGGAAAGCTACCCATCGTCGTCGGAGGCTCAGGGCTTTACCTGAAGTTTCTCACGCACAAGCCGGCTGATTTACCCTCCGCTGATCCGGATCTTCGCGCCAAGCTGGAAACCCTCCCGCTAGCCGAATTGAACCGGCGCCTTGAACAGATCGACCCCATCGAAGCGGCCCGGATTGATCAAAACAACCCGCGCTACGTGCAGCGCGCACTTGAAGTCAGCCTGATGACCGGTCGTCCTGTTTCCGAGCAGCGAACGCCCTTCGAAGCCAACCCGGAAACACTTCGCGGACTCCTGCTCTGCTGGGATTCCGACACTCTGGAAGAACGCATCGGCAGGCGCACATCTCACATGCTTGATCACGGTGCAATCGAGGAGCTGTCCGCCCTTTCTGAACTCGGCCCCGCCGTCTCCCGGGCAATCGGGATCCCGCAGCTGCAACGCCTCCTCAACGGGGAAATCGACCGGGACTCCTGCCGGGAGGAAATTGTGATTGCCACCCGCCGCTACGCAAAACGCCAGCGCACCTGGTTCCGGCGTGAGAAATGGCTCACGCCGGTTCCGGGCGATCTCTCCGAGAAACAGATGATAGCCACTGCGCGCACCCTGCTCCAATCCGGACCGGGAAGAAGCCCCGGAGACACTTAAAGGCGGTTCATATTGATTCCAGTCGGCAAATTCTGTGAACTTCTGCCAACCTTCCCTCACCAGCATGCCGCAACTCCCCGCCCACCGCATTTTTCCCACTCCCGACGCCGCCTCCGAGACTCTCGCGGCCGAAATCAGCGCCCTTGTATCCGCCCGTGCTTCCGAGGGTCGATCGGTGGTGCTGGGCCTTGCCACCGGCAGCACTCCCATCCGCCTCTACGCCGAACTGGCCCGTCTTCACCGCGAGGGGCTCTCCTTTGCCAACGTCATCACCTTCAACCTCGACGAGTACCTGGGCCTCGAACGAAACCATCCCGAGAGCTACTGGCAGTTCATGCACCTCAGGCTTTTTCATCATATTGATATTCCGCCTGAGAACATTCACATCCCGGACGGCGGCATTCCCGACGAAGAACTGGAGGGATACTGTGCGGGCTACGAAAAGGCCATCTCCGAGGCGGGCGGGATTGACCTCCAGGTTCTTGGCATTGGCCGCAACGGCCATATCGGATTCAACGAACCCGGTGCGGCCCCGGACCTGCCCACCCACGTGACCGAATTGAATGAGGTCACCATCGGCGACGCTGCTGAAGCCTTCGGCGGAGCTGCAAACGTCCCCCGTCGAGCCATCACCATGGGCGTTAAAACCATTCTCGAGTCCCGGCGGGTGGTTCTCCTTGCCTTCGGCGAGTCGAAGGCGGAAATCATCCGGAGCGCGCTCACACCGGGGGTCACCCCGCGAATCCCCGCCACCTACCTGCAATTGCACCCGGACTCCACCTGCTTCCTCGATCAGGACGCGGGAGCTCAGTTGGGCTGAAAGCTCTGCTTCCAGCCTGGAGGATCATTTGGCACCGTCCACCCGGGACGGTCACTAGTTGCAGCCTCATCCTCCCCCGCCGCCTTCCTCGTCGCCGCAGCATCCACCCTGATCGGCGAGGTCCTCCGCAATCGGCACGCGGCCGAGTTCCAGGGTCTTCCCCACGTACTTTCCAATCGCCATCTGGACGGACTGCAGACTCTCCTGCGCATCCATGAAATCGCACGCCACCGAATTCTGCAGGAGCGCCTTGCGGGCCTCCTCAAAGTCCTCCACTTCGCCGGCACTCAATTCCAATCCGGACTTTTGCTTCTGGCCCAGTTCATGGTGGCGCTCCTGAACACTCTGGAACTGCAATTTGGCTGCATCGTCCTCAAGAAAGCGTTCAACCTTTTCCAGGAGAGATTTGTATTCGGAATCCTCTGCAATAACCGAGCAAAGCTCCTTGGTCTTGCTCATGACTTGCGAATCGTCGGCCAGCATTGTCATGCCCCATGGATACGTCCCTTTCATCCTCCAGGCAATACGCGATATCCCTCGGAACATGAAATTCAGAGTTCTTCTGTCACCCGTGGCCCGGGGTCCCAAACCAGCCGATACCAAGGGGACCCACCTTTGCCTCCCTTCTTCAGGTCCTCCCGTGAAAACAGGGAATTCAAGCACCGCCCACCCGGCATCTCACCACTCCTCCATCGCCACTGCGTTGGCTGCCGCATAGTTCCTGGCATGCGTCAGGCTGATCTTTACCTGGGTAATCCCCCGTTCTTCCACAAACTCCCGGCCACGACCGTGCAGGATCATCTTCGGCTCACCTGAGTGCAGGCGTGCGATCTCCATATCCTGCCATCCCAGCAGTTCGCCGATCCCCGTCCCAAAAGCCTTGGACACCGCCTCCTTCGCCGCCCAGCGTGCCGCAAAGTGAATCGCAGGCCGCTTCTGCTTCAGGCAGTAGTCACGTTCTTCCGTCGTAAAAATACGTTTCAGGAATCGGTCGCCGAATTCCTCCATCGCCACCTCGATGCGCTCCACCTCGATGACGTCGATGCCAATACCGAAGATCTTCATGCCTCCCCGGGGTATCCCTGCATGGCTTCCGCCATTTCCCGCACCGCCTGCTCCAGACCTGTCGTGATGGCCCGGGAAACAATGCTGTGACCGATGTTGAGTTCCAGGAGGTGAGGCACCTTGAAGAGTTCCCCTATATTGCGGTAGTTGATACCGTGTCCGGCATTAACCTGTAATCCCAGTTCGTGACCAAGTCGGGCACCGTCTACCAGTCTCTCGATTTCATCCACGTGATCTTCTCCGACCGAATTCGCGAAGCAGCCGGTGTGCAATTCTATCATATCCGCTTCGATTTCGGCGGAGGCTCGGATCTGTTCCTCATCCGGATCAATGAACATGCTCACCATGCCTCCCCCCCTTCGGAGGGTGGTCACCGTGGCACGCAGGCTCTCCTGCTGCCCCGCCACGTCGAGGCCACCCTCGGTCGTGATCTCCTGCCGGTTCTCGGGAACCAGGCACACGAAATCCGGTCCCAATCTCAGCGCGATCTCCAGCATTTCAGCCGTGCTCGCCATCTCAAAATTGATCGGCAGATCGCAGGCCTTCTTCACCCGTGACACATCCTCCTCCTGCACGTGCCGCCGATCCCCCCGCACGTGCATGGTTATGGAATCCGCCCCACCCGTCCTGGCTGCCAGGGCCGCCGCAACGATGTCCGGTTCGGCATTGGGCGAATCGAGCATGGTGGCATAGCGGGCCTGCCTCAACGTGCTGACGTGATCTATGTTAACTCCAAGTTTCAGCATTTCAGATCGCGGAACTCTTAGATCATGAATCCTTCGCTAATGACGGAAGTGGCGATGTCCAGTAAAGACCATCGAGAGGCCCGCCTCGTTTGCAGCTGTAATGACCTCTTCATCACGCACCGATCCTCCCGGTTGAATACAGGCGGTGGCCCCGGCCTTGATGGCCGCTTCCAGTCCGTCCGCAAAGGGGAACATCGCATCGGAGGCGATGACGCTCCCCTTCAGGGACAATCCGGCCTCCTCCGCTTTCCAAGCCGCGATGCGCGAGGAATCCACCCGGCTCATCTGGCCGGCTCCGATCCCGATCGTGCTGTCGGTGGAGGCAAACACAATGGCATTTGATTTCACATGCTTCACCACCCGCCAGGCAAACCGCATGGCCCGCAGTTCCTCCTCCGTGGGAGGGCGCTCAGTGACCACCTTTTCCTCCAGTTTATCGAGCCCCATGGCGGTGTGATCCCGATCCATCACCATCAGTCCGCCGGGGGCTGAGCGCAGGAGCGGCTCCTTTTTCGCCCGCTGATATGCTTCGTGCATCTTCATCAGGCGCAGGTTCTTCTTCTTCTGGAGGATTGCCCGCGCTTCCGATTCGAAATCGGGAGCAATGATGACGTCCGTGAAAATCTCGCTGATCATCCGCGCCAGACTCTCGGTGAGCGGGCGATTGCAGACGATCACGCCGCCAAAGGGAGCCTGTCGGTCCGTCTCAAAGGCCTTCTGCCACGCCATCCGGAGATCCTCGTCATCCTGTCCCACCCCACACGGATTGGTGTGTTTCAGGATCGCCACTGTCGGTCGCCGGAAATCGAGAATGAGATCGGCTGCTGCTTCAATGTCCAGGATATTGGTGTAACTGAGTTCCTTCCCCTGCAGTTTGCTGAAGTGGTCGCCAAACGAACCGTAGAGCCGGGCCTTCTGGTGTGGATTGTCGCCATAACGCAACTCCCGCTCCAAGGGCAGCGTGGTCGAGAAACACGCTGTAGTGCTGTCGTCGCACTTGCCGAGATAGTTCGCGATCGCAGTGTCATAGTCCGCCGTGCGCTTGAAGACCTTGAGCGACAATTCCTCCCTCAACCGCAGGCTGGTGTCCCCCTCGTGACTCCGCATCTCCTCCAGCACACGTTCGTAATCCTCCGGGTCGGTCACCACCGTCACGGAAGTGGCATTCTTGGCCGCGCTCCGCAGCATGGAGGGCCCTCCGATATCAATATTCTCGATGGCTTCCTCCATGGTCACCTCCTCCTTCGCAACGGTCTCCTCGAATGGGTAGAGGTTGACTACTACCAAGTCGATCGGATCGATCCCGTTCTCCTTCGCCTGACGCAGGTGCTCCTCGGAATCACGCTTGTGCAGGAGTCCTCCGTGCACCTTGGGATGCAGGGTCTTGACCCGTCCCTCGAACAACTCCGGCGCCTCGGTATAATCGGATACATCGATCACCGGCAGATCCGCATCGCGCAGGGCCTTCGCGGTCCCTCCGGTCGAGAGCAGCTCCACCTGGAATTCCTCATGCAGAGTTCTCGCAAAATCGACCAGACCCGTCTTGCTCGAGACCGAGAGGAGCGCGCGTTGAATTGCCATTTGCCCGGTCCCTAGCTCCCCGTCCCACCCACCGCAAGCGCATTATCCCGCTTCTTCCGCCTTGACGCGGTGCCGGAACTCCTCAGGCCCTGCTCTTCCCCCACTTTAGCCGCCCGGGACGGCCTTGCGCAATTTCTTCAACTCCTCCCCCTTGAGGTCCCTCCCTGAAGGTGGCCCCCATGGAAAAAGGCACCCAATGCCTGAAGGTGCCGGGCATTCAAGCGGGATTCGTTCTCGGGGCAATTCGTCCTCTGCCCCTTTCCTCACCCCCACACACCACCAGCCAATCCCATGGCCTCACGCCTTCCAGCCAGCGGGGTGGATTCTCGATCTCCTCCGACCAGGGATACTCCACTCTCCGGATCCTGCGAACACGCAGATCCTGCTCTGCCAGGGTCGCAATCAACTCTTCCCGCATCCAGTACTTGGTGGGGGTTCCTCCCACCCGGACGATCCCGTCCGTAAATGATTGGAGTTCGGCTCCCATCAGACGCTCGGCCTCCTCCGCACTCAGACCTTCCGGAGTCCCCGAGCGCTCCCGGATCCTCCGGAGCGTATGATAGACGTGAAATACGGATTCGAACGCCGGCACCACGATGATTGCCACTCCCTGTTTCCGCATCGCCGAGCGCAGGGATCGCAACATGCCCAGCCGCTTGCCACTGTCCGGATCGATGAGGGCATTGATGCAACAGACCACCTCGACCTGGAAGGGCAACTCCAAGCCCCGGCTCAGATCGTGGCAGGCATAGCTGACCTTTCTGCTCCGGCATCGCTGCCGGGCGCGATCGAGCAACTGCCCGGCATAATCAACCGCGATCACTTCCTCGAAGTGTCTCGCCAGTAGCGGAAGCAGGCTGCCTGGCCCACACCCGAGATCGGCAACCCGTATTCCCTCTCCCCCCAGAGCCTCCAGTTCCTCACTCAGGGCCCCGGCCCGGTCTTCCCGGGCGATTTCTAACAGATTCTCCTCATAGCAATCCGCCAGCGAGTCCCAATAGTTGCGATCCACACCACATCAAAGTGCAAAAGTCCCGGCGAGACGACCAAGAACTGCCTCTTGGGGACAACATATCATCAGACAAACGGTTTTTCGTGCGTGGTCTCTCGCCGGGAACATGATAACTGGAGACACTCCTCTCCTGACCAGTGTTCGAGCTTCTAGCCACCGATGCCACCACCAGGGCCCGCCGCGGTCGACTCACCACCGCGCACGGCACAGTCGAAACCCCGGTCTTCATGCCTGTGGGCACCCAAGGTTCGGTCAAGACCCTGCATCCCGATGAACTGCGCCTTCTCGATGCCCAAATCATTCTCGGCAATACCTACCACCTCTGGCTGCGTCCCGGGGAAGAAACCATCCGTGAACTCGGTGGACTCCACCGCTTCAGCGCCTGGGATCGTCCTCTCCTTACCGACTCGGGAGGCTTTCAGGTCTGGTCCCTCGCCAAAACCCGCAGGATCTCCGAGGAGGGTGTCCACTTCCAGAACCACCTCGACGGCTCTCCGGCTCTCCTCACCCCTGAAAAGAGCATGGAGATCCAAGCCTCCCTCGGTGCCGACATTGCCATGGTCTTCGACGAGTGTCCCCCCTTCCCCTGCGAGCGGAACTATGCCGAAAAATCCACCTCCCTCACCACCCGCTGGGCCGAACGTTGCCTGAAGTGGCACGAGGAGAATGCCCCCCATCACTATCCCACCCACCCCCCCACGGCTCAGAGAGATCTGACCCCTCGAGCCTCAAAAGTTGATCCCAAACGCCAGCTTTGCTTTGGAATCGTCCAGGGCTCCGCCTATGCCGACCTGCGGGAGTCATCCGCCCGCGACCTCTGTGCGCTCAACTTTGACGGTTATGCCATCGGAGGCATCTCCGTGGGAGAACCGGAAGAAGAGATGTTTCGTGCAGTCGATCACAGCGAACCCTTCCTCCCGTCCCACAAACCTCGTTACGCCATGGGACTGGGCACTCCTCCTCAGATGCTGGAAATGATTGCGCGGGGGGTGGACATGTTCGATTGCGTGCACCCCACCCGCTCCGCTCGCCACGGCCTGGCCTTCACTCCCGATGGTCCGATTCACATAAAGAATGCCTGCTTCGAACGTGATCAGGCTCCCCTGACCGGGGATTGCCACCCCCATCTGGCCGACTTCTCCCGTGCCTACCTCCGCCATCTCTTCAAGGCGGGAGAAATGCTGGCTTTGCGATTGCTTTCTTTTCATAATCTTGATTTTTACCTTCGCCTGATGCGCGGCGCGAGAGAGGCCATCAATGCCGGTGCCTTCCGAGAATTCCAGTCCTCCTTCTGCGAGCGCTACAACCACCAGACCGAATGAAGCATTATTCCATCATCGCCGCCGCTCCACCATCAGGTGAGGCCAGTCAGAGTCCCATGGGGAGCATGTGGGTCATGCTCATCCTGATGTTCGTGATCATGTATTTTCTCATCATCCGCCCCCAGTCCAAGCAAAAGAAGGAACAGGCTCAGCGGGTGGCCTCTCTTGAGAAGGGCGATAAGATCGTCACCATCGGCGGCCTGCATGGTGCCGTCCATCACATCTCCAAGACCACCGTGACGGTGAAACTCTCCGAGGGGGTCTTCGTCCCCTTCGAGAAGGATGCCATCCGTTCGGTTGCCAAGGTTGGCAAGGGAGGGAAGAAGGAGCAGGAGGAAGAACCCGGGGAAGAGGAGATCGCTGAC
>Ga0315327_10001848_pt1 | contig 11127 bp, 8 predicted proteins | sample M110032315metaG_FD_203460 | JGI IMG/M metagenome (GOLD analysis project Ga0315327, IMG submission 203460) | Ammonia-oxidizing marine archaeal communities from Monterey Bay, California, United States - M1 100m 32315 | ecosystem: Environmental > Aquatic > Marine > Coastal | place: USA: California... | reverse complement strand
CATCTGATACATCTACGGAAAATGGGGAAAGTTCGAAAATCTCATCAAATTCTTCGTCATCATCTTGACTCTGGACGGATGCCAGGATGGTCACGCCAGCAGCCAAAAAGCACATGACGGGTTTAAATTTACGTGTATAGGATAAGTGGTTCATTTGGGTTAGTCTAGTCTATGTGATTTAACTACGGGTTCCGCTCGAAAGCAATTTGGGAATGCCCAAGGGGCCTATTGCGAGCGGAGAGCCATTCGCCCTTAAAGATTAACTAGTGAACTAAAAAATCCTAAAAGACGAACGACAACCAACTCGGTAAGGTGCAATCAAGTACAATTAATACACCATAAGTCAATTTTTATTTGCATTAAATTGCACCTTAATAAAAATTAAACACTGACACTGGAAACGAAAAATACCCTAAGGCACTATAGTTCATAACTTTATCAGACTTGTGACGATGCTCGAAAAAAAAACAACTGTCCCCTGCGTGCGCAAAAAATTGGGCAAAGCCCTTCGAATTTAACCTATCTCTACAGCAAGCGCGGTCAGATTATCGCGACCGCTCTCCTGTTTAGCATCTACAACCAGACGCTCAGCATAGTTCAAGTCAGCGAAATTTGCTGGCGGATACTCGGTTAACCCTTGAATACGCCGATTTGAGATACCATCGGTAACGCCATCCGTGCAAAGAACAAAACGGTCTCCTACTTCATATTCGACGGAACCGATTTGCGGATCGATACGCTTCACATTGCCCCCGAGCGCTTGTTCGAGGACGTTTCGATCCGGCCGACTCCGTGCCTCGAAAGCGGAAATCCGACCTTTCTTCACAAGCCGAGCAACGTGGGTATGATCTTCCGTTATCTGCTGCATTTCACCCTTCCGCGGAAAGTAATAGATCCTACTATCACCCACGTGGGCAAAGTACATACGCCCTGGAGTGAACCAGCAAAGACTCAAAGTCGCGCCCATTCCCAGGCATTCTTCATAGTGAGACCCCATTTCCATCATCTGGGTATGAATCCGATTTACGAGTTCCGCCAAAATCTGGCTGCACCCGCGATCTAAACCCATTGCTCCAAGATTAAAGCTCTTCGGCAATAGCTCGGCAATTTTATCAACCGCGATCTTGCTCGCAAATTCGCCTGCATTCTCCCCACCCATCCCGTCGCTAACCGCGAAAATGTAATCACTGCCACCCAATCGCGCATCGCCAATCTTGCCCAAGTAACGGACTTCCTCGGAATTGAAAGTCAAAGCCAGAAACGCATCTTCATTATTTTTTCGAAAACGTCCTACATCCGTCAACCCACACCAAGTCAGCGTGGCTGATCTATTAATTTTATCGCTTTCGCTCATGATCCGTTCTCGCTTCAGGTTGCTGAAGGCCCTCGCCCGTTTCCAAAATTATGGCATATTCGAAATCAATTACGCAAAACCGCCCTTTCCGAGTGTCATAAGTTATGTTGCGAGAAAACGGATCGTCATGGAGCACGCCATAGTCTTTCTCCAACTCTTGATAAAGCTCCTGAATGCGCTTATCGCTAATGCTATCATCGACCCGAGTCCCGCAATTAGTCGTTACCATGTAAAGAGAGTCGGCATCTTCCCTCACGAGCTCAGGCACGAACGGACAAGCCTTCGTCTGCAAATAACGAAGCACATTCACTTCGTTTTCAAAGCGCTCCTGCGCTTGATGCCCTCGAAATGTTTTATGGACCTTCCCGTCATAACCGAGCCGAACCGTTGATCGCTGCGTATCTTTGACCTCTCGCATGGCTTATTTTGAGCTATAGCTTGGTCTAATTTGAGCGATTTTCATAATTTGCCAATTATTTCGAAAATTAGTTGATCCTCGGCGCATCTTTTGCTCCCTTCTTCTTTCGTCCCTTTGGGCAACCGTGCTCCTGGAAGCCGTAAACATTTTCGGGACCAATAAACCCTTAAAACTAACGACAATAATATGGTTAAATACAAGCTCGAATACATCTGGCTCGACGGCTACTCGCCCGTTCCAAATCTCCGCGGCAAGACGCGCGTTGCGTCCGAAGCGCCTAAATCGCTGGATGACTGTCCGCTATGGGGTTTCGACGGTAGCTCGACTCAACAAGCCGAAGGCAGCGATTCCGATTGCGTGCTCAAGCCCGTTAAGCTTTATCAAGATGCAGGTCGTGACAACGCGTTCATCGTCATGTGCGAAGTCATGCTTCCAAATGGCGCTCCACACCCAAGCAATCACCGCTCGACCATCGTCGATGACGAAGATACTTGGTTCGGACTTGAGCAAGAATACTTCCTCTTTGAAGACGGGCGCCCTCTCGGCTGGCCTGACGCAGGTTATCCCGATCCTCAAGGCGAGTACTACACCGGCGTTGGGTTCGAGAACGTTGGCAGTCTAGCCCGCGAAATCGTCGATGAGCACATGGATCTCTGCCACGCAGCAGGCATCAATCACGAAGGCATCAACGCGGAAGTCGCGAAGGGCCAGTGGGAATTCCAAGTTTTCTCGAAAGGCTCCAAGAATTGCGCAGATGACATCTGGGTCTCTCGCTACCTCTTGCAACGCCTTACTGAAAAGTACGAAGTGACTGTCGAGTACCATTGCAAGCCGTTTAGCGGCGACTGGAATGGGTCCGGTATGCACTGCAATTTCTCGACCAAGTACATGCGCGAAGTTGGCGGCAAGGACTACTTCCTCGCTCTCATGGACGCATTCGACAAGAACAAAGACGAGCATATCGCTGCTTACGGACCAGACAATCACATGCGTCTGACCGGCTTGCACGAAACGCAATCGATAGACAAATTCTCTTGGGGAATCGCGGACCGTGGAGCTTCTGTCCGCGTACCGCATGCTTTCGTCGAAGGCGACAAGTACCAAGGTTATCTTGAAGACCGTCGTCCCAACTCGGAAGGCGACCCTTACCAGATCTGCTCGCGCGTTCTCAAAACGATCGCCGAAGTACCGACTCCATAAGACACCTTCGACATTCCCTTTTACAACAAACGGCACCTCTCGAAGGCGCCGTTTTTTTGTGTCCAAATAGTAGAACTGTCCCGTGCCGATAGAAATAACTGAAAACCGTCTGTAGCTGCAACGTAGCTTGTCTACGGATTCTGCAATCGGTACAACGGTTTTGACTTAAGGTGACGCCAATCCGGCGCTTGCGCCGTGCCGCATATACAACCCTCCTAGCGCCCAGCCGGCATTAAACAAAAAAATCGGGAGCTAGTAGCTCCCGATCGTAAAGTCCTTCGACTGATTTCTATCCAACGATATCAATCGTTGTACGCAGACTCCCCGTGAGAGTTCAAGTCCAGTCCACCGATTTCGTCCTGATCCGAAACGCGCAGCCCGATCGTCTTTTGAAGCACCTTCAAAATCACGTACGAAATAATAAGCGTATAAACGGCAACCGAGACTCCAGCGAATAGCTGCACTCCAAGCTGCTTCATCATAGTCAAATCTCCACCCTTACCGCCTAGACTCTTAGAAACAAACACCGCCACCAAAATAGTACCTACAAAGCCGCCTACGCCGTGAACGCCAAACACGTCCAGAGAATCGTCGTAGCGATACTTCGACTTGATCGTCGTACACATCCAGTAGCATAGCCCCGTCGAGGCAAACCCGATAACCACGGCACCCAAAGCCCCGACTGATCCGCTCGCGGGGGTAATCGCTGCGAGTCCAGCAATCGATCCCGTCGCAATACCCAGCGCGCTTGGCTTACCAGCTTTACGCCACTCAAGAACCATCCAGCCAAGCGCTCCGCATGACGCCGAAATATGGGTTACCAAAATCGCCATAGCCGCATCGCCATTCGCTCCCAGTGCGCTGCCGCCATTGAAACCAAACCAACCAACCCAGAGCATTCCAGCTCCGGTAACTGTCATCGGCAAATTGTGAGGCAAGATCTGCTTCTTAGGATAGTCCTGACGTTTCCCTACCATGAGACAAGCAACTAAAGCCGCCACCCCCGCTGTAATATGCACCACAATCCCGCCAGCAAAATCCAACACTCCCATATCGGCTAAGAAGCCACCATCTCCACCCCAAACCATGTGACAAACCGGCAAGTAAACCAATACAGACCAAACAGCCATAAACCACAGCATCGCCGAAAATTTCATACGTTCCGCAAATGCTCCGACAATCAGGGCTGGAGTTATAATGAAGAACGTCATCTGAAACACGAAAAACAATGGCTCGGGAATCGTGCCCCAAGGCGAATTCGCGGAAACGCCCTTCAAAAAGATCTTATCGAAACCGCCAATGAACGAATTCCAACCAATCGAACCAGCCTCCATGCCAGCGGTCGAAAATGCCATCGTGTAGCCAATCCCCAGCCAAATAAGGCTCATCATAGCTGTGAGAACAAAACAATGCATTAAAACCGAAAGTACATTTCGGCTGCGTACTAAGCCCGCATAGAACAGCGAAAGACCCGGTATCGTCATAAAGAGGACCAGGGCGCTCGACGTGAGAATCCAAGCGGTATCCCCCGTATCTATCGAGTTCGTATCTTGGCCGAAGGCCAAAGTAGGCAGAAGGAATGGCAGTAAAGCAACGCCACTCAGGAGAGTGCTTTTGAGGGATCGCATAATCAAGGTGTTGTGAGGGATTTTCGAAAATTCAAACAATCGCTAAATTCTGATTGAAATGCGATAATTTAAATTCTCGAACGAAATTCAACGGAAAACCTTCCCTACCAAAAATTCGCTATTCCAATCGTCAAGGGCTCGCGAAAGTTTCGCTCAAAACGATCAAGCGAACTAAATCCCGAAAACCATCGCCTGTTTCTTCCATCGATTCGAGAATTCGATCGATTTCCGTTCGATCCATAATCTCAATACGACGCCCTAAAGCATAGGACAGCATCTTCTTGGTCAACGCCCTTGAAAAAATGTCTTTCTTAGCCAATAATGCTTTCTTAAAGTTCACTACATCCTCGAATTGCTCTCCGCTAGGAAGCTTTCCAGACGCGTCGATTTCCGCCCGGTCGCCATACATATCGCGCCACTGTCCTATCGGATCGAAATTCTCCAAAGCGAAGCCCAAAGGATCTATTTTCCTGTGACACTCATTGCAGGCTTCCGTTTCCCGATGCTTGGTCAACTGCTCGCGAATCGTCGTGGTACCGCGAATATCCGGGTCCAAAGGCTCGACGTCCGGCGGTGGCGGTGGCGGTGGCGTACCTAGCAAATTCTCTAACAACCATACTCCACGCAATACTGGCGAGGTATCCACTCCATTAGCGGTCACCGTCAAAATGCTTGCCTGCCCCAACAGTCCTCCTCGGCGAGGGTCCGTTAAAGCCACTTTTCGAAACGCAGCGCCTTCTATGCCTTCCAAGCCATAGAGCTCCGCCAAATCCTCGTTGACGAAAGTAAAATCGGCGTCCAAGAAATAATCGACGCTGAGGTTCTCATCCAATGCGAACCGAGTGAACATCTCTGTCTCCGTCCGCATAGCATCGCCCAAATCATCCGCGTAGTACTTCTCGAATTTTCCCCGGTCTGGCGGAGCATCGCCCAAATTTCGCAATGTTAGCCAACTATCCAAAAAGCCGCTCACGAACCGATCCGATCGCTCATCCGCTAACATGCGATCCATCTGCAAAGCCAAAACTCCAGGCCGACTCAGACGATTGCGCCGTGCTAAATTAAATAATTCGCTATCCGGCTGCGATCCCCATAGAAAATAAGACAGGCGAGACGCCAAACCATAATCCGTCAACCGATCCGAATCCGAGGTCAGTTTCTCCTCTTCCAAATAAAGGAAAACAGGCGAACACAAAATCGCCTTCAATCCATCCTTCATCGCCTCGAACTCCGAGTGTCCCTGATCCAACCTCGCCGATACGACACGCATCAAACGATCCACTTCCCCCTTGCTCGCCGGACGACGATAAGCGCGGTCCGCAAATCCTTGGACAATCTTTCGCGTCTTTTTTGGGTTAAACGCCCCTGATCCGACGATCGCCTTCCATGTAACTGTCGGCCATTCTTCGTAATGCGGCCCCGTCACCTCCACTTCATGAATACGAATATGGGGAATCCCGCCGTGCTTGATCGCAAGCGCCATGTAGTCGGCCTTCAAGTCCTCCTTAGGGACAGACGGGCCAGGGTTCTTAATTACCAAATTCGAGACTTCCCTAAACGCCGGACGAATATTCATCGATCCGTTCGGGTAAATGTAACGCGGAGAAAAACCCTTATCCAACCAGGCCTCCGCCGTATACCAATCCGGCCCGTCATCTTTCAGTGCAAAGATCCCTAAATCCGGCTCGTGGGGCTGAGGTAAGTGTAGTCCTCCATATTCCCTACTCCCCGGTATGACGTGCATCAGCATAGGTTCTGCCGGGTCGTTGATAACCTTCTTGCGATTGAATGAGTGAAACCGATTCACCGCTTCCGCTCGTGTTCGGATCGTATACATACCTCCCGCAGGCACTCCTTCCGAAAAGGCGTGCAACGGTCCGTAGGAGCCGAATCGCCGAACTGTATTCGGGCGTTCATACACATTCAAATACCGTTGCCCATGAGCGACTATATGACGCTTGTTGAGCTCTGACTGTTGTTCGAAATCACCCTTGAACGTCCAGGTTTGCGACTCCGGCTTCGTTTCGAACGGCAAGGCCTTTTCAACAATGCGATCCGCCGCTACAATGTAACGATCCAACAGATAACCGGACGTCACCAGCATATCGCCTACATTGTCCTGATGCTCTGCCAATCGCTCCCCTGGAAAGGTCTCAGTCGGATCGAACATGCTCATATCCATTTCAAAAAGATCGCTAACCGTATTGAAATATTCGCGATGATTCAATCGCCTCAAAACAGTTTCTCCACCGGTTATCTCGCGCGTCGCATACGCATCGCTCACCGCTTGAGTCAGCCAATCGACCACTGCCTGCCGTTCGCTCGAGCTGGGCTGCGCCTCATCTTCCGGAGGCATATCGCCCAAATTCATCAGGTCCAAGATATCCTGAAAATCAATTAACGCATTGTCATCGGATATCGGATACTCCAACGAATCAAATCGACGATTGCCCTTCTGCTTCTCTTCTCCATGACATCCAATACAATACTCCTCCAAAAATGGACGTATCCGATTATCGAATGCGATCGGATCGAAACCCACGGATCCAACATCGTTTCCATGCAACAAAAAGCAGCCCAATAGGCTACCGAAAACCAAAACGCTTTTCACTCTCATGCGAGTTCCAAACCGGTGAGCGTTCCTGAACTCGTACCAAATGTTTCCGTCTCGACGCCGAATCGTTGAAGCATCGACAAATAAAGATTACACAAAGGAACGCGCTTTATTTTTTCAGTTGGAAAGCGCTTGTGCTCGCCCAGCTTGTAACCGCCTCCTACCAATATAATCGGCAGATCCGTATTCACATGAGCATTCCCATTCCCCATTCCACTACCGAACATCACCATTGAACTATCCAGCAAGGTCCCATTCGAATCCGGTTCTCTAATCGATTTTAGTTTTTCCAGAAAACGTGCCAATTGCTGCATCTGATACAACTCGATCTTCACTAACCCCTCGATCCGATCGGCTTTCTTTCCATGATGCGACAGGGAATGATAACCCGAGCTCAATCCGAAAAACGACGTATCGAAATTCGTACCTGCCATTTCGAATGACGCCACGCGCGTCGAATCGGTTTTCAACGCAATCGCAATAAGATCGTACAACACCGGAATATCCTCAACCAGACTGCGATCCTCCGGTTCTCCCATTGGAGCCTTTGGCTTAGACACTTTCGCCCAACGCTTATCCAACTCGAGGTTAACTTCAACGTCCCGAACCGAAGTAAAATACTCGTCTAGCTTGTCTTTATCCTGCCCGCTCAATCGGCGCTTTAAATTCGATGCCTCATCCTTAACCGAATCAAGAATCGAGCTTCTCAGTTCGAAATTATCCGCTGCCTCTTCCTGAGCCTTCGCATCTACATTGATAAACAGCTTTCGAAACAATTCCCGCGGACCCGCAATCGGCGGTACCCGAACACCCGTTCGAGTCCAGCACATCTGGCAACCGCCATGCAAACCGTCTTCCGAACCAATCGTGAGCGACGGGAAACGCGTCTCCGCACCCACATGCTCGGCAGCCCGTTGATCCACGCTGATGTTCCCCTCAGGCATTCCCTTCGCGTCGCCCATCTTCACTCCGCTCAAGAAAGAATGCACCGAAAAGTGCCCTCCCTTAATATCATGATCGAGATGCGAAAATACCGAAAAGTCTTTCCTGTGTTTTTCGAGAGGCGCCAATAGAGGCGTCATTTGATAATTCGCTCCGGCCTCCTTCGGGAAAAAGCGTTTCGGGTACATGCCAAATGAATTCCCGATGCACACCATTCGCGTTGGCGGACGAACACCCGATGCCTTTATAGCGCCTGCAGGCAATGATGCCGAAACCGACTCCAAAGCAGGCAAAGCCAGAGTGGCAAAAGAAGACTTTAAGAAAACGCGTCTGTTCATATCAGTTAGCCGGGGTAATCTACTGGGGATAAATCAGCGATCCCCGTCTCATTTACTATACATTCCCTAAAATCGGACAATTTTCAAGCCAGCCCCACAAACCCTCCCCGCGAACAACCGCACTCAGAAGGAGCAACCACATCGCTCCTTCCTTTTATCCAACAGCAACTTCCTGTCTTGCCTTGAGGAAACGATTGGCTAACAAGACCTCTTTCCACCTTCTCTTATTACTCACTATGAAACTTGATCACCCCCGAGCGCATCGTAGCGCCTGCTTGAAAATCACCCTCATCCTTCTCCTCGTTTGGTTCGTCGTCAGTTGTTGCGGCGGCATATTCTTCCGGGATTGGCTCGACGCCAATATGCCTTCGATAGGAAGCGCTCCTTTCGGATTTTGGATCGCGCAGCAAGGCTCGATCATCAGCTTCGTACTGATTCTGATCGTTTACGCAGTCCTCATGAATCGCTTGGACAACAAGCACGGCTACACCGAAGAAAACTAGGAATACGACATGACTCAAGGACTCCTCAACGGCATTTTCATCGGCCTCACTTTCGCCATCTACATCACTATCGCGATTCGTTCGCGAGCGGGCTCGACCAAAGAATACTACACGGCAGGCGGCGGCGTTTCTCCAATCGCCAACGGCATGGCAACCGCAGCCGACTGGATGTCAGCAGCGACATTCATCTCCATGGCGGGGACTGTCGCTATCAGCGGCTACGATGCCTCTCGATTCCTCATGGGTTGGACAGGCGGTTTCGTGCTTCTTACGGTTCTCATGGTTCCGTACCTTCGAAAATTCAACAAAGCCACCGTTCCTGATTTCGTTGGCGACCGCTATTATTCCCGCGTCGCGCGTGGCGTGGCAGTGATCTGCGCGATCTTCATTTGCATGACCTATATTATGGGGCAAATGCGCGGAGTCGGAGTGGTCTTCTCACAACTCTTCGGGATCGGCGTTCCTGCCGGAGTGTTGACGGGCGCAGCCATCGTTTTCTTTTATGCAGGTCTAGGCGGCATGAAAGGGATTACCTATACGCAAGTCGCTCAATATTGCGTTATGGCATTCGCATATACGATTCCCGCTATATTTATCGCGATGGCAATGACCGGCAATGTTATTCCTCAGTTGGGACTCATCGGCAACTATACGGTCGGCGGCGAAAGCGTTCCATTTCTGCAAAAGCTCAACAACATCAATACCGAACTCGGATTCCAGGAATACACTTCGGGCAAGATGTCCACGATTAACATGTTTTGCATAACCGCCGCTCTCATGTGCGGAACCGCAGGACTGCCCCACGTTATCGTTCGATTCTTCACGGTCAAAAATGTGAAATCCGTTCGCAAGTCAGCTTGCTGGACGCTCGGATTCATCGCCGTCATCTACCTTACCGCTCCGACCATCGGAGCGTTTTCCCGAGTCAACCTGATCGAAAAGCTCCACAACACCAGCTACGCTGAAGCACCTGACTGGTTCAAGGCATTCGAAAACACCGGTCAAATGGCCTGGGTTGATAAAAACGGCGACGGAGCCATCCAGTATTTCGGAGCCGGCAAATCCGACATGGGCACCAATTCCGTTTTCCAAGGCAAAGGTCCCACCTACCCCGATCCTGAAAATCAACGCATAGGCTCACAAGGACAACGATTGCTAGCCAACAAGGCCGACGACTCCAATCCGAACGAACTCTATTTCGGCAACGACATCATGGTCATGGCCAATCCATATATGGCCGGTCTGCCAATGTGGGTCATCGCATTGCTCATGGCCGGTTGCATCGCCGCGGCGCTCTCAACGGCGGCAGGGCTCCTGCTCGTGCTCTCGACTTCGATCTCTCACGATTTGATGAAGAAGATCGTTAACCCCAAACTCACCGATAAGGAAGAGGTTAAATACGCACGGATGGCTTCCTTCGCCGCGCTCGTGGTCGCCGCCTACTTCGGGATCAACCCGCCATCTGCATTCATCGCGAAAACCGTCGCGTTCGCATTCGGCCTGGCAGCATCGTCTTTCTTTCCAACATTACTAATGGGAATCTTCTCAAAGCGGGTAAACCGCGAGGGGGGCATAGCCGGAATGTTCTGCGGCATCGCCTTCACTAGCGGTTATATCGTCTATTTCCAATTCCTCGGAGGCACTACTGATCAGCTATTGTTCGGAATCACTCCAGAAGGGATTGGCTTCGTAGGAATGTTGATCAACTTCGCTGTAGCGTTCTCGGTCAGCGCTTTCACCTCTCCCCCTCCCAAACACGTTCAGGAAATGGTTGAAAACATCCATATTCCTACCGGAGCGGGCGAAGCAGAAACGCACGATTTCGAAATCTAATTCTCCTATAAAGAATTGTTGGCATTCGCAAAGCAGGTCCTATCCTGAATCGCAATGCTTCCCCCCGATTCCGAAAAGCTACCTCGTTTAAGTATAGCCTTAATCCCCGTCTACGCGCTCATCGCGTTGCTCTACGGAGCTATTCGCTATCTGGATGCGTCGCCTCATATCCCGATCATACTCGCATGCTCCGCGGCGGGATTAATAGCTCTTTACCTCGGTTACACCTGGAAACATCTCTTAGATTCGATCGTCAAAAGTATCAGTATCGCCCTGCCATCCATTCTAATACTCTTG
>Ga0315327_10001844_pt1 | contig 11146 bp, 11 predicted proteins | sample M110032315metaG_FD_203460 | JGI IMG/M metagenome (GOLD analysis project Ga0315327, IMG submission 203460) | Ammonia-oxidizing marine archaeal communities from Monterey Bay, California, United States - M1 100m 32315 | ecosystem: Environmental > Aquatic > Marine > Coastal | place: USA: California... | reverse complement strand
ATCAGTTTCACTTTGAAATTTAAAACCGTCTGATTCTAATTCGGTTTTTAACTGTTGGAAATTTTCAATTATTCCATTATGAACAATTGCAATTTTTCCTGAATTACTGTAATGTGGATGTGCATTTTCTTTAGTAACTTTTCCATGTGTTGCCCATCTAGTATGACCTATTCCAATTTTTCCTGGCATTTCATGTAAATTAAGATTCTTACTTACTTCAGAAACTTTACCTATGCCCTTTTTGACATTTATTGTGTTACCATTTTTTGTAGCTATACCTACACTATCATACCCACGATACTCCATTTTTTCTAGGGATCTAACTAGAATCGGTGCGGCATCTTTACTACCACAATAACCTATTATTGAGCACATTAGCCAAGGTTGAATCCATATACATACAAACTTTTACAATCTTTTGTACACAAATTAATGTAAAAGTCTTAAAACAAAGAGATTTTCTTAACCATAATGGAAAATAATGAAAATAAAAGATATAGTAATACTTCATGGATAGTTTTTCTATTTTCTATTTCAATAGTTTTAATTAGTTTAATTCCAGTTATATTTCCTGCATTATTCTCAGAGATATTTTTTAAAAGTGAGTTAGATAGTTATGGTATTTCTACACCTTACAATATGGAACCATTTGAACTTGGTGCATTAGCAATTCCATTACTAGTAACAAATATTTTATTTTTTCCTATATTTTTCTTTTTAAAAAATAAAGATTTTCAAAGAAAAATTAAATTACTAACAGAATTCAAAATATCTCGTAACATAGCAATAATTGTAATATGTATAATGATTTCTGTCTATATTGTTGTATCAATAACAGAACTAGACATTGGTGATGAAATTTATGGAGACTGGGAACGATTAAAACATAAATTATTGAATATGGATAGTATTTTTCCAAATGAGGTTATGGCATTTGAACCTCATTTAAAAATTACATTACTAAAAATTTCACAGATTATTTTTGACAATTTCTTTGTAATGCCGCTTTTATCAAGCATAGGACTATTAATTGTAACTTATCTATTTACTAGAGAAATTACAAATAGTAGACTTGCAGGATTAGTTGCATTAAGTATCGTATTACCAAGTAATTTGTTTTTAACATTTGATACTTCTGCAGCTTTTGCATCATTTTGGATACTGTTTTATCTACTATCATTGTACTTTGTGATCAAAGTATGGCCATTATCACCAATTTTTCATGTATTTTCAATACTCTCAAAATTAGTGACCATTGCTTATACACCAATGAGTATTTTCTTTATTCTTAATTCTGAAATATCAAAACGTAAAAAAATAATAACTCTATTAGGTTTTATTTTGATGATAATAATTTCATTAATCTTATTTGGTGCACACGAAAAAAATTTAATCGATTGGAATTCTGATGAATTTTGGCTTGGATTTACAGTGTTAGCATTTCAAATGAGGCTTGATGGTATTATTGTGCTATTTCTACTACCTTTAACAGTATTATTATTCATAGTATCAAAGAATAATAGATATGCAAATAGCATTTTGGTTCTAATAACTGGAACACTACTTATTTCACCATTAATTTCGGGATTTACAGATTTTACAAATCAGCCATACAGACTTTTGTCATTTGTCGTATTCTTTTCAGTTGGTGTTGGATTACTTTTTACAAATAGGAATGTTAGATAATTTTAACAAAATTCCAATTGGTTGTTATTACATCACCAGGATATGCCATATAGCCATCATGGAATATTCGGAGTGAAATAATTTCTTTCCCATCTTTATCATTTGAATTTGAAATTAATTGACTATCAGTAGATAAAGTGGTTGTCTCAATTTGTGTTACTTGTTGTCTAACAATTACTTCAATGAAATCTCCATTAACACTATACTTAGGATCTTGACCTCTAGAACTTTCAGTGTTGATCAATTCTATTATAGTTTCATTATCTAATGTACCGATTTTATCAGATTCAATATACGATAAAAGATTACCATCTGAATCTCTATGTATTATCTGAACAAACGCATAGAAACGAAAATTATCATCTTGAATAATCTTTACAGATGGCTTATTGATATTTAATTCTGAAGTTACTTCTTGAGCTGTGATTGTTGAGATTACAGGAACTAATATAATTAAAAATAGTACAAGAGTAAGAATTCGAAAGTTCATTAGTTATTATTTGTTAATTAATATTTTAAATAGATATCCAAGGAAATATTCATTGATTTATCAACTGTTTAAGTCCTTCTTTGAGAGATATTTTAGGCAAATAAGAAAGCATGTTGGTTGCAAGTGATATATCTGCGTGACTATGAATTATTTCACCAGGATTTCTAGGTTCATATTCAATTGAAATAGATTTTTTTCCAGAAACTGAAATCATCATTTCTGCAAGTTCAATAATTTTTGTACCTACACCACTTGCAATATTGATTACTTCTCCTTTCATACCTTCAATTTTTTGTATAGATAAAATAATGGCATCTACAACATCATACACAGATACAAAATCTCTAACGGAATTACCGTCTCCAAATATAGTTAGATTAGTCTCGCTTTTGATATTCTCTAAAAATTTTGTGATTACTCCAGCATATTTGATGTTTTGCCCAATTCCATAGACATTAAAAAATCTCAAATTTAGGCAATTGATATCATGTGATTTTGAAAAATCTCCTAAAATTTGTTCCATTGCAAGTTTACTTTCACCATATGGTGATTGTGGTCTTATAGGTGAAGTCTCTGATAATGATTTAGTTGATTCCCCATAAATTGAGGCACTAGATGCAGCTATTACGTTGACATCATTCTTTACGCATGCATTAAGAACATTTCTTGTTCCAGAAATATTTACCAGATTATTATACAGTGGATCTTTAATAGAATCTAAAACATCAGTCTGAGCAGCTAAATGAATGCATATATCAAAATTTGCAAGAGAATTTGTAAGATGTTTAGCATCTGTAATATTACCACAGATAAAATTTGCACCTAAATCTTGCAGTTTTTTAGCACAATCTTCTGAACTATTAACAAGTGAATCATAAATTGTAACATTATGACCATTTTCTAATAGAGATTCTGTTAGGAATTTTCCAATAAAGCCGATTCCGCCTGTAACAAAAATATTCATTTGTTTTGAAATGTATTTTTAGTCTATAAACTCTATGATGTTCCTATGAGTTCTTTGTATAGTGATATCGCTTGTGATTCGTCTTCTGGTCCTACTACAACTGCAGAACCCCTCTTCATAAAACTAACAGAGAGATCATTTGTACGTAAAGATAATCCTAAATCACCTTGAGCCTCAACTACAAACCCTCTTTCTTTTGCTTTAGCAGTAACAGCAATACTATCTATTAGAAAGTTATGTGTTGGTGTAATTGAAAATGTTCTTTTTCCTCTATTTCTTCCACACAATTCTTCTAAAATTAATTCTTCTTTAACTTGCTCAGACTTTTTTCCAGAACCACAAACTGAGCATTCATCTTGCTTGAACATTTTAACAGATGAAAATTCTAAATTCTCCAAATCTATACTTAGAAATTTTTCTGATGACTTTGGAGTTTTTCCTATTAAAATATCAACTGCCTCATGTACTTCTAGACCACCAATAACAGACAGAATTGATGGGTGTACTCCTTCTATACTACAAGTTGGCATTGCATCCTCATCTAAGGTTGGAAACAAGCAGTGATAACATGCTGTCTTTTTTGGCAATACTGTAAATACTTGACCTGTAACACCAACTGCTGCTCCTGTAACAAATGGAATATTCTTTTCTACACATGCTTTGTTTAATGAATAACGAGCATTAACACTGTCAAGTGCGTCTACGACAACATCACAATCTTCTATTACATCAAGTGCTGTGTAATCGTTTACAGAAATGGGAAGTGCTTCTATCTCAACTTGTGGATTTAATTTCTTTAATTTCTTTGCTGCAACTTCAACCTTGACTTGACCCACATCATCTTCATCAAACATTGTTTGTCTGTGTAGATTTGAAAGTTCAATTACATCTCTATCAACAATTCGAAGCTTACCAACACCCATTGCAGCCAAACGTGTTGTAATTGGATTACCAAGACCACCAACACCAACAACACAAACGACGGAATTTTTTAATTTTAATTGCCCATCATAACCAATTTGCTCTAACATTACTTGTCTAGAAAACCTATCAAGTTCTTTTTCAGAAAGGTCAGAACCGCCAGCAACAGCTGGTAAGATATAGATTTCATCAGCATCATTTAACGGTGTATCAATTCCATCAGAAAATGCTGCATTTTTTCCATTAATGTAAATATTAATCAGTGAACGTGGAGAACCGTTTGCCTCTAATACTCTTCTCTTAAAATCATCACCCATTATTTCTGAAATCTTTTCAAAAGATTCCTTTAATGTTAAAGCGTCAAGTTCTGTCTTTTTTTCGCCACTACCTGCGTTGAGAACAGATGGAATTGTAAAAGTAATTTTTGCCATTATATCATCATCCAATTATAGCTGAAATTTTAGCCACATCAGCTTGCATAACATTTGGCTTTGTAAGTACACTCATAATTGACTCTGTAGTCTTGAGGCCATTGCCAGTAACATAGCATATTGTAGTCTCATTTTTATCGATTTTACCATCTTCAACCATTTTCTTTAGAACTGAGACAGAAACTCCACCTGCAGGCTCGGTAAAAATACCTTCAGTCTTTGCTAGGAGTAAAATTGCATCAAGAATTTCTTTATTGTTGGTTTCTTCTGCTATTCCATTGTATTGTTTTAGCCTTTTTAGGACATAACGTCCATCACCAGGATCACCAATAGCCAAACTCTTTGCAACTGTATCTGGTTGTTCTACTGGAATTACTTTTTCACTGTTTTTCTTAAATGCATCAACAATTGGTGCACATCCATGTGGTTGTGCTGAATGAATATGCATTGATGATAAATCATCTAATAATGAAACTGTTTGTAATTCTTCAAAACCCTTACAAATTGCATTTAACATTGCACCACTACCTGTTGGTACAACTAAATGACTTGGTACATTCCAGTCTAATTGTTCTGCTACTTCATAAGCAAGTGTTTTTGATCCTTCAACATAATATGATCTCAAATTAATATTAACAACACCTACACCCTTACTATCTCCTATCTGTGCTGCAATCCTGTTTGCATCATCATATGTTCCATCAACTGAAATGTATTCTGCTCCATAAGACAATGCTTGTGCTATCTTTGCTGTTTCAATATCACTTGGTGCAAATATGTAACATGGCATATTTGCCTTTGCAGCATGTGCGGCAGTTGCTGATGCCAAATTTCCAGTAGATGCACATCCCACTGATTTTAATCCAAATTCCTTGGCCTTTGATATTGCGACACCCGCTGGTCTATCCTTAAATGAAAACGTTGGATTTACAGAATCATTTTTAATGTAAAGATTATTCAATCCTAATTCTTTTCCTAATTTTTCTGCCCTCACAAGAGGTGTCATTCCTGCTTCAATACTAACAATATTATTTTTATCTTCGATTGGTAATAATTCAAAATAACGCCAGTATGTACTTTCTCTATTCTTGAATGTATCTTTTGTAATTGACGGAAAATTATATTTTACATCTAGCGGTCCAAAACATTCATCACAAACATACTTGAAAGTAGGTTCATATTCCTTTTTACATTCTCTACACTCAAGTTGTGTCTTTGCCATTATGATTTTATCTCAAGATACCTTCTTAAAATATCCTAATATCAAGTTAAGTAATACTTAATTTTTCTATTGCTAAGATCAATAGAAAATTATCATATTCAGGATAATATTTGATACTATTTTAAAAATAAGTCTGGATAAAAAAAAATTTAAGGGTAAAAATTAGGAAAGAACTATGAATAAGGCCATTGGGATTGGAGCTGGGATTGGAGCTTTCATCATAGTAGCTATAATTGCATATCAGGTTAATGAAAATATGTTTCCAACCCAGTACCAGGAAAATTTTCGGATTTTAGGTCCATTAACAATTGACAAAGACAAATATGTTTTGGGTGAAAATGTTTATGGATTTATGAGTTTGCACCCACTTGAAGCTGGCGCTGTTTCATTTTACATACCAAATGGTGATCTGTATTATTCAGTTGGTTTTAATGGTAGTTCATATCCAGATCAAAAATTTTATTTTAGACCGATGTTGGAACATATCCGTAACATTTGTACAGCTGAAGAAATTGTTGGTACATGGACTGTCACAATCACTGGGAAAACACTTACAGATGATCGATTAAATTTAACTATTGAACCCAAAACAATGAAATTTGAATTTGTGAATAAAATATTACCAGGTCTCGAAGATAAATGGAGCGGCAATGTTTGTACTGAAAAACCTAAAGAATCTCAACTAGAGATTTATAATCCAGGCTCGGCTCCTTAATATCTAACTTGAATTCCACTATCTTTTATAATTTGTTTAACACGATCTACAGAATGATCTTCATAATGAAATATTGATGCAGCTAAAGCAGCACTTACATCACTTTCTTTAAAAATTTCAATCATATGCTCAGGACTACCACAACCACCTGAAGCAATTACAGGTATTGAAACATTATTTACAATTTGATTAGTAAGTAAAGTATCATATCCATCTTTTGTTCCATCTCTATCTATACTAGTTAGTAATATTTCACCAGCACCAAAATTTTCAACTTTTTGTGCCCAATCAATCACATCTAATCCAGTGCCTGTTTTTCCACCATAAATGAAAACCTCAAACCAAAATTCTTTATCATTCTCAGTGAAAATATTTTTTCCTTTTTCAAGATTGTAGTTTCTTTTTGCATCAATAGCTACAACTACACATTGTCGACCAAATAGTTCCATTAGTTCAGTTAGTACATCCGGATTCTTGACTGCACCTGTGTTAATTGCTACCTTATCAGCTCCATTAAGTAGAATATCTCTTGCATGTTGTAGTAATTTTACACCACCCCCAACTGTAAATGGAATGTCTATAACTTCAGCAACTTTTTTGACAAGTGATTTCATTGTTTCACGTTGTTCAGATGATGCTGTTATATCAAGAAAGATTAGCTCATCTGCTCCTTCATTACTATATTTTTCAGCCAATAACACAGGATCACCTGCATCTTTTATTGATTCAAAATGTAGTCCTTTGACAACTCTACCATTAGCTACATCAAGACATGGAATTATACGCTTAGTTAATGTCAAATTGTTTTTGCCTCCTCAATTGAGATCAATCCTTCATAAAGTGCTTTTCCTAAAATTACTCCATATGGATTATATTTTTTGATTTGTTCCACATCTTCAAGTTTTGATATTCCACCACTTGCGATTATATTCGTCCCATTAACTTGACAAACTTGTTCCAGTGAAATAATATCAGGACCTTCTAAAGTTCCATCTTTTGAAACATTTGTGGTTAGAAATTCTGAAAATCCATCCTTGGCAAATTCATTAGTAGTATTTACTAATTCTACACCAGTATTTTTCTGCCATCCATGTGTAACAATTTCGCCATCAACATGATCGATTGATACAACAAGTCGATCTTTTCCAAACTGTGAAATCATTTCTAACAAGATTTGTTCTTGTTCGCTCTGTTTTAGTTGCATAGCTAGTGTTCCAATAACAACTCTCTCTGCAAAGTCTAACGTAGTAGCAATCTTTGTGATATCTCTTAATCCGCCTGCTACCTGAATTGGTATAGAGACATTTTTACTGATTTCTTTTAATGCTTCGTAATTTTCACCTAGTCCAAGTGTTGCGTCTAGATCTACAAGATGTAACATATCAGCACCTGACTCCTCCCATTTTTTTGCGATTTGTACAGGATTATTACTGTAAACAGTTTTTTGATTTGGGTCACCTTTGAAAAGACGAACTACTTCTCCATTCATTAGATCAATTGCTGGAATTATCTTCATTGTTTACACTCTCTGAGAAAATTTTTTATCATTAATGATCCAACTTTTCCAGATTTTTCAGGATGAAATTGTGTTCCAAAGTAAATTCCTTTTTCAATTACAGCAGGTACACTAATTCCATAGTCTGTATCTGCAACAACAATTTGTTCATCCAATGGTTTTGCCCTGTATGAGTGTACAAAATATACCCAAGAACCATCATCTACCCCATTTAGAATTTTACTTTCTTTTTTAATCTGCAAACTATTCCATCCCATATGAGGAATTTTCATATCGTTTGGTAATAATACAACCTCACCATTTAGAACATCAAGACCGTTTTCTTTTCCTTCTTCACTTTTTGCAAAAAACATCTCCATCCCAAGACATATTCCTAATACTGGTATCTTATCTTTTACAAAGTCTTTGAACTGTGTTGCAGAATAATCTCGTATACTACGTATGGCTGGATCAAAATTTCCAACTCCTGGTAGTAAAATTCCAGCAAAATCTTTTGCTTGGTCAAAACTTGTAATTACGTCTACAGATGCACCATTTTTTTCAAGTGAAGTCTTTAGACTAAAGATATTTCCTGCTCCATAATCAAATATTGCAACACTAACCATTACATAGCGCCTTTAGTACTTGGAATTCCTTTTTGTTTTGAATCTTTTGAAGAAGCATTTCTTAGTCCCACTGCCATTGATTTAATTGCAGCCTCAATTTTGTGATGATCATTTTCTCCATACTTTACAGTAACGTGGATACAACAATTCAAATTCTGTGATAGTGATTGAAAGAAGTGGTCTATGTCTTCTTTAGACATTCCTTCAATTTTGCTCCTTTTCATAGAGAGAGATATCTTACTGAATGGTCGTTTTACCAAGTCAATTGATACTTCTGCAAGGGATTCATCCATGGGAACAGATGCATAGCTAAATCTTGTAATTCCTGTTCTGGTTCCTAATGCTTTGTCTACTGCAGAGCCAATTGTTATTGCAGTATCTTCAATCAAGTGGTGTTCAATGCCATCCTTTGATTTTGCCTTAACTGAAAGATCCATCATGGAGTGCTTGCCAAAGGATGTGATTAGGTGATCTAGAAAGCTAATTCCAGTGTTAATTGAAGTTTTTCCAGTACCATCTAGGTTCAGATTTACTGTAACGCTAGTTTCTTTGGTTTCTCTTTTTAGATTTGATTTTCTTGATTTCATGAAAACACCGAGTTTGATATGTAATTAAACCAGATTTAATACCTTCGGAATCTGTGAAATTGAATCTAAAATTATAGGCACATTGTTATTTTTGAACATCTCAAGTTTAATTTCAGGTTTTTTACTTGTTCCATAAATTCCACAAAAAGTGGTTTTGAAGCCCATTTCTGTGGCTTTATTTGCCATCAACATGTCTTCCATTGAATCACCTACATAGATACAGTGTTTTGAATTTAAGCCTCTAATTGATTTTAGAAGTGGTTCAACGTTTGGTTTTGCCAGTTCCTTTGATTCATCTTCTAGAAATATAGAATTTGAAATATCAAAATTATTTAAGAAATCTTTTAATGAATAAGAAAAAGCAAACTTTCCTCTGCCAGTAACTATTGCAATTTTGTTTGTAAATTTTCTTTGTAGTGCAGAAACTATTTCTGAATTGATTAGAACTTTGTCTTTTTCTATCAAACCATTGGTTTCTATTGTTGCAGGTTTTGTGTAAATCTTCTCATATAGTTCTGCTCCATAGAAAATCTGATCAAATATTGTATAGATGTAACTTGTTTCATGTAAATTAAAATAATTCAATTTTTCTTTTATGCTTGTAATATCTACATTAATACTTGTAAGATATTTATCCACTGAAAGTATTCCTGTCTCATCAGAATTATCAATTACATCTTTAATTATCTCTGTAAATGATTTTCCTAATTCTTTTGCTGCAAACGAAGTAAGTATTACTGCATAACAAACTGCAACTTCATCATTAAATCCACCTTTTGACTTGAAGCCATAAAGAATATCTGGTGTAACAATATTATCAGCTTGAACATCTAAGATATCGTTTAAGATATACGATGTGGTTTTGTTTATTGCAGTATCATATGATTCTGTAATATCTACGAGCACGCCGTCACAATCAAAAATTATTGCATCAGCATTTTTTATATCATCAACAACTGAATCTGAGACAAGCACGTTGCTTGAAGTATCTTTCATGGTCATTCTAAAAGATCACGTATTGCCAGCAAGAATTTTGAGTTCATTTCAGAAGTTCCTACAGTTACTCGTAGACAGCCTTTGTGTACGCCTAGTTTTCCGAGTTTACGAATAGAAATTCCTTGTTCGATTAGTGCATTGTATACTCTTCTATCTGCTCCTCTTGCATCAAAAAGTACAAAATTTGCATTTGAGTCAAATACATCAAATGCTTCAGTTTTTCTTAAACTTTGTATGATTTTCTTTCTTTCATTTTTGACTAATGAAAAGATTGATGCTATCTTGTTTGATTTCTCCAAGGCCAATATTCCACATTGAATTGCTAGTGTGTTTAATGGATATGGATATTGTATAATTTTTGTAAAGACATCGGCTATTTTCTTGCTTGCTGCAAAATATCCTAACCTTAGACCAGCTAGTCCAAATGCCTTGGATAGTGTTCGTACTACGATTAGATTATCAAATTGTTTGACAAGACTAACCACTGATGAATCTGCAAATTCTACATATGCCTCATCAATAATTATTGGTCCTTTGAATGATTTGATTAGCTTCTTCAGTTCGCTTCTTGTGAATTGAAATCCTGTGGGATTGTTTGGTGAATCCAAGTAAATCATGTCTGCAGAACTGGATTTTTTTATGAAATCATCTATGTTGAGTTTCATCTTCTCAGAAAATGGAATTTTAATCGTTGGGATTGAATATAATTTGCATCTTTCCTCGAAGAATCCAAAAGTTGGATCAGATGTTAGAATTTTAGTTTTCTTGGAACACAGGTTTACTAACATTAAATCAAGAATTTGGTCTGAACCATTACCAACTCCAATCATGCTAGCAGGAACCTTCAGATACTTTGCCAGTTCTGAAATGAGATTTTCAATGTCGCCTAATGGATACTGTCTTACATCACAGCGTTTCTGTGCCTCTCGGATTAATTCTGCCTGAAATTCTTTTTTGATTGCAAAGTTTTCGTTTGAGTCAAGCTTGATTGCATCTGAAACTTTTTCCGGTTT
>Ga0315327_10001843_pt1 | contig 11148 bp, 6 predicted proteins | sample M110032315metaG_FD_203460 | JGI IMG/M metagenome (GOLD analysis project Ga0315327, IMG submission 203460) | Ammonia-oxidizing marine archaeal communities from Monterey Bay, California, United States - M1 100m 32315 | ecosystem: Environmental > Aquatic > Marine > Coastal | place: USA: California... | reverse complement strand
TAACACCGGAGCCGCAATAACACGCCCTAAGTTAAAACACAATCCGCCTCCCGTCCCACGCAACCGCGATGGGAACAGCTCAGGAAAGTAGATAGCATAACCCGAATGAATACCGCTCACCAGAAACCCGAACACAGGCAGTGCCCACCAGTAGAAAATAACGCTTTTCTCCGTAAGCAAACCAAACAGCAACGCGCTGCTGGCAAAGACTCCCACAAAGAAAAATGAAAACGCACCCCGTCGACCTATCCGTTCACTGATCGGACCAAAAGCGAGCATGCCTATCAGACCGCCCGTCATCACCAGAAAGTGCCCAGTCATTTCCTTCTTTTTAATCTGACTGAAATTTGCCTTAAGAACCGCTTCGCTATCCACAGAGGACCCTTCATTTTGCATAACCACCTCCCGCTCCGCCGCGCCGCGCATCAAGTCGCGTCCATAGATTTTAACTCCCCAAAACGTTGCCAAACCGATCGAAGCCAAAGCCACACCCACCAACGTTTTTCGCCTCAAATCGCCCTTGAACAAATCTCCAATTCGCCCCGCACGCTTGGTTGGGTCTTTTTTCGCGACCTCCTGCGCTCGTTTCCAACTCTCAGGTTCCTTCAATTTGGCGCGTATCCAAATAGTTAATAAAGCAGGCAACACGCCTATCCCAAAAGCCAACCGCCAATTCAGATCCGGTATCGCCTCAGTCTGAATCGCTGGGTTCCCTACTATAAAAGCTCCCGCTGCGATTGCCAGATACGAACCTAAAGTGCTGGTCGCATGAAAGATGCCTAACGAACGCACACGGGCCCAACGCGGAATCACCTCCGCAACCATAGCGCTAGCCACTGCCCATTCACCTCCCACGCCCATCGCAACGAAAAACCGCAGCACAATCATCTGCCACGCTTCTTGAGAGAAAGCCGTCATGCAAGTAAAGATAGAATACACCAAAATGGTTATTATCATCGTCCGCGCTCGGCCAATACGATCACTCAACATTCCAAAAAAAACACCGCCGACCGCTCCGCCAATTAGGAATACTCCCAACGCCAACTTCGCTACCGCATCCCGCTTTTCCATTGGCACATCAGGCGGCAAAAGCGACGCCATCATTTCATTCATGCTCGTGACGAATATCTGTCCTTCAAACGTATCGAAAACCCACCCTAACGACGCGATGAATAACACCAGCCATTGATAGCGCGTGACGCCTTCCCACCAGGGGGTCTTCTCATCGCGACTGGCTTCGTTGCTCATAATTCGATTTTTTCATAGAATCACTCTCCTAGTTTCGATCGAACGTTGGACAGCCTCACAAGAGACAATTGACCAAACACCGTTAATCCTTCCGCATTTGAGATCGATTGCGCACGATTGCTCGCCAAAGCGCCCAGAACCAAACAGGCTGGATCGAATGGCTTCGGTTATAGACATTGATCGATTATTTTAATCCAGGGTTATCTTCCTACCTTCGGTATGATAACGCGTCCTCCTGCCTGTCTCGTATGACATTTGAGCCATGATCGTGGCCACGGCGTGCCGGTAGCCTGTTTCAAGAGGCGCGTGAGGCTCGACCTTGCCACGCAAAGCTTGGAACCAGTTCAGGAAGTGATCCGGACGCTCAATTGATTCCACTTCGTTTTTGCCGCGTATCGATCCGTCTCGATTAATTCCCCCTTCTGCCGTGTAAACGCCGATACCGCGACGGGCAAGTTCGAGAGTGCCTTTCTCTCCCATTATCCGAGTACGGTTGCCACTGCCGTTTCCGAAATTCGTCGTGTAGGTGACCACGGTATCTTCTGGGTAGCTCCAAATCGCATCAATCTGGTCGGGTGCCGTGAATTGGTATTCGTCTTTCCAGGTATAAGTACCTCCATGACAATTACAGGTTTCGGGAATGTGGAGACCTGTCAAGTAGTGCACCAGATCAATGTAGTGCGAACCCCATTGCGGTACCGGGCCCTGAGAAAACTCGTAGTAGCCATACCACCCGGTGTAAATCAACGGATCGAAAGGTTTGTCGATTACTCCATTGGTAAACTCGTCCCAATCTAAATCCTCTTTTCTTATCTTTGGATTTAGCCGCTTATACCAATAAGGCTTGTCTGCCCCGTTGCGCACCTGTTCGACACGGGATAGATGGCCGAGGATGCCGGTTTTCAGGAGTTTCTGAGTACCCACGTTCGGGGCTTCCGTCCTATGTTGAGTCCCTATCTGGACAATGATCTTCGCTTCTTCAGCCGCATCTACAGCGCGCTTTAATGCTTCAAACTCGATACCAAGAGGTTTCTCTGCGTAACAGTGCTTTCCCGCCTTGGCCACAGCTTCAAGGTGGAGCGTGTGAACGTGATCAGGCGACGCGATCATCACCGCATCCAGATCCTTCATCTCCAACATGTCGCGATAGCTTGTGAATTGTTTCGGGGTTTTCCCCGACCACTCCTTTACATGGGCGGCTGCCTTTACCTGGGCTGGCCGGTAAGGATCGCAAACAGCGACGACTTCGAGATTCTCTGCCTGCGCGTGTTGCTTTACATATCGCTGATGAGTGCCCAGTCCGCGTGACCCACACCCTATCTGGCCGATACGTATACGATCATTAGCACCAATACTGCCAGTGTAAGAAAAGGCCGACGAGGTTAAGGGAATCACCCCCAGCGCGGAGGCAGTTGCCGCTTGCCCGATAAAAGTGCGGCGAGAGATTGAATTAGGCGTTTTTCGTTTCATAGGGATATCATCAGTTCGAAGAGACGCTTTGTAGACTTAAATAAAAAAACCGGCAGGTCTATCGCGGACGATCGGAACCTTTGTTTTCACTTAGCAAAGCAGCGTTAATCCATTTGAGATTTTATTGGGGACGGGGTTATTGCGGCAGCCAAATACGTAGACAACTTCACAATACAATAGATGTTTTCTGCTATTTGCAAGATTCAGCTTTCGCAGTAGGAATACCCACGGCAAACTCCGAAGCATTGAAAAGGTAGCGACCGATCTCCGAGCGGTCATTATTCTAAAGATAGCTGAACGACTTCGTCATTCATTGGCCGCCCGGAGGTCGACCGCGACCACCTTCAGCACTTGCTGAAAAACCTGTCATTTAAAAAGGATACGATTTCTCAATACTATTTCCCACCTTCACACGAGATCCAGAACATCGCGCATCCAGCCCGCTATTCCTATGAGACGTTTTCGGTCCCCACCGGTAACTTCCGCGGTCGCCCAGCCAGAGAACGATACGCTATTCAATTCTTCGCGCACCTTTACCCAATTAACCTCGCCGCCGTCAGTTCCAGTGGCAATACCTTTCCTCTTTAGTTTGACGTCGCCGAACTCCCGGTGACCACGATCTTTAATATCGAGTTTGTAAACGCGGCTACCCAGCGCCTGGGCCCAGTGCTCGGCCGATTGCTCGGTCCAAGTAATCGTGTTGCCGATATCATAATAGGAGCGCACGAATGATGAATCAAAAGAATCAATGAAACGCGCCATTTCTTCGCCCGCTTTTAGAAACGTCGCGCGAACATTCTCGATGCATAGATAGATGTCCGATTTTTCAGCTATCGGTATCGCTTTCCGCACTAATCTTTGCCAATGGTGGAAGTTTTCATCGTAAGACTTTTTCGGATCTTCCTTTGCTAAAACCAAAACCGAATCGCCACCGAGTTGCTTCGCAAGGTTTACGGCACGTACAATATCCGGATTCGACGAATTGATCACTCCATGTACCGGTAGTCCGATCTGCTCACTAGCCTTCACGATTTCGTTCATGTCAACTGGCTCATCGATTTTTAGCTCTACACCGTCAAAACCGATTTCTTTCAACATTCGAAACTTCTCAACAACGCTCAATTCAGGTTCAGCAATCATGTGATACTTTACTGCAATCTTGATCCTTCCTGAGAGTGGCCCTGGTTTCGCAGCGAGGCGCGAAAAGAGAATGGAGCCAAGAGCCGCTAAACCTGCTGTGGATTTCAAAAATTGCCGTCGATCAAATTGATTCATAGAACCGATTTTCAACCTACAGCGAATTGACCGCTTATAAAACTCTAAAAGCATGCGTTTTCAGCAGATTTACTCAAATTCAGGTTTTGTATCAATTATTTGCACTACACTTACCCGAGTTTCCGGAATCCTATTGCCACATACGCTCCAACCCCTTAAACATTAGGACATGATGTCCCCTAAACTTACCCCAAAAAATATTAATCGCCGATCGTTTCTGAAAACCGGGGCCCTCGTCGGAGCGGCCGCGACCATCACGGCGCCCAACATCTTGCGTGGTCATAATCTGAATGAGCGACTCAATATCGCGATGATCGGTATCGGCAATCGCGGTCAACGCAACACCGGTTATTTCGAGAAAGAGAACATTGTCGCCTTATGCGACGTGAATGCCGACAAACTCGGAATAGCCTTCAAGTTTTTTCCAAGGGCACGGAAGGCAACTGACTTCCGTAGATTGTTCGATCACGAGAAGGAATTCGATGCCGTGGTGGTATCCACCCCGGAACATACGCACGCCTTCGCCACCTTGCCCGCTCTTCAATTAGGCAAGCACGTCTATTGCGAAAAACCGCTGACCTACAATATCGAAGAGGCGCGCATCATTCGCATGGCAGCACGCAATGCGAACGTCATAACTCAGATGGGAACGCAAAATCACGCCAACGATAACTACCGGCGCGTGGTTGAACTCATTCAATCTGGGGCGATCGGTAAAGTGTGCGAAGTGCATGTTTGGAATTCACGCGCCTGGGGTTGGCATGAAAGCGAACAAGCAGCCCGCGATGCCAAGGACCGATATATTGTAATCCGCAAGCCGAAGAATTCTCAACCGATACCTAAAAGCCTTAACTGGGATTTATGGCAAGGACCAGCGCCTGATCGGCCTTTCCACAATGATTATTTCGAAGGACCCTTATGGTACCGCTGGTGGGACTTTGGAAACGGCACCATGTCCGACCTCGGAAGCCACTGGATCGACCTTCCCTTCTGGGCTCTGAAACTTGATGCGCCACTGACCATCGAAGCCAAAGGGCCGAAACCGCACAATGCTATCGCCCCCGCTTCGATGCAAGCGATTTATGAATACGGAGCTCGAGACGAACTGCCGCCAGTGAAACTGACCTGGTATCAAGGATTGGAAAAACCTAAAATCTGGAAAGACAACGGTATTCCCCAATGGGCCAATGGACATCTATTCATCGGCGATAAAGGCATGCTGTTGTCCGACTATAATAAATACGTGCTGCTTCCAGAAGAAACATTCGCCAACTTCAAAGGTCCTGATCCATTCATTCCACGTTCGCCCTCTGGCCATCACGAAGACTGGGTAATCGCATGCAAAGGTGGAGCTCCAACCATGTGCGACTTCGAATACTCCGGATTGCTAACCGAGGCCAACCACCTCGGCAACGTCGCCTATCGCGTCGGCAAAAAAATCCACTGGGACGCAAAAGAGATGCGAGCCACCAACGCTCCCGATGCCGAGCAGTTCATTCGTCGCGACTACCGCAAGGGCTGGAACCTCAGTTAGTCGCTCGGCCCCAGTCAACCCTTAATAGGAACCAATGCTGGATCTCCCCAGAGGATATAAAGCAGTCCGTTAGCCGGATCGGGACTGACAGCCTTTGCGGGGGGCGGCTCTGGATAATAGGCAGGAATCGCTTTCGTTCCGATTATTGAATTCATTAGGCGCTGGTAAGCTTCGCCCGAGGACAACCCATCCATCACATGTTCGGCCATGGGGTAAACCTTTGGAAAACCGCCGCAGAGCCCCATATGCCCCAACATCATGACGGAGCCATTATCCATGGCGTGAAAAGCGAAGCGCTTATCGTCCTTCTTGGAATCAAGATTCAAGCGATCCGCGGAATAAGGCGATGCCGACATGCAGGAGCCGCAAAACACGAGTTCGTCGGAGAAATCGATTCCCGCGAAGGCATCCACTTGCGTTCCCACTATCCGCTCCGGCGTGCCGTGACCAAACATGAAGAGGACATTGTTCTCATTGAGCACCTGCGTCGCTGGAGCCGACAGGCTGGCAAATGTTTGCCTAGCCGCATTTGGTAGCATTGAAATATTTCCTTCGCTCGATTTCAATTGGGGAAAATCCGCACGCTCGGTATGAGATTTTCGAGTCGTAATGATGATCGCCGGCGACTCCTTGTCTTGCTGCGAAAACATCTTCTGAACCACTTTGGCCTTTTGGTAACTACGATAACGTCGGGAATCATTGTCTTCGATCGCGCCAATTGACACAGGCGTAATCCGATCCTTTCCGAGAACCTTGTAGTTAATCGTCCGCTCCACCAACTCGGAAAGCTTCGCTGCATCGCTGGCGACCAAGTAACCGGGAAAGGCGTCCAACTGCGGATCGGAATCCAATCCCGCCAACAATTTCAGAATACTCAGGTGCATGTTCTCCCGATAACTTTCCAGCCTTGGCGCAACCGCCACGAAACGCGGTTTCAACTTGCGCAGCATTTTCTGGATACGCTTAAATTCCGCTGGATCCTTAAACAAACTACCAAGCGACGACACCGCAAGCACCCTTCCTCCCCGATGTTTTGCCAATCGCTCCAGAGCATGGCGGGCCAGTTCATCCTGATGGTCGGACAAGATCACGTAACCCTCGCCGATCGCCGGGTGGGCCTTGGTTTTGGCAAGGCCGGCGGATGGTCCAAAAGCGTTCGGCGTCGGAGGGTTTCTCATATCCTCGACTGACGGGATAATCAGCGAACGGGACGCCATGAGATCGTTGGAAGATTGTTGTATGGACCTAGATGAAGAAACCGGTCCCGCCAATTGCTCCCATTTGCTAAGTTGATCGGCTCTCAACAGCGCCAATGCTTCCTTTTGCGATGCCGATCGAAGCGCATCCAGTTTCGCAGCACGCCCCGGATTGCCTCGTTCAGCAGCCCCAATTCGTCGAAACTCATTGCTCGTTTCACGAACAATCACCTCGATTTTCGCCGTCTGCTCCGCTGTCAGCGAAAGGTCGGCACCATTATCCAGCAGCGACTTAGCTCCTGGACCAACGGCAGCGAAGGCCGTAGTCGCTAAGAAAAATATCAGGGCTACAGTCATGCTTATGGGGAATCGTATCTTCATCATTTCGATCGGCTGTTCTTCATTCAACTATCCGTTTCGCAATTGGCCTGCAACTTCGGGCTGTCCATGGCTAGGTCGAATTCACTATTCTCACTCAGAGTGCAATAAGGGGTACATTTCGCTCGCTAAATTGATGGCCGGATTACGTCTATGCAAGAGAGGAATGAGATATCAACCAGGCACCTTCACTGTTTTAAATACCCTGTCATATCTGTATTTGGCTTAGCCATCTCCATCAAAGACCCCGGTCTAACGGTGGCGGCGTTTCGTCAATAAAGCATCCCAGGGGCAGCCACCGACAGGTCGGGGACAATGTCTGAACGGTTCCATCGTTCAATGGCCAATCGGAGATTGGCCGCTACCAAGATTGGCAACGAAGCAAACTCGAGGTATTTACCCGAAGGGAATAAACTGTAAGGCGCTGACCCGCCATCAGAAGAGAATATGTCGCCTCAGCGACCCGACCTACAATATGGACGAAGCGATACGGAGATGATGAACCAAAAAAACAAGGTGCAGTTTTAATAGCACCCAGGACCTACCCTATTAGCAACTTGCCAAGACAGACGCCACTCTTCAGCCTAACCCGCAAATCAATCGATTCCCCTATCGCCTCGAACAGAATTACCGACAGTAATATGTATTTCAAAAACTCTCCGCGACTGGCGTCGCTTCGCCCAATTTTAGTAGTTTTTACCTGTTTGCTGAGTGCTCTCGCCATGGTGAAACAAGCGTCTGGCCAAGACCGTCCAAACATTCTTTGGATTACGAGCGAGGACAACGGTGTCAAGTGGGTCGGTTGCTATGGCGGAACCAATGCGGATACGCCAGCGATTGACCAACTAGCGACGGAAGGTTTTCGCTACACCAATTGCTTCGACAATGCCGCCGTCTGCGCCCCGACACGGTCGGTTTGGATTACCGGAATGTATGGGATTTCCAACGGGACGCAACCGATGCGTAGCCGAAATGAGATTCCGCACGACACCATCAAGTACTACCCCGACCTCCTAAAACAAGCGGGGTACCATACCTCGAATCCTTCAAAAACCGACTACAACATCGGCGGCCGCGAGGACAAAGAGTGTTGGGACTATAGTGGCGGCAGAGAAAAATATGGCTGGCGAATGCGCAAGCCGGGGCAACCTTTCTTCGCGATCGTCAATATCGGCGACAGTCACGAAAGCCGTGCTCATGGCAGCCATGACGATGTCAAAAAAGATCCCGCCAAAATGACGCTTTTCTCGTATCACCCCGACCTTCCGGTGATCCGAAAAACCTACGCCAAGTATGCTGATGCTGTCGAAAATATGGATCGAAAGGTCCAGGCGACAATCGATGCGCTCAAGGCCGATGGCTTGTACGAAAACACGATTATCGTCTACAATTCTGACCATGGTGGAGTGATGGCGCGCAGCAAACGATTCCTCTACTCGAGCGGCGTACACTGCCCCCTCGTTATTCGCTTTCCTGAATCGATGAAACACCTCTACCCTGGCGACAAACCAGGAACGACTGTCGACCGAATCGTCAGTTTCGTCGACATGCCCAAAACGTGGTTGAGCCTCGCTGGTGCCAATATTCCGAATACCTACCAAGGCACTATCTTTTTGGGAGACGACACCGAGACCGCTCCCAAGTATCACTTGGGTTTCCGCGAACGCGCTGACGAACGACTCGACCATGTTCGACTCATGCGAACTGGACGCTACTCGTATCACAAGAACTACTTCCCATTCGCTCCCGCAGGACATCACTTGGCTTATCTTTGGAAAGCTCAATTAACTCCCGCCTGGGAGCAACATCACCTGGAAGGCAAGACAAACGAGATTACAGGTCGCTTCTTCGAACTACGTGTGTCCGAAGAATTCTATGACAACCAGAGCGACTTCGACAATGTTCACAATCTGATCGGCACCCCAAAGCACCAGAAAATGATCGCTGAATTGAAAACGGCTCTACGCAAAAAGCAGCTCGAATTACGCGACTCTGGTCTATTGCCCGAGAAGATGCGCGAACGACGCGCTGCCGAAAACAACCTCACAATCTACGAGATGGTTCGGAACGAAACGCTGTATCCACTCGAAACTTATCTGGACGCCGCCGACCTCGCTCTCGAACGCGACAAAGCAAACCTAGGAACCTTCAAGAAATGGATGACAAACGACGACGAAGGCATGCGCTGGTGGGCGAGCGTTGGCTTAAACTTGCTGGCAAAAGACGCCCGTTCGGCGAACGCGATTTTGAAACGAGCGCTCCAGGACGAATCGCACGAAGTGCGCATGATGTCAGCCTGGACCTTGATCAAAACAGGACAAAGCAAACAAGCCCTAGCCGTCCTCGATGATCTCATTGTCAACGGCACCGAAAACGAACCCATGCTTCACAACGTGATAGACTGGATCGGCGAACCAGCGTTTCCACTCGTAAAGAAATATCTAGACAACGGAGGCAGTCGCGATGGCAAATACGGCATCAGCATCTTCGCTCGTATCGCTCAGGTTCAGGGTTGGTAAATATTGCATAAGAGGGAGTCATTGAACAGAGCCAGTCGGGTATCCCCTTTGGGGAATCTAAAATCGAGCTACCTTCGCGTGTGCTTTAGCAGAAAATCCATCGCGATGGAGTCCGCGCGATCTCGGAGGTCCCTTCTGATGTGATGCTCTTGGTCCTTCACTTTACAGTAGACCACTTCTATTCCGTCCAAATTCGTATACGTGTACACAGTGATCTCGTCTCCTACTTTCTCAACGACCGGATCGGGGCCGCATTGGTTAAACGTACGCCAAACATCGATACGCTCCGTCGCCGAATACATAGTCACTTTCGGATTGCTTGACCCATTGAAACTCTTGTCCTGGTCACCGATCACTTGCATGACCGGGACAGGCTTCGTATTTCCGTCTGGCTCATGCCCGTCTTTCACCATGCCGCAACTCATAGGAGACAATGCAGCGAACAAGGAGCTTTCCTTTGCAAGCCGATAGCAAAACAGCCCCCCACTGGAATGACCGGTCGCATAGATGGCTTTAGGATCGGCGATTTTCTGCCTAATTAAGATTTCAACTACCTTAGAAGTAAACCCGACATCATCATGATTCACTTCGTGAAAATTATCCACGAAGTTCCACTTTGCGAGTGGCTGAACCGCTTCCGCACTGATAACAATCAAACCCTGCTTATCGGCCTGCGGGCTCCACCGATTACTCTGACCTTCCGCTTTGCCTCCTGCGCCATGAAAGCAAAATAGAATAGGATAAACACCTTGGCGATCGAAGGTCTTCGGCGTAGTGACGATGAGCCTCCTAGATAGACCGTCATATTGGATCTGGACCTCATTCTTTCCCGGAGACAGCGATGCTAGGTCAGCAGCATACGACTGAGGTAAACTAAAAATAACCTTAGCTGCCAGCATTAGGTATACAACGCTCAATCTACACATTCTTAACAGGAACGCACAATGTAGACAGATTGCAACCTTAAGCTCACCTTCCTACTCGTTATCTCAAATTCCCCTTGCTCGCAGAAGAACGCCATCCGACTATCCGGAAAAGAACCCCTTTTAACAACACTTGTTCAATAAATTTCGCAATGATTACAAAACGTATTCTAATCCTACTAAGCCTCGCCCTTTCAACATTCATCCTTTGTCCTTCCTCCTTGGCCAGTGCTACTCCCAATATCGTTATTGTAATGACCGACGATCAGGGCTGGGGCCAAATGGGCTACCAAGATCACCCCGTCCTAAAAACACCCCACCTCGACGCGATGGCAGCCAACGGATTGCGTTTTGAGCGTTTCTACGCGGGAGCGCCCAATTGCTCTCCTACCCGCTCAACGGTTATGACAGGTCGCAGCAACAATCGCACTGGCGTTGAAGATCACGGTTTCCCCCTACGCCTGCAGGAAAAACCCCTCCCAAAAGCAATGCAAAACGCCGGCTACACTACAGGTCACTTCGGCAAATGGCACCTCAACGGATTTCGCGGGCCCGGCGCGCCCATCCTAGGATCGGATCCACGCAGCCCTGGTGCATTCGGTTTC
>Ga0315327_10001842_pt1 | contig 11149 bp, 14 predicted proteins | sample M110032315metaG_FD_203460 | JGI IMG/M metagenome (GOLD analysis project Ga0315327, IMG submission 203460) | Ammonia-oxidizing marine archaeal communities from Monterey Bay, California, United States - M1 100m 32315 | ecosystem: Environmental > Aquatic > Marine > Coastal | place: USA: California... | reverse complement strand
ATGTATTTAACAAATAGAATAAGTTGTACTAAACCAAACGCTTTTAACAAAATATTAATCATTTTTACATCTGTCTATTAGGTTAGACGTAAAAAATACAGCTACTGCAAACATAGTAAGTACTAAACTTGCAATAAAGTATAGGGGGAATAGAAGAAACCACACAAACATACACAGTGTGAGAAAGCACATTCTAGGTAATATATCCATCTTGAAATTTCCTATTTTAGTTGATTGAAAAAGGCCCCACTTACAGTCGTCCATTACTGTAGTACCACGTGGGGCAAGAGAGGGTCTCCTATAATACACCCCATGTACATTCTGGCATATCACCTTTTTTATATGAACACCATTTACATGAATTTTTACTTGGTTTTGGAGCAAAATCATCGCAAGTAGTCATTTTTATGGCGCGAGTGTGAAAGCCAGGGGCAAATTGCATTGCTTCTGCCCGTGTATATTGTTTTACAGTTGTTTCACCTTTATCTAAATACCATAGTTCAGTTTGAACAAATTCTATATGTGGGTATCTGAAAAAAGTACCTATAGCATAGAGAAGACATTGTTGAGAATGTGCTATTTCATTACCGAATTTTTTACCTGTTTTATAATCTATTACTCTTGCACTAGTCTCATCTTCATTTACTAATGCGTCTAATTTAATTCTTGCCCAAGTTCGTGGTTCTACCCAAGCAACAGGTTCCCATTCAATACTAAAACCCCATTCTCCTTCTAGTTCTACTTTTGCTTCTGCGAATAGTTCTTTTAGTTTTTCAAATTCTCCTTTAAATTTTTTCAAGGTGTCAGGGAATTCTTCTAATGTTCCTTTTACATAATCTTCTGCTTGTTGGTGAATATCAGAACCTCGCTGTGCAGCAGGGTTAGTAGGTTCGTATATTTTTTTAACACGAGATATGTAAGTGCGGTAAGGACATTCTTCAAAAACTTTTAAAGCAGAATAAGACCATGTTCGTACTTGGCCTAGTTCAACATCTGATTTAAAAAGATTGTCTACATCAGGTCTAACTTCAGCTGTTAGTTGAATCACAAAAGTATCCTACTTATGGAAAGCAAGTAGTATAGCGGATTATTTTATGCAACTGCTAGTTTTTGTTGGTCGTCTTCTGAGAGACGTTCCTTGATAATTTCATCTAAATCTGCTTGGTTTATTTCCCAATCTATAGGCACTCCCCAAATCGGAGACGCTTGTGATCCGGCTCCAGGGGCGCGTCTTTTTACTGTATCAATATTTTGTCGCTTTGCACGTTTCTTAAAGTCTTGTTGGTTTATTTGAGGTTGTTGTTCTGTTTGTACATGAAACACAAGTCTTATTTCTTCCATTTTAACGTGGCTTAATTTGTATTTCTTTGCATCTGCAATCCAATTTTTAACTAGTTTCTGTGCTGTTTGTATTTTCCCTGCAAATTGAATGTCATTAATATTTATATCAAGTAACTCTACAAAATGTGTTAGATCACCACGTTTTATAGCATCGAAGAATTCTTCAATAACAGACATACTAACAAGACGCATTTGTTCTTTTGCGGCGTTATCAATAGTTACTTCAATAAATCTTTCTTCCCAGCTAAAGGTATGAAGAATGTTAGCAAAGGTTGCTACTTCTGTTTTTACTTTCTTTAATAGTTCAGAGATATTAGGAATAGCTTCTATTAATTTCTTTTCTTGTCTTGGGGCTATATTAAAACGCCTGTCTCCAGTAGTAAGTTTAAGTGCATCTATAGAGTTGCTTAAAAATATGTAGTTTGTATAACTAGGTAATATCTGAAGGTCTGTACGCATACGTCTTATTTGTGCTACAGGTTCTGTTATATTACTTTTTAGTTTGTCTACTAATTTCATAGTTCCTGCTCTACCGTCGCCTACTTGGAACTCATCTACTATACAGAATAAAGATTCTGCTAAATAACCATTGTATTGTTCTTCATAGTTTTGGAGAGTAATCATTGGTACATACTGTTGGCTAAATAGAGGCCATAGTACTTTTTGGTAGAACTGGCCTTTACCTGTTCCTTCAACCCCATGTAGTAACCATGCTGTGCCTGTCTTTTTTCTTGTTTGGAATATATACGATAGCCAGTTTATAAATCTTTCAAACTCTTCGACTCCGTTACCTAATGCGTGGTCTATAAGAGTATGTATGCTAGGGCATGTATCTTTTATTTTGATTGCTTCCCCGAAAGCTAGTGATTCTGCAGGTTCTCTAGCGTCTCGCATTAGTTTCGGTTTCGAAAAAGTATTTATATAGAATGGTACTTTTGTAATATTTACTTCTGGAAGAGATACAGTAGGGTCAAATTCTATCTGTCCATTAGGGATAAATTCTGGAGCTATTGACCCATGGCTTTGCATGAAGTCGCCTATCTGTGATTTTTCTGTAGGCATAAGCGGAAACGTTTTATCAAACTGTTTTAGGTTTGCGTCATATAAGCCGTTGTAATACGTCTTAGTCATATGGTCACGCATAACTACTGCTTGCATAGGTTTTTTAGCTACTTCTAATTGCTTTTTATACTTATCAAATATATCTAAATAGAAATCTTTGTCTGCTTTTTCTATTTCCCAGATAGGTTCACCTTTAAAGTTGTGCATGTATTTTGGATTATCTAAAGTGAAGTAGTACGCTCCACTGTCTCCTCCGTTTACATTGCAATTAATAAAAGGTTGATAAGACTCATTAGCTATTTCTATATTCATCTTATCTGGGTTAGTAAGAATTTCTTTTGGTTGCTTACTTATGTTTACAGTTGTTAATTTTGCTTCACGTTTGTCTAGGTTATTAGATTTACGTAATTCATTCTTTAGCTTTTGTTGTTGTTGAAATAACGTTTCTGGGTTGATACCTAGGACTTGGTTTTCAAGATCTAGAACGTCGTTCTTTTTCTTTACGGTTACCATCCTATCTTTTGCAGATTTAAAAGGGTCTAGAGTATTATCTTCAAAAGTAGGCGGGGCAATAAATATTACTTTTGTGTTATCTGCTACAGATATATCAAGAGGGAGACATAATGATTGGCCTGTAACAGATAAAGTTATTTGTTCTTTAAATAAAGGAACAGTGAAATTTATATGCTCTAACCAATTCTTTAATATTTTTGAACGGTATGGCTTATTGAGGTACATAAATATATGTAGTGATACTTTATCTGTCTTGAAACCAAAAGACGCACTTGCCTGGGCCACATAACTAACGTTTCTTAAATCATTTGGAAGTTCGTTTATTAACTGTTCTGCTATATCTTCTACGTTTTTAGCAATCAGTTTTTTTCCGAACATGGGGAGTTTTGGTAGTTCAATACCGTCTATGTCTAAGACTAGTAATTGTGTTAAGGCAGTTCGATCTGTTTTACCGGCACGGCTTTCATTTACTAAAGGTTGGGATAAAGATCCTTTTAGGAGGCATTGGCCCTTGTTGCCAGCATCGTTTAATATTTTCTGTAAATCGAAAATTCCTTTTTTGGAAATGGGTAGTTCGTTTGAATTGAACTTTTTTACTAAAGGGTAAGGGGTAAATGATTTATCTCTATTATAATGTTTGCTTAACGATTTGCCGTTTGCAGCCGTCAAAAAAGTTAATGTCATATTATTCGTGCTCCTAGGGCTGGACGTTTTATATAGGTTGTTTTTTAGTCGTAGGTGTATACACCTCACTTCTATCTATTAATATTTCTGGATCAGCTTCGAAAGTTATACGCACTTGATTCCGGTCAATTTTATTGACTGTGACTTTTGCTATTGTCTTGTCTTCACTGTGCAAGATAATAGCTTCATTTAATTTTCGTGTTATTACAAGGCGCGGCATAGTAACTATTTGGAATATCTAGTATCAAATCCACCTTCTGCATCAAGAGGTAAAGTAGGTGCCCAAGAGGGCGGTAATCGCATATCGTCAATGATTGTTTTCATTGTAGCATGAGGATCAGAAGCATCGCCAACGATAATTATTTCATCGTGTACGGTTAAAACAACCTTATATTTTTTGTCAAGCCTTAACATGCTGTCAGTGATTATAATTCTTGCAAGTGCTTGGATAATATTTTCAGTAATTTTACCTCCATAGGTATTGACATGTTGTTTTCCCGATCTAAAAATAAACCCACCATCTGGAGAAGCTTCTAGATCGTGGTATTTTAATGCCATACCATTAGGGAGTATTAACGAGTGATGGCCAACGGTTAACGGTCCGTATGTATTTCCTATAGAAAGTGAGTTAAGACTTTGTAATAAAAGGTCTTCTGCTTTTTTCCAAAATAAAGGGATTCTTGCAAATGTATTGCGATAGGTGTTTACGACATTTATTGCTTCTTCATCAGAAAAATCCATAGCTGGCCCCATGGCTCCTGATGATATTGTTGCTGCAAATTTCTTATCCCCCATTCCATAACCTAATCCTAATATTGCAGTTTTTCCTACAAATCGTTCGGTTGGATTCTTTTCTTTATTAATAGGCCTTTCATATATTTCACTAGCAAAATTGCTATATATGTCATCGCCTTGTCTAAATTGATCTAACAATCCTTCTTCTCTAGCAAGCCATGCAAGCATTCGTGCTTCAATGTTTGATAAATCTGCAACGTAAAGAAGCTTACCGGTAGGGGCCATAAGTACGCGTCTTAATTCTGACCCTCTTGGGAGATTTTGCATATTTATCTTTTCGGTACCACCAAATCGGCCGGTATGTGCAGCGTAATAACGAAGCGGAACACTGATGGTCCCGTCTTCATGTGTTGCATCTATAAAGCGTTGTGCTCTGGTTATTGCAATACGTGATTTGGTAGCAATTCGTGCGTCCCACAAGCCTTTGTGTTCTGGGTATCTTGCTTGTAATTGCTTGAAAGCCGCATCATTTTTACTAAATGCTGGAATCTTTTTACCAGTTCTGGGACTTTTTTTAGTAGGAACAGTTATATCCATCTCTTCTAAAAGGGCAGAAAACTGTTGATTACTAGCTAATATTTTGCGGTCAACGCCACAAAACGCAATGGTTGCTTCGGATTTTTCTGCTTCTTGTTCTTTGTAAGCTATTAGTCGTTCACGGTCTACGGTTAGTATTGGCTCACAAAACATACGTGTTGTCAGGTTTATAACGTCGTATTCTGATTGAGGCATATCCATTTTACAGAATATTTCATAGGTAAGGTCTACGTCTTGTATACAGTACCCTGCAAGCGCATCTTCATCGTCAGGAGATAAGAAGAATACTCCTTTTACGTTAATTAATTCATCTCCTTTACGCTTTTCTGGGTCGTTTGGGAATAACCGTTCTGCAACATCTTTAAGACGCGCCGACTGGCCAGGGAACAGACCTCGTGCTTGTGCAGCTGTATCGTAATAATAAGCGGGAGTAACTCCATAATGTTGGGTCAATATATAACCATCGAATAGAGTGTTGTGGCAGATTACTTCTGTGTTTTTCCAATCTATAGCTTTTATTGCATCTTCAGCTTCTTCTTCGCCATACCATTCTGTATCTTCTTCAATAATCCCCATGAAGTCGTTGATTTGTATGTGTTTTATACCAACACCCCACACTTTAAAACGAGAATCTCTTACATATTGGGTTGTTGTTAATTTTGTTAGGCTATAACCGGCATCGAAATATGTTTCAAAATCTAGTACTACTTGATTTTTCATTTTTAATCATCTTCCCAACATTGAATATATACATCATGGTTAGTTTGTGCCCAATCAACATTGAAATGGTCTAAGCCTTTTATGGGTAAACACATATCATGGAAATGTAGGCCGTATAGTTTTTGTCTTACGCATACTTGGATTAAAGATACGAAAGCAAAACTAAAACCTTTATCTAGTAATTTATCGAACTCTTTTGCGTGGTTTACTCCTGCGAATTCAGAAAGGTCAAATATAGAGACCCATATATCACGTATGGTTCCTTCGCCATGTCGTGCAGCTCTATAATGTCCTTGTTCTAGCAAATTCCAATCAGAAGGAGTTATATGTATCCTATGCATATCAACATATTGATTAATAGCTGACTTCCAAGATTGGGTAAACTCTATTGTTTCGTAAGGTGTTGGATCAAAATCAGGTTTAGTAGCCATATTTAATACTCTTTTTAACAGGGGTTAATGGTTTCTAGAAGCTTATAATTTCTATATTTAAGAAGTGTAAGCTCGTCATAGTTAATAACATAAACTAAAGGGCCATTAGCTGAAATAATACAATGGCTTTGTTTGGTGTCTTCCACCAAAAAAGAAGCTTCTTCAAGGGCAGCTTCTATTTCAGTGAAAGAGTTTTCAGGAAGATCAGATACACTTTCCCATATCTGTTGATTACAACAGTAACTTACTACATAACGGAAAGTATGTACGATATCTGTACCGCGTATTTCGAAATGCTCTTGTTCTTCTTCGGTTATTTCAGTGCATTCTTTTCTACATTGCGAACAAATTCTCATATCTATTCCTTAAATATGTAACCGATTTCTCCCCAAGGTACTTTACCGCGTCTACTTGATACCCAAACAACAGGGTAAGGCGGTTCGGGTCCAAAATCATCACATTCTAGATCAGTTAAATATATTAGCGCTTCTATATCGTCGTTACAATTTTCTTTGATATATCGAAACGCTGGAGAGAAAGAAGTTCCTCCACCGCCACCTAGATTGAAGTGTTTTTTCTCAATAGGGTCTTCTTTATCGATCTCAAATATTTTATGAACTGCAGTATCGCAGTGCAGTATTATGAGTTTTTGAGGTTGAATTGCTTCTTTTATCTCTCTAAATTCACTCATAAACTGTCCTACTACTGAGTGTGTTGATCCACTTGAGTCCATTACTAAAGCTATTGTACCTAAAGCCTCGTCTCTTAAAGATGGGAAATACTCGTCTTCAGAGATATAAGCACGGTTAGGTCTATGCCATGAGAACTCATCTTTAGATAATAAACTGGCGAATGGCCATATAATCATTCTCCAATCTACTAAAGGTTCTAGCATTTCGTCTAAGAAGCGTGACAGATCACCCGGTAGCTTACCTGCTTGCTTCGCTATTTCTGCTGCTTGGGCTGTACTAATTTCCCAATCTGATTCAACTTGTGCAGGTGAACGGCTATCCGGATCTTTATTACTGCTTGCATCACGTACTTCTCCCCACGGACAAGGGGTATCGTAACCTTCCCATCCTTCTCCGTTTTCTTTCTTTTCCAAAAGTCTTGAATATATTTGTTCTGCATTCATATTTTGGAATTCTTTTTTGGTATCGAAGAGACCGCCTTCAGGGAGCACAAAGCCTGCTTCTTTTAGCATTTCATTTATGGGGATATCACAAGATATATTCCATAATATAGGATCTCTGTCGCCTCTACGGGTTGTATGTTTCAGTACGTTATGAGATATCTCATGCGCCATTAACCCTTTGTTTTCTGCTGGGGATAATTTATTTATAAAGTTTTCGTTATAATATAAATATGTTCCATCAGTTGCTGCTGTATTACATCCGTTATTATCCATACGGAGAGCCAGCTTGAGGGCCAGAAGCCCCCAAAATGGTTCAACCATAATTAGATCAGAACGGGTCTTAATAAGTCGCTGTTTAGCTTCCATGCTTTAAGCCCCTTGTTGTAGTTTTGCCTTAAGTGCAACGTTGTTTACAAGTTGAGTATCAAACGATATATCTTCTTGTAATTTCTTAGCAGTTGTAGCTCTTGTTACTTTTTCATGCATACGTTGTATGATGCCATTAGGCACTAATCCTTCAGCTGCTGGCCATACATCAAGCACTCTTTTTAGAGTAGTTGCTTTCCATAAGAGTTCTTTTACAGAGCGCTCATACTCATCTCTTTTTGATTTGTATCGCATTAGACGATCAAACTGATTTTGTACTAGCGGTGCTATCTGCTCTCGCTCTTCATTTTCGAGTTCGATTAGATCGACTACTTTTTCAGTATCTCTATAACTTTCTGCACCTATATAGAAAGTTGTTGTTTTATTGAGCAGCATCTTGTATGTATAGTCGTGCTTTCCTCCATCAGCCATTGTAACTGAGTGTTGTAGATGCAAGCTGTCTAAATCCAACTTTTTTATGAACCCTGTGTCTTTAATCCCGAAAGAACGTATGTCTCTGGGCTTTGGTTCATGTACGTTTGGGTCTGTTACATTAACGTGCTTAAAAGCATTGGTTGTTTCATCATACAAAAGCTGCATTATGCATTGCATTCTAGAGTTTTGAATAATTTCAGTTACTTTACTAATTGTATTAGTATCGAAAACCGGTGCTTTATTACTAATGTCGAAATTATTACGTGCTTCTCTATACATAGTTTCACGTAGATCATTGCTCATTCTTATTGAAGCCATTCTTTGGTCCTCTTATTAATTGGTTTATAGTAATACGTCGATATTGTCATTTATCCAAGTTTCATACTCAGGTGTATCTGTTATATCGTCATTTGCTCCTACTGCATCTTTCATAAGAAGTACTTGGAATTCTGCAGGTAGGCGCTTTGCGTACTTACATACATTTTTGAAGTTAGCTTTGTTAGCACGTGATGCTAAAGCTGCACTTACTGCATATAGTAAGTTCATAGACTCAGGTACTTTTGAAGTAGAAGGGTTATTAATAATCGAATCTATATCAGGTAGGTCTTTGTAGATCTGCCTAAACGATATAAATTCCCCAGCTGCTCCGTCTCCTACTATAGACGCACACCCATAGTATTCATCCGCCAAGAACGGGAGCTTTTTATTAAGATACATCCACGCCCTGGGGGACGGGTTTGCTTCTTGTTCAGTACTATAGTCGTGCAAAGCTTCTGGTCTATAGCGTAAGAAAGCAATAATAGAAGGATCTACACCCTTGTTTACAAAGTGTGCAGATGTATCGTCTATGTTAGGTTCAAGACAATAGTGAGCAAACCTTCTTTTTAGCGGGTCTGGCATTGCTTGTACTGCGGCACGATCTTTTGCCTGATTACCACAGGCGTATATGATTGTGTTTTTAGGAAGCTTATAAATACCTATTCTTCTGTCTAATACTAATTGAAGAAAAGCATTCATAGTGGCTTTGGGGGAAGCGTTAAGCTCTTCGAGGTTTAATACGAGTGTTCCTTGACTATTAGAGTCAGGCCAATCTTCAGGAATACCGTACTTGGTTTTGTATGTTCCATCTGACTGTCGTTCTACTTTTAACCCACCGCGTACATCTACGGGGTCGTACAAGTTACAACGTATGTCATAGTAGGAAGCGTTAAGTTCCTTAGCTACTTGTTGGATTATTTCTGATTTCCCAATACCAGAAGCACCCCATACCATGGTAGGTATGTCAGCTTTTGCTTGGGATAATAGTTCTTTGATCAGAAGTGTTGGTCTTATTGTCCGCATGTAAAGGTTCCTCCTTATGCGTTTCTTGGGGGTTTAGAAAAAGTTTTTTGAAAACTTCTTCGTTGTGGTTAAGTATATCTATACTTAGAAGTGTGTCGTTTACTTCATTTTCTAGATTTTTTCTTTGTCGGCCCATCTTGGACTCCTGTTTCGTGACAAATTCTTGATATTATTATTGCTGCAAAGTTGTGTATCTCATCTAATGGAAGCTCATATAGAAACTCTTCTATTTGTATTTCAACTTTAGTTTCCAAAGCTTGAGCATCCATCTTGTTTAACCATTCCTGTTTCCATTTAGGAATTGGGACTTTTGCTGCTGGTTTTTCTTTCTTTTCGGGTAAAACCGTTTCCCCCGGCGTCCCAGACACTTGCATCTTATTTAAAAATTCAAGCAAGTTTGGTTTATCTGTAGGCACATCGGTTTGCTCAAAACTGTACTTTTTATTTTTTGTATCTGCTTGAGTCCCGACCCACGTGCCACGGTTATCTGTATAAAGTTTCATTTATACTCCATGAATTTCGTCATAGGTTTTAGGGCCGTCTTCAACGGGTGATTGTTCAGATTGATAGCTAAACTTAACCATACGTATATTTTTCACTTCTCTTATACGTAACCACTCACTTTTACATCTGTTTGTTTCACAAGTCCTACATTCAAGTGAGAACCAGTTTAAATGCTGTACCCATACTTGTTCTTCACATTGGCTACATGTAAGTGTTAACCCTCCGTCTCCACAACGGTGTTGTTCGGTTAGTTGTGTTAAAGTAAAACTGTTCATGTGTTACCTTCCTGGTCTTTTAACAATCCAATCAAATTGTCGATAAGGAAAAGTTTCTTTTGGGATTATTGTTAAAACTTCACGTTTCATGGTTCGTTTCATTATAAATAATATGATACTAACCATAAGGCCACCCATAAGTGCGGCCATCATGCCTGCATATGTACCGGCTAGTGCATACACAAGAAATCCGGTTATTAGAATATCAAACGTTATGTCATAGTTAATTACTCTACGTACACCAAGCTTGAATATAAGAAACAGCAATCCTGCTGCGGCTATGCATCCTGCTAATAACATTTAGTTCTCCTTATAAAATATATGATCTTCGATTTGTACTGTTTGCCTATAGACATTTGCCCAGTAAGGTCTGACTTTTACTGAGTGATACCATAAGGCTCCGTTAGTTACTGCAATTTGCCCATAATTTAATACTGCTTTGGCAATCTGTTTGGATATGATCCATTGTTCTTTTTCTATTATGTTATGTAGTTTCGGTTTGTCTGATTTACCGTCGCAATACCATGAAAACTGGCACACACCTTTTCGCTGCTGTTTGACAACACTGCACACGGTTGATGGCCAACGTTTATCTCGTACACGGTTCATGGTTGTTTCTGCAACGGCATATTTGCCGGTAACTGATTGATTCTTTGCTTCGTGGTATATGTTAAGTGCCAAACAATCTACTTCATCTGCGAAGCTTATTGGACACCATAAAAGTATTAATAAGATGCAATGTGTCTTCATCCTGGGAGTTCTCCTTGCGCCATAATGTCGCTGTTGTGGAAAGTCTCTTCGTAAAAAGTTTCATTGTTGTGGAATTCTCTTGTACCTATGTAGCCAAGAAATATTCCGTTTTGTAGCCAGAAATCTTTGCCATTGGTCCACGTGTTGCTAAACGCTGGGCCATATCTGATTACTTTTAAAACATAGGGGTTACATTCTTCTTCTTCCCACACTGACCATATCTGTCTTAGTTTTAGACCAAGATCTAACAAGTTATGGTA
>Ga0315327_10001840_pt1 | contig 11156 bp, 10 predicted proteins | sample M110032315metaG_FD_203460 | JGI IMG/M metagenome (GOLD analysis project Ga0315327, IMG submission 203460) | Ammonia-oxidizing marine archaeal communities from Monterey Bay, California, United States - M1 100m 32315 | ecosystem: Environmental > Aquatic > Marine > Coastal | place: USA: California... | reverse complement strand
TGGATCGGGCCCCCACGCTCATGTTCGAGGTATCCGGGCTTGCGCCAGCGATGGTCGCTGAACACTTGGCAACGCAGCACGTCGCAGTGTGGGATGGGCACAACTACGCGGTCGAGGCCATGGCCCCACTCGGCCTGGACGCCGAGGCGGGTGCCGTCCGGGCCGGCATCAGCATCTACACGACCTACGACGATGTGGATCGACTGCTGCGTGGCGTGGCGGGGCTGGAAGCGTGACCGACGTGGAGTCGGCGGGGCCCTCGGCCGCCTCCACCCAGGGCCCGTCGAGGGTTCCATCAATTGACGACTGGCACCGTCTCTTGGACGGTCGGGTTGCCGTGGTGACCGGAGGTGGAACGGGTATCGGTGGAGCCATCTCCCGACTGTTTGGAGCGCATGGCGCACTCGTGGAGGTCGTCGAGTCCGACCCTGACCGGGCGACTTTGGTCGTCGAGGACGTCGAGGCTGCAGGGGGCGTGGCACGGGCTCACGTGGCCGACGTGCGTTCCGACGCTGAGGTCGAGGATCTATGCAGTGAGGTACTCGGCGAACATGGCCGGATCAACGTACTGGTCAACAACGTCGGAGACCACCGCCCGCTGGTGCGGTTCCACGAGTCCAATCCCGAGTCGTGGTCAGCCATGTACGCCGTCAACCTTGAGCACCTGTTCCGTGTGACTCGGGCCTTCCTCCAGCCGATGATCGATAGTGGCGGAGGATCGATCGTCAACGTCCACTCCGTCGAGGGTATGCGGGGCTTTCCGGGAGAACCCGTATACGCGGCCATGAAGGCCGGCGCTGCCCACTTCACTACCTCGTTGGCCGTTGGGTACGGTCGTTGGGGGATTCGGGTGAACGGTATTGGACCGGACCTGACCCAGACCTCGCAGGTCGATTACCTGGCCGACGATGGCCCGTCGGCGGCCGGGGACCACCTTTGGGAGTCGTGGGCACCGGTGGGCCGGCTGGGCTGGCCCGACGACCAGGCCCGGGTGGCCCTGTTCCTGGCCAGCGACCTGTCCTCGTTCGTGACCGGCCACAACGTGCCCGTCGATGGTGGCACTCTGGCCGGTGGAGGCTGGTTCTTCTCGCCCGAGACAAGCCGGTTCGTCAACCGACCCACGGGTCTGTGAGCATCGAAGAGATGACGGACGAGGCCCGACCGAGCGATCAGGACGGGGTGGCGGGATCGGTCGACCGCCCGCTGGACGGTGTCCGGATCCTGGCCGTAGAGCAGATGGCGGCCCTGCCATTCGCCACCCAACTGATGGCCCGACTGGGCGCTGAGGTAGTCAAGGTCGAACACCCTTCAACCGGAGAAAGCGGGCGTGGCTCGCTGCCTGCTGTCCATGACCCCGACGGTCGTTTGGTGGGCGCCACCTTCCTACGAAACAACCTCAACAAGCGCAGCGTAACCATCGATCTGAAGCAGCCTGAGGGCGTAGAACTGGTGCTCCGCTTGGCTCGCAACTTCGACGTGTTCGGCGAGAACTTCCGGGCAGGAACGGCTGATCGCCTCGGCGTCGGCTACGAGGCGGTACGAGCCGTGCACCCAGCGGTGGTTTACCTCTCGGTGTCGGGCTTCGGACAGGACCCGTCCTCGCCCTATCGGGACATGGGTGCCTACGCGTCGATTGTGGAAGGGATGTCGGGGATATACGAGTTCAAACGGGCGCCCGGGCGTGGCCCGACGGCCAACCCGGTAGGAGCGTTGGGCGACATAAGTTCGGCCCTGTTCGGTACGGTCGGCGTACTGGCCGCACTACGCCAGCGTGACCGGACCGGTATCGGCCAGCACGTGGACGTGGCCATGCTGGACGCCACAGTGGCCATGACCGACATCGTGGTCAACTTTTTCTCCATGGGCATCGAGCGCGAGTGGGGGAGCGGTGTGGGAATAGTCGACACATTCGCGGCCTCCGACGGCCACTTCGTGCTGCAGTGCGTGCGCGAGCACCACTTCGCCGTGTTGTGTACCGAGATCGGTAGGCCCGAACTGGTCGAAGATTATCGGCTATCCACACGGGCCGGCTGGCAGGACCAACTCGACGGACTCTTGCGTCCTGCTATCGAGGCCTGGTCGGCCAACCGGACCACCGCTGAAGTGGTCTCCGTGCTCTCCGGTGCTGGTATGGCCTGCGGTCCGTCGGCGACTCCGGGTCAGGTGGTTGCCGACCCCCACTTGGCTGTCCGCAACATGCTGGTCGAGACGATGCCCGGTGACGCCGAGGCACCGGTGCTGGTGCCCGGCAATCCAGTCAAACTCTCCGAGGTACCCGAGGCCACCGACACCCGAGTGCCGTGGCTGGGCGAGCACACCGACGACGTGCTGGCCACCGAACTGGACCTAGGCGAAGCCGAGCTGGCCAACCTCCGATCCCAGGGCGTCATCGGAGCAGCCTGACGCCGCGCCTACGGTGGCCGGTGCATGCGACATGGGGAGGGGGTGACGACATGGTGGAGGACCGCCGGCTGACCCAGTTCAGTCACGGCGCTGGTTGAGGCTGCAAGCTCGCCCCGGGTGAGCTGGCGCACGTTGTGCGCCGTCTGAGACCTGTCGACCATCCCGACCTACTGGTAGGGGCCGCCACCGGCGACGATGCTGCCGTCTGGCGACTGGACGACGGCCGTTCTCTGGTGGTCACGGCCGACTTCATCACCCCGGTCGTCGACGACGCCCGGACGTGGGGTCGCGTGGCGGCCGCCAACGCGGTATCCGACGTGTACGCCATGGGGGGCCGGCCATTGCTGGCCCTCAACCTCGTGGGGTGGAACAGTGAGGAGCTGTCGGCCGACTTGTTGGGAGACGTCCTGCTTGGAGCGCAGGACGTGGCTGACGCGGGCGGGTTCGTCATCGCTGGTGGCCACACCGTCGACGACCCGGAGCCCAAGTTTGGCCTGGCGGTCGTAGGCGAAGCCGACCCCGACCGGTTGCTAACCAACGCCGGGTTCCGCGCCGGAGACGTGCTGGTATTGACAAAGCCACTCGGGGTGGGTGTGATCACCACGGCCATCAAACGGGGCGATGCCCCAGCCGACGTGGTCGATGCCGCGGTGGCCTCGATGACGAAGCTGAACGACGATGCCGCCGGGGTGGCCCTGGCGGTCGGTGCCACAGGGGCCACCGATGTGACCGGCTTCGGGCTACTTGGTCATCTTGGGCGCGCCATGGCCGAGTCGGACGTTGATGCCGTGGTCGAGGTATCGATGGTTCCTCTGCTGCCCGGTAGCCGAGAATTGGCCGAGGCGGGGGTAATGCCCGAGGGGAGTCGCCGAAACCTGGCGTGGGCGGAAGACCTGCTGGATCGAGGTGGTCACGGTGAGCTGGAAGCTCTACTGATGGCTGATGCCCAGACGTCAGGGGGCCTGGTCTTCGGGGTTTCGCCCGATCGGATCGATGAGGCACTGGTCGCCCTGTCGGCGACCGGCCATGCGGCTGCGGCCATCGGACACGTCCTGTCGCCGGCAGGGGAGTCGTCGGCGGACGGCGGGACCCCCCGTCTCCGACTGACCTAGGAGACCCGCCGGTCGTGTCGAGACGCCTTCCCGACGGTATCCCTCAGTCCGCCGACGAGATCACCGCTGACTGGTTGACCCATGTCGTGAAGTCCTCGGGCCTGGTTACCACGGCACAGGTACTGGACTTCGACGTCGGAAGCCCCGGTTCGGGCGTTGGATTCACGGGCCAAACCCTCCGGGTGGGGCTGACGTGGGACGTTGTCGAGGACGACGCCCCGACAGCCGTTCTCCTGAAGTTTCCAAGTAAGAACGCCGGTAACCGCGGGCTGGCCGAAGCCGAGGGTGGCTACGACCGGGAGTTCGACTTCTACGAGCGTCTGGCCCATCTGGTGCCAATCCGGGTACCCCGACTGATTTACGCCATCCGGGATCCCGGTCCGTCGACGGCCTCCAGAAAACGCCGCGAGCGGTTGGTCGACGGATTACCGGCGGCGGTAGTCCGGTTCATCGGGCGACACGCCCGGAAACTGGTCCGGGCCTCCCACCGCCGGTACGCCTTGGTGCTGGAATACGTGCCCGACGCTCGGATCACCACTGCCCAGGCCCTTCCTCCCGCCGAGGATCTGGCGGAGATCTTGCACACTCTGGCGCGCCTGCACGCCCACTTCTGGCGGGATCCGCTGCTGGCCGACCCAGCGGTCATCGAGTGGTCGATGGTCTCCCAGATGCCCAACGTCATGAACGGGCTGTACCGAGCTTGGCGCGACGAGGTGGTGGTACGCCGTCCCGATCTGTTCACCGAACGGTTCATGCACCACGCTGATTGGTTCAGCGACAACATCGAGCGACTGACGGCCTACCTCGACGAGCCACTGGCCCTGCGCCACGGTGACAGCCGCACCGACAACATGCTGTTCACTGATGCGGGTCTAGTCCTGATCGACTTCGGTGTGTCGGGCTCTGGCCGTCCGGCCGGAGACGTGGCCTACCTGCTCTCAGAGAGCATCCCGCCGGGGCCTGACGCCCGGGAGACCTTCCTCGTCGCCTGCCGTGACTATCACGCCCAACTGTCGGACATCGGGGTGGACGACCACCCGTTGGATGCGTTCCTCGTGGATTGCGAGGTCGTACTGGCTCTACAGGCCTACCGGGCACTGCTCATCGAAGCCACCTACGAGGCCGATTATGACGGGGAGTCGCTGGCTGAACTATGGGCACCTCGGATTGCCGCCCTGCTGGCCGAAGAGCCTCCCGAGATCTGACTCGACGAGTCAGCGGATGCGCGGTTCCGGGCGCCCGCCGGAGGTGAACCCCTCGGCGCCCGAGGCTAGAGCAGCCTTATCGGTCGCTGCGCTCAAAATCGACGCTGCCATGGTCTGACTCCCGAGTCGTCCAAGGTCCCGTGCCGCCCAGATGGCGCGCAGGGTGCCCTGCACGGCCCAGGGCGGGTTGGCGGCAATAGTCCGAGCCAGCCGGTCAGCCGCCCCGGCCAACTGGTCACCGGGCACCACCTCCGATACCAGGCCCATGTCCCGTGCCGACGCCGCCGAGACCCGTTCGCCGCTGCCGGTCAGCGACATCCGCATGACCTCGCCGAACGGCATGAGGCCCAGCATCTTCATGGGCTCGTAGACGGCAGGCATTCCGTAGGTCACGTGGGGGTCGAAGAAGGTGGCGTGCTCGGCGGCCACCAGCACGTCGCACTCGCCCAAGAAGTAGAAGGCGCCGCCGCAGGCCATGCCGTTGACGGCCCCGATCACCGGCTTCCACAGGTCATTGGACTTGGGCCCGAGCCAGTCGCCTGGGTCGTCGTACATGAAGTTGTTGGACGTCCCGTACAAGGTGGGGGTGTCGTCCAGCGCAGTGAACGGCTCGTTACGGTCGATGCCGGTACAGAACGCCTGATCGCCGGCCCCGGTCAGGACTACCACTCGGACGTCGTCGTCGGCCCGGAGCGCCTCCCACAGGGCCTGGCAGTCGCGCTGCATGTCGGCGGTGAAGGCATTGTGGGCCTCGGGCCGGTTAAGCACCACAGTGGCCACGTGGTCGTCAACTGTCACCAGCAGCGTGTCGAAGGCGTATGGGGCCTGGTTCCCCTCACTCATAGGCCTGAGACTAGTGCCGGGCCCCGTTCGGCCCTGCTCCCAGTCGGTGGGTACTGTCCCGACCCATGACAGGTTTACCAGTGGATGTCGACCTGGAACCGGGCTTCCGTCCATTCGACTGTGACAATCACTACTACGAGTCTGAGGATGCCTTTATCCGGCACGTGCCCGAGGCCATGAGGCCCCGCGTGGTGCAGTGGGTGGAGATCGATGGCCGTCGGCATCATCTGGTGGGTGGTCGCCTGTCCCACGCTGTGGCCAACCCGACCTGGAACCCCATCGCCAAGCCTGGCGCTTTGCACTCTTACTTCCGGGGAAACCCTGACGGGAAGAACCCACTGGAACTCCTGAAGGACCGCGAGCCGCTGCCTGCCGCCTACGTCGACCGGGATGCCCGGCTGGCTGTCGTTCATGAGCAGGGCCTGGAGGCCGTATGGCTCTTCCCGACGCTCGGGGTGCTCTACGAGGAGCTCCTAAAGGAGGATGTGGAGGCCGTCGGAGCATTCATGGTGGGTTTCAACCGGTGGCTACTGGAGGACTGGGGTTTCGACCACGGGGATGCCATCTTCGGTTCCCCGTACCTGTCATTGGCCGACGTGGATCTGGCAGTGGCCGAACTGGAGTGGTGCCTGAACCAAGGGGCGCGAACCATCGTGATGCGGCCTGCAGCGGTTTGGACGGCCACGGGGCCGAGGTCGCCCGGCGACCCGATGTTCGACCCGTTCTGGTCCCGGGTGGCCGAGGCTGGGATTACCACCGTCGTACACGCCGGTGACAGCGGCTACTCGACCCAGGGCTACGCCGAGGACGGCTTCTCGGCGTCCGGGGTAGCTGCCGGTACCGGCCGGTACCGGCCGTCCATCAAGGCTTTCAACATCGAGCGGGCCGCTCACGACTGGCTGATCACCATGTCGATGGAAAAGATGTACACCCGGTTCCCAAATCTGCGCATCGCCTCGGTGGAGAACGGTTCGGACTACCTCACGCCGATGTTCCGCAAGCTCGAGCAGCAAGCCCGAAAGTCGCCTCGCTGGTTCGACGAGGACCCGGTGGCCCTGTTTCGTGAACACGTCTGGATGAACCCGTTCTGGGAAGACGACCTTGACGAGGTGGTGGCCCTCATGGGCGCTGATCGAGTGATCTTCGGCTCGGACTGGCCCCACATAGAGGGCATGCCAACGCCGCTGGACTATTTACCTGAGGTGGCGGGCCTGATCGCCGACGATCGGCGCATGGTGCTCCGGGACAACACCCGCGCTCTTACTCAACTCCGGCCGGGGCCGACGATATGACCGAGGGTTCGATCGGTGGCCTGCCGGAGGCCACTGGCCGGGACGGGTCGGGCATCTGGCAACCCGAGCTCGACGAACTGGCCCGGCGCGAGTCGATGGTTGAGCAGATGGGCGGCCCCGAGAAGGTGGCCCGTCAGCATGACCGGGGGAAGATGGATGTGCGCCAGCGCATTGAAGCCCTGGTCGACGAGGGATCGTTCCACGAGATCGGGAAGGTCTCCGGGAGTGCGACCTACGACGCTGACGGTGAACTAGTGGACCTCCGGTCGGCCAACTTCTTGTTTGGTCGGGCCCGCGTAGACGGGAGGACGGTGGTGTTGGCAGCCGACGACTTCACTGTGCGCGGTGGTGCTGCCGACGCAGCGATCATTGGCAAGCAGGTGGGGGCCGAGAAGATGGCCGGTGAGTTGCGCCTTCCCATCATCCGCCTCATCGACGGCACCGGTGGTGGGGGATCGGTCCGCACGCTTGACACCGACCCGTCCAAGAAGGTTTCCGAAGGGGATGGTGGCTACGGGCGGGGAGCACGAACCTACGTCCCGATGAACCCTGGCTGGGAGCACGTGGTGTCCAACCTGGCCACCGTGCCCACCGTGGCGTTGTGCCTCGGGTCGGTGGCCGGGCTGGGAGCTGCCCGGGCGGTGACCAGCCACTACTCGCTGATGGTGAAGGGCATGTCCCACCTGTTTGCTGCCGGTCCGCCGGTGGTCAACCGGATGGGTGGCGAGGCGGTCGACAAGGAGGACCTAGGCGGCAGTCGTATCCACACTCGCAACGGCGTGGTCGACGACGAGGTCCGGTCCGAGGAGGAGGCCTTCGAACGGGTTCGGCGGTTCCTATCCTTCCTGCCTTCGTCTGTCCACGAACTGGCCGAGCGAGGGCCGGTCACCGACGATCCCGGTCGAACCGATGACGCCCTGTTGGACGCCGTGCCCCGTGATCGGCGGCAGGTGTACCAGATGCGGTCGATCATCGACTCGGTGGTGGACCAGGGGTCCTTTTTCGAGATGGGTCGGACCTTCGGGCGTTCGGCCATATGTGGACTGGCTCGCTTGGACGGCTGGCCGGTGGCACTACTGGCCGGAGACCCGTACCACTATGGCGGTGGATGGACGGCCAACTCGTCCCAGAAGGTGACTCGCTTCTTGGACCTCGCCGAAACCTTCCACCTGCCCGTCGTGCACTTGGTGGACAACCCGGGGTTCGTGATCGGAACTGAAGCCGAACAGCAGGCCACCATCCGCCATGGCTCGCGGGCCTTGGCCGCCGTCTACCAGGCCACCGTGCCGTGGTGTTCGGTGCTAGTCCGCAAGGCGTTCGGGGTGGCCGGCGCCGCCCACTCGCCGGGACACCGGTTTCAGTATCGGTACGCCTGGCCGTCCGGTGACTGGGGGTCGCTGCCGGTGGAGGGTGGGGTCGAGGCCGCCTACCGGTCCGACCTAGAGGCCGCGGATGATCCCGAGGCGTTGTTGGCTGAGATCACCGAGCGGCTGAACAGGGTGAGGTCACCGTTCCGGACCGCCGAGGCCTTCCTCGTGGAGGAGATCATCGATCCGCGTGAGACCCGGTCACTACTTTGCGAGTTTGCCAACCTGGCGGCGCCGCTGCGTACGCCGGGCCCGGCGGGCTTTCCATACCGTCCCTGAGGTCGGTTCCGGGTCAGGCGGTCTCGAGTAGGGCGACGGGGTCGTTCTCGGATACCTGGTCGCCTTCGGAGACCAGTACCTCGGCGACCACGCCGACCTCGGTGGCCTCGATGGGGATCTCCATCTTCATGGACTCCACGATCACCACGGTGTCGCCGGCGACTACCGAGGTACCCGGCGGGGCCGTCACCTTCCAGATCACACCGGTAACCGGTGACTCCAACTCGATTCGTGCCATCGCCGGATTCCATCATCGCGCCGGGTGCAATGCCACTATGGGCACAGGCTGGCAGGTCCCACCTAGTCGACGCTGACGACCGAGTGAGCCAACCACGGGAAGTGGCTCTCCAACCGCCCTGGTCAACCCGTCTTGCGGACAATCCACGCTTCTTCGATCGGCCATTGCCTCGCCCAGTCGAGGTTCACGAACGGATAGCGGGTTTCATCGGCGTCGACAGGTGGTTGAAGTTCGATGAGGTTTTCGACTTCGAACCCGCAGGTACGCAAGAGTCGGATGCGGTCACCATGGGAGATGTGGAACTCGACGTGGAAGTCGACCCTCAGGACATCGGGCCACTCATAGCGATGCATGCCGAATTGCGGGCGCTGCAACTGGTCCTTAGCTGGCTCGTTGTCGTCGAACACGCAAAGTGTCATCAACACGGAGTTTCCTAGGAACGCCAGGCGGCCTCCGGGGCGCAGCACTCTCGCCGCCTCGGGAAGCCATCGGTACGGATCACACCAGATGGCCGCTCCGTACTCGGATATCGCAAAGTCGAAGCTCTCGTCGGCGAACGGCAACCTCTCCGCGTCGCTATGAATGAGCGGAAACCGTAGGTCGAAATCTTTTTGGAAACTCGCTGCAGTCGCGAGTTGTGCCCCCGAGTTGTCGATCCCGACCGGTTGTCCGCCACGTCGCGCTAACCACGCCGAAACGTAAGCCGTTCCACACCCCAACTCGATCACATCGCCACCATCGAAGGGGTCGATTAGTCCAACTTCGGCCTCCGGGGTGCCGTAAATCCCCCACTGGGGTTGATCCCCACCCCAGGCCCGTCGGCCAGCCGCCACATACTCGTCAGCCCAGGCGTCCCAAGCGATCCGGTTCAATGCCACATGGTCGGGGAACTCAGAACGATCCATCTCCAGAAGTAGACCATAGGAGTGGGGATCGAGAACGCTCTAGGGTCATTGAAATGGATGAGGGGCCAGGCACTACGGACAAGTTGGTTGCAGATCAGTCGGCTACACCAGTCTGGTTCCGAGTCGGCGATGCGGCGACCCGACTCGGGGTGGTACCCAAGACGGTTTACCGACTGATCGACAAGGGCAAGTTGACGGGCTACCGGATCGGTCGGGTCATCCGGATCAAGGAGTCCGACCTTCTCGCGTACGAGGCTTCCTGCAAGATCCAGCCCGGCGACTTGGCGCACCTGGCGGAGGGCTGACGTTCTCGCTCGGGCATTCAATAGGACGTTCGGGGATTACCCCTACGGCGGTAGGGTAAATTCTACTTAACCGTCCACCCATCCGCCCGCCTGCCTGATCCGCCCGCCCCGACCACTTTCCACCTGGGAGAGGTCGCCTGGACCGGCTCCGAGGTACCGCCCTGAACTCCTTTTCTTCCGACGTCTCAGTCGGCCTTCCCGGACCAGACTGGCTCGCTTCGATCCGCCGCTCGACCGTTAGTGGTCTGGACGCTGTCGAACGTCCGGACACCGATGAGGAGGTCTGGCGTTATTCCCGTGTCGGAGAGCTGGACCTCGACCGCTATAAGCCCCTACGACGCCAGCGGGCCTCGGACACGGTGGTGCAACGTGATCTGTCGGCCTACGGAGAGTTGGCCGCCGTCGTGGTAGTCCGAAACGGATGGGTGGTGGAGACCAAGTGTGCCTCCGACGCTGTCGACGGCGGCCTGTATGTGGGACCGGTGGGTGACGCGCCCGATGGCGAGGCGTTGTTCGGCGCCGCCCAGGAGGAGCCCGTTGATCTGTTCGGTCACCTGAACCGGGCTTTCAGTCCTGAGCCCACAGCCGTGGTGGTGCCCGACGGGCTTCGTCTCGAAGCGCCGGTCGTCATCGCCACCCTGACCGATGCTGATGGTGCGGCGGTCTTCCCTCGGGTGCTCGTGCAGGTCGGGGACGATGCGTCGGCCACTGTGATCGAGTTGCACACGTCCACCGAGGTCGACGCCCTGGTGGCGCCAGTGTTGGAGGCAACGGTGGGTCGCGACGGACATTTGAACCACGCTCTGGTCCAGGAACTTGGTCCTCGGATTTTTCAGTTGGGTCACCAGGCCTTTCGGGTCGGCCAGTCGGGACGCGTCGACGCCTTCGCCGCCGGGCTGGGAGGCGACTACGCTCGGACCCGTATCGACTGCAGGCTCACTGGTCGCGGTGCTGAGGGCCGGCTGGCCGCTGCCTATTTCGGTGAGGACGACCAGACGCTGGACTTCCGGACCTTCCAGGACCACGCAGCCCCTGACACGCGTAGTGAACTCCTGTTCAAGGGAGCCTTGGATGGTTCGTCACGGTCGGTGTACACCGGACTGATCCGGGTGCGCCCCGAGGCGGTCCGAACGGTGGCCCACCAGACCAACCGCAACGTGAAGTTGTCGCCTGATGCCTGGGCGGAAAGCGTGCCGAACCTGGAGAT
>Ga0315327_10001833_pt1 | contig 11176 bp, 8 predicted proteins | sample M110032315metaG_FD_203460 | JGI IMG/M metagenome (GOLD analysis project Ga0315327, IMG submission 203460) | Ammonia-oxidizing marine archaeal communities from Monterey Bay, California, United States - M1 100m 32315 | ecosystem: Environmental > Aquatic > Marine > Coastal | place: USA: California... | reverse complement strand
CTCGAGGGTGGAGCCAAAATCGACCCCAGCGGTGACCTCGATGGCAAACGTTTCAAGGATGCTTGGGAGCTCACAGATGCCATTGCTCATCATGAGGAGCTGGCGGGTTGCTTGGCCCGGACAGCATTGGCTTATGGGTCCGGACACTCGGTCACGGATGGTGAGGAGGATGCGGTGGACTACCTCCGCGATGGGTTCACATACATGGGACATAGCACCCAGTTTTTGTTGGCAGACATGATTATGAGTCCAGCTTTCCGCTTGGCAGGGGAGATGGAATGAAGCCATTGTCACGGCGGACGATTCTGAGAGGCATGCTGCAAGGGACAGCGGTCAGTGTGGCCCTTCCACCTCTTGAGGCCATGTTCAACAGCGGGGGCACGGCCTACGCAGCGGGCGGCGGCTTGCCCCTTCGGTTTGGGTTGTTCTTCTGGGGCAACGGAACTCTGCCTGAACGTTGGATTCCCACTGGCGATGGTGCTGAGTGGACCCTATCGGAACAACTCGAGCCTCTCGCAGCGGTGAAGGATTGGGTCTCAGTCGTGAGCGGCATGAGCCTTCATACGGACAACATCTACCCCCATACCTCGGGCGCGGCAGGCATCCTGTCGGGCTGCAACCTGAAGGCATACGAGGACGGTCGGGAAGACGGGACCTTTGAGGTGCCAAGCATCGATCAGGTCATCGCCAGTCAGATCGGTGGCGAGACCATTTACCGTTCATTGGAGACAGGGGTGTTGCCCGGAACCAATGGATATTCCTACAATGGACCCAACAACCGGAACCCGCCGGAGCTCTCTCCACTCGCTTTTTACGAGCGCATTTTCGGTGCGAGTTTTCGGGAACCCGGCGAAGAGGGTGTGGTGGATCCCAAGCTCGCCCTAAGACGCAGCGTTCTGGACGCGGTGATGGGTGATATAGATCGAATCAATGCCCGGGTGGGCGCCGCTGACAAGATTCGCCTGGAGCAACACCTGACGGGTGTGCGGGAATTGGAATTGAGACTGGCACGGCTGCAAGAGGATCCACCGAACCTTGAGGCCTGTTCGAGGCCAGCTATTCCAGCAGCAGACTTTCCGGATGTGGATGGCCGTCATCCCATTCGAGACATTCATCGGGCGATGACGGACTTGCTTGTCATGGCTGTTGCGTGCGATCAGACTCGAGTGTTCAGTCATTGGTTCTCGGATCCGCTCAACAACAAGCTGTTCCCCGACGCAACCATGGGCCACCACAGTCTCACCCACGATGAGCCGGGTGAGCAGCCAGAGGTGAACATGGTCACGAAGTTCATCGTTGGCGAATTTGCATATATGGTGGAGCAGCTCGCATCCATTCCAGAGGGGGATGAGACCTTGCTGGACCATATGGTCCTCCTGGGTACCTCAGAACACGGGCTAGGACAGACCCACTCCTTTGATGAGATGCCGATTTTGTTGGCAGGCAATGCCTGTGGCGCTCTCCGTCAGGGGGTTCATTACCGCTCGTTTACCGGGGAGAATGCGAGTCATGCGTTGCTCTCGGTGATCCGAGCCATGGACATTAGTGCGCCCAGCTTTGGAGTGGGCGACGGGGAGGTCAGCGATGGGCTGTCAGCGATTGAGGCTTGAAGGACTCATTCTGTGTGCGCTCGCCGTGGGCTGCACAGGGAAGTCAGAGGACAGCAGTTCGGCCCAGTCCGAGGAGCAACCATGCGACCAAGTGGAAAACACGCAGGTGGCGGTCATCACCGAGATGTGGTTCGCACGGATCAACGATGGTGAGAGCTGGGGAGCGGACTTGGACGGTGGTGGAGACGGCTGTGGTGTAGAAGACCTCACGGACCCGGAAGGCAACGGTGGCATCGACAATGGATTTGGCGCCTTGTTGCCCGCATTGGAGCTGACAGAAGGCGCGGCCATCGAGGTCTACATTCAGAACCTCATCAACTCTGGGGAGATTCTCATCCTGTTGGAGATGGAGGATGTGGATGACCCCGACGAAGATGCATGTGTGAATGTGAACCTGCTGCGGGGCTTGGGTGAGCCCACTGTGGGAACGGACAAGATCATTGAGTCTGGTCAGACCTTTGACCGGGATCTGGACCTTCCGCTCAGTCGAACCGAGGGCCAGTCCATCGTCGATGGAAGCCTGATTGCCACACCCTTGGAGTTCAGCCTTCCCTTCACCATCTTTGATGTGAACCTCACCTTCAACCTGCAAGAGTCGACCCTGCGCTTTGATCAAGGGATTGAAGGACACCACACGGGCTACCTTGCCGGTGGACTGTTCACGGAGGAAATCACCAGCTTTGTCGAAGGACGCGATGACATTGACATCGGGGACTTGGTCGTCACCATGGTGGAGAATCGTGCCGATTTGTGGCCCGACGAGAGCGGCGTATGTCAGGGCATCTCAGTGGTGTTCGAATTCAAGGCCAAGCCAGCCTTTTTCTACGTAGATTGATGCGGATATTGTTCATCGGATTGGTGTGGATCGGCTGCACGGCAAAGCAAACGGAAGACTCCGGTGGGGTGGCTGCTGAGGCCGTTGACCCCTTGGACTGGCCCGTCGACGAAGCGGGACCCTATGCTGTGGGGTACCGAAGCTGGGATGTGACGTACAACCCTGGGCCGTCAACCGAGCCTCGAACCATTCGAATGAATGTCTGGTACCCCACTGAGGAGACCGCAGGAACCGCAGCGCTCTACACCATCGGAACCGATGAGGCCTCGTTCGAAGATGCAACGCCGATAGAGCCTGTTCACGCCGGTGGTTTTCCGGTGCATGTGTACTCTCATGGCTACCGTGGCTACGGTGCGTCATCGTCCTTCTTGTCCCGCTATTTGGCGAGCCATGGCTGGGTGACTGTGGCGCCAGACCACACCAACAATACCTTTCTTGATCACGAAGAACCCTTACCAGCAGCCCATTATTTTCAGCGCCCTCTGGATGTGAGTGTCGCCTTGGATACCCTTGAAGGCTTGCCCGATGGCGACCCCCTCGGTGGAAAGATGAACACGGAGAGGGTGCTGCTCTCGGGCCACAGTTTTGGAGCGTACACGACCTGGGCTTCGCTCGGTGCGAGCTTTGACCCGGACGGCATCGGTGTGTTGTGCGCACCCGACGGCGAGCTGGACTGTACGCCGGAGGAGGAGGCCATGTTCAGTACTGATCTCTCCGACCCTCGGGTAGTTGCGAGCTTGCCGATGGCAGGTACCCTGCGTCGGACCTTCTTTGGTGAGCAAGGGGAGACCACAGTGAACGGTCCCGTATTGTTCATGAGCGGGAGCAAAGACTCTGTGGGCCAGGAAGATCAATTCGACGAAATGGGGCCCATTGACTTCACCTGGATGGAAATCGAGGGAGCCTGTCACCAGGCGTTTGCCCTGGGCATCTGCACGGATCTGGATCAAGACACGGGCTTTCACATCATCTCGACAGTGGGATTGTCTTGGGCCAGGGCGACTGTGCTGAATGACACCGACGATACTGTTCTCGGCATCCTTCAAGGTGAAGTGGTGGTGAGTGAACTCGTGAGCACAGAGCGCCGCCAAGCCGAAGAATAGAGTCTGGCTCTAGCCGGACCCAATGTGACGAACCTGTGGCAACCGAGCTTTGTGGTGGATTGCCCCTTGTTGTATTCCGAGCGGTTCGTAGGACATTCTCATGCGAAATCTACTGTTCATGTTCACCTTCTTGGCGGCCTGTGCAAACCCTGAGTGGGAAACTGCACACCCCGACCGTCCTCGCAGGGATGGTTCGGACTCACCGGATTACCCAGATGCCTGGGATGATGACTCCGATGATGGCTCCGACGATCGCTCTCATGAAGATGATGAAGGGGACGACGAGGCCGGAGATCGCGACTCCAGAGAAGAAGCATATCCAGAGGAGTGCGACGGCAAGGACAACGATCTGGATGGAGAGATAGACGAGGACTTTGAAGATACCGATGGCGATGGACTGGCCGACTGTGTGGACGTCGAGGAGTGTGACGGCGAAGACAACGATGGCAACGGGCTCATCGACGAAGGCTTTGATGCGGACCACAATGGAATCGCAGACTGCCTGCAGAGTACCTACGATGTGTCGCTTCACATCACGGTGGATGACATCTGGGACGGCACCATCGATGGCGAACCCATCGAAGCGGGCGGCGGCTGGAGCCATGTGGACACCTTCGAGTGGGAGTTGAGCTCAGGGGTCCACGTCATCACAGTCCACGGCGAGGACCTCGGTGAGGCCATCACAGCGTTTATAGCCTCCGTAGAGATCGACGGTGAGCCCACCTTTGTGACCGGAGACGGAAGCTGGGCGATGCGTGTGGGTGGACCTGAACTTGGCTGGCTGTCACCGGATTTTGCAGACGATCACTGGGCCACCCCCGTGTCCTGTGCCGACACTAGTCCGTGGGGAGACTGGTCGGGCTTGCCCTTGGAACAGGGCGCCGAGTGGGTGTGGTTCGATTCTGCCGGAGACTGCCGCGACCCAAGCTCATGGAGAGAGGCTTGGTTTCGTTTGGTATTTGAGTTGCCCTGAAGCAAAGCTGGGCCGGTAGTGGTTCATGTTGAACTTTTGTGGGTTGCTTTCGATTGGTTAAGGCTGGGCGATGCGACATTTATTGCGCAGCTTTGCTCAGGCAGTGGCTCTGGTGGTCTTGGTGCTCTTGGGGGCAGAGGCAGGGCTATGGGTCTTTCACCAAGGTGCTTTTGGGGAACCCAATTTCTATGAGGCCGATGAAGAATTGGGCATACGGCTCATCCCCAATTCGAAGATGCGCCTGTCGTACCTCGGTGTCACACCATTCACCGATGTTCAAATCAACGAATTGGGCTTCCGTGGAGGCCCCCACCCTGCACCTGGAGAGGACGACGTCGTTGTAGTGGGCGACTCGCTCACCTTTGGCCTGGGTGTGAACATCGACCAGACCTACCCTGTACTGCTGCAGCAGCAAATGGGCGGGAATACCGCTGTCATCAACTATGGGGTGCCTGCCTATCAGGCCTACGAAATGAACCTCAGTCTCGAGCGGATACTCCAGCATCGACACCCACGTCGCGTGATCTACGCAATTTCCGTGGGACGCTTCCTGGGCAGGTCGCCCGCGCCCTTTTTGAGCCGCATCAACTTCGACAACGGGTGGCTGATAGCTGGCAAGAGAGGGAATATTAAGGTGCCACTGCCTTTGCCTGGATTCATGATGCGGCATTCGCACGTGGTCAATTTGATTCGCCAAACCATGCGCGATCCACCCCGTGAAGAATTCACCCGAAAAATTGTTCAGATCAGACGCGTTGAGCTTCACAAGAGCGGAATGGAAGCCAAAAAAGAGCGTTCTCGGTTGGCAGGCAGCGAGTGGTTTGAGCTGATGGGCCCGGATGGAAGCCCACGGGCTTGGAGCCGTCTCACGGCACAGTTGCGAGATCTGAAGAAAGTAATGGCGGGCAGGGAGTCGGATCTCACCCTGTTGATTCTGCCCCAAGACTTTGTTTTGCATGCCGAGGCTTGGGAAAAGTACGATGTAGAACCTGCCGACATGTCTTTGGTTCGGCTTCTCGTCGAAGACTTGGCTGCGTCCGCTGCAGCCCTGGGGTTTGACGTTCTCGATGTTTCAAGTGCCATCCAGGCCGCCGGGCCAACGACCACGCTCCCCCGGGACTGGCACCTTAGTCCCCTCGGGCACAAGGTGATCGCCAAGGAACTCGCTGATCATTTCGTTCAAATGTCATCGGGAAAGCAGGATAACTCCGTTAAGCTTCCTTCTGTTGGAGGTGTTTTCTAATGTCGATGATGGAGCGAATAAAGGTTCGTGCCTTGGTGTCGGTGTTCTGGCGGTCGAAACAGACCATGCTTAGCGCAGTGAATGGCTTTCAGGCCACGGAAGCCGATGGTGTCTGGCACCTCCTCCGAGGCATCGAGGGCGCTGAAGACCCCAAAGTTCGTGCCACCTTGTTCGAGCATATGATCGAGGAGGAAGCCCATGCGGAGGCATTTGGTCTGGTGTGTCGAGAAGAAAGCGCACAGGCTTTTGTGCCGACCTTTTATGAGCGCGAAGACATCTTTCCCACCGGAACCCCGATCTGGAAGCTAATCGCCTATGTCCACGTAGGAGAAGTGGATGCCACCGCACGCTTTGGTGTGTTGCGCGATGCGTTGCCTCCTGGTCGACTGAAAGAGGCGCTGAAGACCATCGTGGCCGATGAGGAGGGTCATATCGACTTGACCCACGACCTCTTGCTTGAGCTTGGCGCCTCCGAAGCAGAGATTCGCAAGACCTATCGCCGGGTTCGGCTCCGTCGTGCGTGGGAGGGTTGGCTACGCTCGGGCAAACGCATCGTGAATTGGGTTGCAGTCACCCTCTTGAGCGGCGTCTATTTCGTGATGGCGCCCTTCTTCTATCGCACCGCTCGAGCGAAGCTTCGCCAAAACACGGTGGAGTATGACAACAACCGCCTTAAGGGCGCACAATGAACGTTCTCGGAATCTCATATGGCTACCACGATGCTTCCGCGACCCTCGTGGTCGATGGCCAAATCGTGGCTGCGATGGCCGAAGAACGGCTCACTCGGCAAAAGCACGACGCCCATTTTCCTACCTATGCCATCCGTCACTGTCTATCCGTGGGGGGCATTGGTACGGAGGATCTCGACAAAGTGGTCTTTCACGAAGACCCACACACCAAGTTCACCCGGGTCATTACCTCCTCGTTGGCTCCATTTCCCCACTCTCGGCGCGAGTTTGTGAACTCGGCCAAGAGCTGGCTGGGGGAAAAGCTCTGGGCACTCAACACCCTCTCCGCACGCTTGGACCTCGATCCTGCCAAGATCACCTATGTGGGCCATCACTTTAGCCACGCGGCCCAGGCATTCATGGGCTCAGGCTTTGAGCGATCTGCCATCCTGATTGTGGACGCGGTGGGTGACTGGTCATCGACCGCACTGTACACAGGAGAGTGGGTGGACGGCCGCCCGCAGATCGAGCGGGTCACGGAGATTGCCTTCCCCCATTCACTCGGCCTGGTCTACTCGGCCATCACCGCCTACCTCGGGTTTCGCCCCAACGACTCTGAGGCCACCACGATGGCCCTCGCCGCGTTCGGTACGCCTCGCTTTGCAGATGTATTTCGAGAAATCATCGAAGCGAAGCCAGACGGCACGTACACAGTCGACCAGCGGTACTTCAACTTCGCAAACTTCTACAAAGGCGCGTACACGGAAGCCCTGGTGGAGAAGCTCGGCCCTGCGAGGGAGAGCGGTGCACCCCTTGGCTTGGACTGTCTCGACCCAGACGCAGCGATCTCAGAGGAGGACCAGCGCTTTGCAGACATCGCAGCATCCATACAGTGTGTGTTGGAAGAGCGAATTCTGGGACTGTGCGGCACACTTCACACGGCCGCGCAGACGGAGAATCTCTGCATTGCTGGTGGTGTGGCCTTCAACTGTGTAGCGAACCAGCGAATCCTGGATGAGTCTGCCTTCTCATCTTTGTACATTCCACCCGATCCCGGTGACGGTGGCACATCGGTGGGTACGGCCTTGTTTGCTGCTGCGCAGGCTGGCGACTTGACGCCCTCGGGCCTCTGCCATGGTGCATACCTGGGCAAGTCTTACGAGGAAGCCCCGACGCTAGAGATGATAGAGCACGTGAACCCGACACACTTTCGCCGGTACATGAAGGTGGGTGTGGATGCCGCCCAGAACAACAACTGGAAGGTAGAGCGCTTTGAACCAGAGGATGGGCTATCCGGGCTGTGTGCTGCAGTCGCCGATCGGTTGATGCAAGGAGAGTTGGTTGGGTGGTTCCAAGGAAACTTCGAGATGGGCCCCCGAGCACTCGGCAACCGGTCCTTGCTCGCTCGGCCCGACGACTTCGATGCAGCCCGACGGCTGAGCACGCTGGTCAAAAACCGGGCTCCATACCGGCCCTATGCTTTCTCCGTGACCGATGGGGATGCACAGGCTCTGCTCGATATTCCTGCTGACCAGGTGCGGTTTCACCGGTGGATGCAGCTTGCTGTTCCGGTGCGGCCCGAGGCTGCCAAGATGGTCCAAGCGGCCCTGCACGTGGACCAGACCACTCGGCCGCAGGTTTGTTTTGCGGAGGACAACCCCCGCTACCACGCGCTGTTGAGTGCTTTTGGAGAGCGCTTCGGAAAAGCCGTACTGTTGAACACCTCATTCAACCCCAGTGGCTATCCGCTGGTGGCAACACCCGAGGAGGCTCTCGTGATGTTCGCTCGCACCGATCTCGATGTGCTGGTCTTGGGCGATGCAATGATCACAAAGGTGCGCCCGGACTGATTGCAGCTCGAAGGCCCTTGTTGATTGTGTCTCAGTAGCGGATGGTCACAGAGCCCGACTGGCCTGCGCGTGCATCGCCTACCTGAGAGCCCAAGCCACCACCACCAGGGGCCGAGTTGGATGCCTTGAATTGGCTCAATGCGGTGGCGCCGATGCTGGTACACCTTCCGTCCAGGCCATTGCTTCCATCGCCTTTACCACCCGCACCGGCAGTGCAGAGGATGTTGCGTTCTTCGCCGCAGTTGACGGTGGTCTCGGTACCCGCAACGCCAACGTCACCGCCCTCACCGATTGAGATTTCACAGCTGACATCTCCGGTCACTTGGATCATGGCACTCAGGCCACCACCCGATCCGCCGTCGCCTCCTGTGGTGCTGATGGAGCCGCCTCCGCCGCCACCATCATTGGTGGTGAGGCTTGTCGGGCCAGTTGCACCGTCGTCGACAGTGCCGGTGGATCCGCTGCTCGCTTCCGTCATATGAGGGGCAGTCTCCACACAGACCACACCACAGTGACCGGAGTGGGTGCGGATACAGTCTGTACCATCCTGGTGTGCATGGTCACCAATGCCATGGGTGTGCGTGCCACCTTCGTGGGTGTGGTCAGCTACGCCGTGATTGTGGCTTGCTATGTCGAGCGTTGTGCTTGCGCCGTTCGAGCCCCCGCCACCGCTGCCTGTGACGTAGACAATGATTGAGGTGATGCCTTCGGGGACGACAAAGCTACCGGACTCGGTGAAGTACTGGGCATGGACTCCCACGGCACCACCGGAGATGGCGTGGGGTATATCCGCGGCCATTGCGTAGCCATTGTCAGCGCAGAATGCGTCCACCTCGTCTTCAGAGAGCACGGTGTCCACGTCTTCGGGGACATCGGAGAGGTCAGCAAAGCTTCCGCTGGTGGCGACGGCCGCCAAGTCGGATGCCATTGCGTAGCCATTGTCGGCACAGAACGCGTCCACCTCATCTTCAGAGAGAACGGTATCCACGTCTTCGGGGACATCGGAGAGGTCGGACCAGCTCACGGTGGGCGTGGTGCCCACCCAAGCACCACTGGAGTCGATCACCAGGGCACCGCTGATGCTGACCTCGGAGGCATTGACCGAACCGCCGTTCACGCTCGTCGCTGTGGCGGCGAGGCGGGAGTAGGGGACAGCGTTGAGTGCTTGCCGTGGACTCAGGGGCTCGTCGTCACCGACGGTGAGCTCCAGGTGAAGCTCGTTGTCCCGGAGCAACTCATCCTCAAGGGGGTTGTCCAGTTCATCGGCCCCGAGGACCAAGCTGTAGTAGCCGTTGATCAAGTCCACATCGTGGACCTCGGACCAGACCATGGTGCCGTCTTCAGCGGCATCGTACAGGTGGAAGTCCAGGGTGTGTGGACCCTCCGCCGGCAGACCGTCGGCATCGAGTACGCGGCCTTGGTGTCCCATCTGGGTGGGCACTGCGTGGGCGGTACTCAAGAGAAAGACGAGCGGTAGGAGTGACATAGTGGGCCTCAATATTGAACAGTTATGGAGCCAGATTGACCGTTGGTGGCCCCGACACTTCGGGCACCCAGACCACTGCCTCCAGGTGCAAGGTGAGAGGCCTTGAATTGGGACAGAGTGCTGGCTTCAGTCACGGTGCAGACACCATCCAGACCGCTGCGTCCATCGCTGGCGCCAGCCGCCCCCCCAGTACAGGAGATTCTCGTGCCCGCGGTGCAATCCACTGAGGTGGCCGAACCTGTAGCATCGACGTCACCACCGCTGCCGATCACCACCGCACACTCGTCCCCGGCATTCACGGAAATCAATGCATTGACTCCGCCGCCAGCACCCCCGTCGCCGCCCCTGTGGGAGACTGACGCGCCGGAGAGTTCAGAACCATCGGTGGTCAAGGATGTGGTTCCCGTGGTTCCATCATCCACACCGCCGGTCGACCCAGAGCCGGTCCCTCCTCCGCCCGAGGACGCGCCAGTATTGGTCCATCCGTACGCGTCGCAGCCATGGCCCCAGGACACACACACATAATCCATGGTGTGCGTGTGGGATTCTCCCCCTTCATGGGTGTGATCTCCAACAGAGTGGGTGTGGCTCCCGCCGTCATGGAGGTGTTCCGCCACCCCATGGCTGTGGGTGCCCAGGTCTAGGTCCGTATTCTCGCCATTGGAACCGCCACCACCACCTCCAGTCATGTACACGGTCAGTGAGGTAACGCCATCCGGCACGATGAAAATGCCGTCTTCGGTGAAATACTGGGTACGGGTTCCGCTGCTCGCGATAGTCGTCACCTCGACTATGTCCGCGACCACTTCTTCCACTGCCGATGTGACCATCGCAGTTAGCTCCGCATGCGTCTCGTCAAGGTCAGCGGCCATTGCGTAGCCATTGTCAGCGCAGAATGCGTCCACCTCATCTTCAGAGAGGACGGTATCCACATCTTCAGGGACGTCTGATAGGTCGGACCAGCTTCCACTGGTGGCGACAGCGGCCATGTCGGCTGCCATTGCGTAGCCATTGTCCGAACAGAACGCGTCGACTTCATCTCCAGAGAGGACGGTGTCCACATCTTCGGGGACATCGGAGAGGTCGGACCAGCTCATGGTGGGTGTAGTACCCACCCAAGCGCCACTGGAGTCGATCACCAGGGCACCGCCGATGCTGACTTCGGAGGCATTGACCGATCCACCGTTGACGCTCGTCGCTGTGGCGGCGAGGCGGGAGTAGGGGACAGCGTTGAGTGCTTGTCGGGGACTCAGTGGCTCGTCGTCACCGACGGTGAGCTCCAGGTGAAGCTCATTGTCCCGGAGCAACTCATCCTCAAGGGGGTTGTCCAGCTCATCGGCCCCGAGGACCAAGCTGTAGTAGCCGTTGATCAAGTCCACATCGTGGACTTCGGACCAGACCATGGTGC
>Ga0315327_10001827_pt1 | contig 11185 bp, 11 predicted proteins | sample M110032315metaG_FD_203460 | JGI IMG/M metagenome (GOLD analysis project Ga0315327, IMG submission 203460) | Ammonia-oxidizing marine archaeal communities from Monterey Bay, California, United States - M1 100m 32315 | ecosystem: Environmental > Aquatic > Marine > Coastal | place: USA: California... | reverse complement strand
ATAATATCATCAAATAATAAAAAATTTGGATTATCCTTTAATTCTCCATTTATTTGAATCTTTTCTTTAATATTATCAGGTGTAATAAAGCTATGCTCTATTCCTGGTTTGTGAGTTATAACTAATCTTAAAGGACTGACCTCTGAATATATTCTATTATTCATTTACTCTTCACTCATAAATGGATATTTATAATCCTCAGGAGCATTGAATGTTTGTTTAATGGTTCTTTGAGAAGTCCATCTTAACAGATTTGCAGGTGCTCCAGCTTTGTCATTTGTTCCTGAAGCTCTTGATCCACCAAAAGGTTGTTGCCCTACAACTGCACCTGTTGGTTTGTCATTTATATAAAAATTACCAGCTGAATGTGTTAAATATTTTCTCCCTAATTTTATTTTTTCCTCATCATCAGCAAAAATTGCACCAGTTAATGCATATGGGGATGTACTATCAACAAGTTTGCAAACTTCCTCCCATGAACAATCATATAAATAAATTGTAAGTACTGGCCCAAAAATTTCTTCTTCCATTGTTTTAAAATGTGGGTTGGTGGTTAAAATCGTTGTTGGCTCTATAAAATAACCTTTACTTTTATCATAATTTCCACCTGTTATAATGGTTGCATCTTGTGATTTTTTAGCATGTTCTATATAAGAAACAATGTTATCAAAAGAATTTTCATCAATAACTGCATTCATAAAATTTTGAAAATTTTCAACATCACCCATTTTGATTGAAAAGACATCTTTTTGATACTCTTGTTCTATGTCTAACCATACAGATTTAGGTAAATAACATCTTGACGCAGCAGAGCATTTTTGTCCCTGATATTCAAAAGCACCTCTAATCATAGCTGTAGAAAGTGCTTTTCTATTGGCACTTTTATGGGCTAAAATAAAATCTTTTCCACCAGTTTCACCAACTATTCTTGGATATGTTTTATATTGTTTGATATTATTACCAACAGCTGTCCACATACTTTGAAATACTGCAGTTGAACCTGTAAAATGAATTCCAGCTAAATCTGAATGATTTAGTATGATGTTGCCAATTTCTTTTCCTGAACCTGGAATAAAATTTATTACCCCATTAGGTAATCCAGCCTCTTTAAATAATTTCATTAGAAAATATCCAGAATAAACAGATGAGGAAGCAGGTTTAAATAATGAAACATTACCTAGCAACGCAGGAGCACACGATAGATTTGCTGCAATTGATGTGAAATTAAATGGAGCTACTGAAAAGATAAATCCTTCTAGAGCTCTATATTCGGTACTGTTTTTCATTCCTTTAGGTGAATACTTTGGTTGTTGTTTGTGAATATTATATAAATACTCACAATTAAAATTAAAAAAATCTATTAGTTCGCAAGCTGCATCAATTTCTGCTTGATAGGCATTTTTACTTTGCCCAAGCATTGTAGAAGCATTAATTAAGTCTCTATATGGACCTGCTAACAAATCAGCCATTTTATGAAATATCTTAATTCTATCTTCTAAAGAAGTCTTTGACCATTTTTCCCAAGCTTCAAGATTACTTTCTATAGCCATTTGAACTTCTTTTTTCCCTGCTTTATGATAGTGTGCAAGTGTATGTTTATGGTCATGAGGGATGACACATTTCTCTGTATTGTTTGTAGTTATTTCTTGACCATTAATTATAATAGGAATATCTATTATTTTTGATTTTAATTCTTCAATAGTTTTTTTTAAGGATATCTTTTCTTTGCTACCAGGTTTATATTCTTTAATTGGCTCATTAACAGCTTCTCTAATAGAAAAATTTAATTCATTCATTGCAATACCTTGTTTTTGTATAAAAATTGATATATCAATTTAATATTTATTAATTTATTTATTATTATTTTTTTGTTTAAATTTTATCATAATTCTTATTCAATACTAATGAGCTTAAAATCAATAAATCCAGCTACAGGTGAAATAATAAGTGAATATCAAAAATATTCAGATAATTATGTTTATTCTATAATTGATGATGTTTCAAATGATTTTTTAATTTGGAAAAATATATCATTTGATGATCGAAAAAATATTCTTATTGCAATAGGTGAAAAGTTAAAGTCTGATATAGAAATTCATTCTAAAATGATTTCTATTGAAATGGGAAAGCCTATTATGGAATCTAGAGCAGAAGTACTGAAATGTATTTGGGTAATTGAGTATTATGCAGAAAATGCTGAAAAATTTTTAGAAAAAGAGATTATTAAATCTGATTATGCAGAAAGTTATGTTCAGTATGATCCGCTTGGCATAATATTTGGTGTTATGCCTTGGAATTTTCCATACTGGCAAGTATTTAGATTTATTGCACCTTCTTTAATGGCAGGAAATGTATGTATCCTAAAGCATGCCTCGAATGTAAGTGGCTGTGCTTTGTTAATTGAGAAATTAGTTAATGATTGTAGCCCTTATTCAAATATTTTTAAAACCCTTTTAATTTCATCATCTCAAGTTGCAAATGTAATTAGTCATAATAAAGTAAAAGCTGTAACTCTAACTGGAAGTGAATATGCTGGTTCTCAGGTTGCTATGAAAGCAGGAGAAGAAATAAAAAAAACAGTTTTAGAATTAGGTGGTTCTGATAGTTACATTGTATTGGATGATGCAGATATTGAATTAGCAGCTAAAACAGCTGTTATTGCTAGGTTTTTAAATACAGGGCAAAGTTGTATTGCTGCAAAAAGATTTTTTGTTCATGATAAAGTTTATGATGATTTTATTATTAAGGTTAAAAATATTATAACTAGTTTAAAGATGGGGGACCCTTTGCTAGATGAAACTCAAATAGGTCCTTTGGCTAAGCCTGAATTTGTAGATGAAATTCACGAATTAGTTGAAGCTTCAATAAAGAAAGGAGCTAGGTGTTTATTAGGAGGTAAAAAGAAAGACTCTTATTACTATCCTACCTTACTTGTTGATGTTGATGAGAGTATGGATGTATTTAATTGCGAAACCTTTGGTCCAGTATTTTGTGTTATAAAAATAAATAATTCTAAAGAAGCTATTAAACTAGCAAATAATAGTGAATATGGATTAGGGGGTAGTGTCTGGACCTCAAATATAGAAAAAGGTAAAGAAATAGCAAGTAAAATAGAAACTGGCGCAGTATTTATAAATGATATGACAAAGTCAGATCCTAGGTTGCCTTTTGGGGGAGTTAAAAAATCTGGATATGGTATTGAATTATCAAAATATGGTATAAGAGAGTTTGTTAATATGAAAACAGTAGTAATTAATAATTATTAAATTGATTTTATGAAAATAAAACTCTTAAGTAAAACAAGGGGTTTGATAGTTTTTCTTTTGGAATTTCTTTTGCTAGCATGCCTGTAATTATATCTTGTATTTTTGTATTTTTTGATGCTTTTCCCATAATAAAATTAAGTAATATTTTATATTTTGCTAAATCTTGAAGCTTTGTACTTGTTTTAAGCTCAGGCCCTAATTCATTCCATAAAAGATTATTGTAATCGGAAGTGATATTTTTAGAAAAGTCACCTTTTTTTAGACACTTATTTGCAACCTTTATTGCAATTTTTGCTGATGCCATTGCATTTCCAATACCTTCGCCAGTAAATGGATCAATTAATCCTGCGGCATCTCCTAGAAGCATATATCCATTTCCGTGATTAGGTCTTTTTACTCTTCCAAGTGGAAGGGACCATCCTTTTGGTTTTTCTAGTTTTTCTGCATTTTCAAATCGTTTTTTAAAGAAATTTGAATTTATAACATCATCTAAAATTGTTGATAGTTTTCTAGTATCTTTTTTTGCTTGTTCTTTACTAAGTCCTATACCAATATTTGCAATGTTATTTCCAGCGGGAAATAACCAAAAATATCCTGGTAATACTTCATCAACAAAATGTAATTCTATCTGATTTTTTAGTCCTTTAACGTTTTTATAGTAACACCTTATAGCGATAGCTGTATTTTTCTCAAGATTATTACCAAATCCTAGCTTTCTAGCAATTTTAGAATTAGCACCATCGCATCCAAGTATAATTGGAGCATAAATCTTCTCTTTCTCTTTATTAATTAGTCCAGTTACACCTATAGTTTTATTATTTTTATCATATATAATATCTGTAACCTTGAAACCTTCTTTTGTAGTAGTTATTTTTTTAGCTTTTTGAAATAAGAAGTTATCAAAAATATATCGTTTTATTACATAGCCTTCTTTAATTGTTCCCTTGTTGTATTTATTTTTTAGGTGTAAATCAAACTGTTTGTGATTTGGGCTCCCAAAAGTTATTGTATTAATAGTAGAACCTTCTAAGCTAGATACTTCTTCTAAAATTCCTAATTCTTTCATATATCTAACGCTTTTTCCTGATAATGCATCTCCGCATATTTTATCTTTTGGAAAAAAAGATTTTTCTAAAATTATAGTTTTAAGGCCTAGTTTTTGTGCATATAACGCAGCTGATGATCCAGCTGGACCACCTCCAACTATTATTATATCGTATGAATTTGATTTGTTTTTAGATTTATTCATTTTTTACTTCCTATGTAAATTAAATAAATCATAAAAAAGGGTGAGGTTATTCTCAAATACCATTTGAATTGAGTAATAAAGGCTTCCATATTTTCTGAAATCATTAAGTACATAAACATAGAAGTAACTGCAACGAATATAAATAAAGTGATTATTAGATATTTTTTTATCATTTTCTTTTATTTGTAAGATTGATATATAAGTAAGCTTCCATGACTTAAATTAAAGGTAATAATATCTTTATTAGATTCATTTAAAGTACCGTAAAATAAGCTGCTTATAGTATTATTATTAAAGTTATACTTTAATCCATTTGTTTTAATTTTTATTGTATTGTCAGTTGTAAAAATTGATACTTTTTGACCTTGGAAACTTTTTAGTTCTTTCGAATTATTTATTAATCTGAATAACCCGTTATCAGTAAAAATTTTTATATATATTTCAGGGTATTTAAATAAGCTAAAGATATTGCCAATTGAATGATCTTCTCTTCCTCCGCTTGCTCCAATAATAGATAATTCATTTATATTGTTTTCTTTAGCATAATTAATTGCTTTTCTTAGGTCGTTTTCTGATTGATTTGATACTTTTAATGTAATATCTCTATACTTTTCCTTATTTAAAGAAGAGATTGAATCTAAATCACCTATAATAATATTTGGATTATATCCACTTTTTATAAGCTTGTCTGTTGCGCCATCACATGATATAATGTATTTGGCATTGTTTAATATTTCTAAAGGAATTCGATTTTCAGGAAATTCCCCATTTGCAACAATAACTAAAGGTTTATTTATTTTATTCATAAAAATGTAAATTTACATAGATTTTGTAACTATATTTTAAAACAATGACTGCTAAAATAAAAAGAACCAATGATGAATTAAAAGCTTCAAGACCCACAAAACAAGAAGTTAAGCAAATTCCAAGGTTGCCAATTTCAATTTTAGTAGAAAATGTTCGTTCAGTACATAACGTTGGTTCAATTTTCAGATCTGCTGACGGTTTTGGAGCAAGCAAGGTATATTTAACAGGTTATACAGCATGTCCACCAAGAGAAGATATCTCTAAAACAGCACTTGGTTCAGATAAGGTAGTACCTTGGGAGCACTATGACAATCCTATTGAAGCAGCTAAAAAAATTATAAATGATGGAATTTCATTAGTTTTAATTGAGCAAACGATAAAATCAAAATCGATATATATTTCAAAGTTTTCTTATCCTTTATGTTTTATCGTAGGGAATGAAGTAAATGGTGTTTCAGATGAATTATCAAATTTAGCTGCTCAACATGTAGAAATTCCCATGAGAGGTATTAAACAAAGTTTAAATGTATCTGTTGCAACAGGAGTTATTGGTTATGAATTTGCTAGAAATTATTCTTTAGAGAAGAAAATAATTCTATAATTAAATATATTCAATGTAATTTTAAACATGTCTAAAATTGTAAAAATATTAATAGTATTTATGTCTTTTATCTTTGCTGAAAGAGGGGATTTAATTTCCTATGAGTATAAAGATCAAAAATTAAAGGAAAACATACAGTTTGATTTAGAAAATTCAGATGCTGGACAACTGGGTCCCAATGCAATTTACGATATTAAATCATATTCAATTATTTATGAAACTATTGATCAATTTAATCAAAGTGTTCAGGCATCAGGATCTATAGTTATTCCAGATAATATTGATTTTGCATATCCATTTTATCTATTTGGACATGGAACTGAAATTAAAAGAGAAAATGCCCCTTCTTTAAGGGGTTTTAATGATTTGAATATGTGGGTTTCAACATCAGGATATATTTTTATTGAACCTGATTATCTTGGAATAGGTATATCCGAAATCATGCATCCATATCATTTAAAAGATGTGACAGCTGCTTCAATGATTGATATGATTTATGCAGTAAAACAATTTTGTAATCAGATGAATAATATACAATTCAATGATCAATTATTTATAGCAGGTTATTCTGAAGGTGGATATGCAGCTATGGCAACTGTTAAAGAAATTGAAGAAAATTATTTAGATATCAATATAACAATGTCATTTCCAATGGCAGGAGCATATGATTTATCAGGAACTATGGTTGATTTAATGTTATCTAATTCTACATATGAAGATCCTTTTTATCTTCCATTTTTTATATTATCCTACATAGAAAAATATAATTTAGAATCTTTGGATATGTTTTTTAAAAATGAATATGCTGAAATCTTACCGGAATTATTTAATGGTGAACATTCTGGTGGTTATATAAATGGGTTTTTACCACAAATTCCTATGGAGATGTTATTACCTGAAGTTATTCAAAATTTTGAACAAAGTCCTGATTTTGAATTTAAATTACGTTTACAAGAAAATAATTTAACAAATTGGATACCCAATAATCCTATGTATTTATTCCATGGCATAGCTGATGAAAGAGTTCCACATCAAAATTCTGTAATTGCTTATCAAACATTAGGAGGAGAAAATAATCCGAATCTTTATTTTGAGACATTAGATGAATCATATGGCGGACATCAAGATGCTGCTCCATGGTGTCTTATAACAGCATTTAATATATCAGAAGGAGTAAAATTAATTTATGAAAAAGGTGATTTAGATTTTAATGGATTCATAAATATTATTGATGTTACAAGATTAGTTAATTTTATTTTAATAAATAATAATGAGCAAAATATTGATTTTTGGATTTCTAATTTAAATCATGATGAATTTATAAATATTTTTGATATAATTTTATTAATTGAAAAAATTTTATTAGATAACTAATATGGATATTCATATACAGCATATGGAAAGAGTATTGGATTTAGCTAAACAAGGAAGAGGAGATGTATCTCCAAATCCAATGGTTGGTTGCGTTATAGTTAAAAATAATAAAATAATAGGAGAAGGATATCATAAGTCTTTTGGTGGTCATCATGCTGAGGTTGATGCTTTAAATAATTGTATAGAAGATCCTGATGGTTCAGATTTATATGTGAATTTAGAACCATGCAATATTTTTTCTAAAACTCCTCCATGCGTTAATAAAATAATTGAAAATGGTATTAAAAATATATACGTTGGATGTTTAGATGATAATCCGGAGGTTAATGGTAAAGGAATAGAAGAATTAAGAAAATCACATATTAAAGTTTATACAGATATATTATATGATAAATGTTATGATCTAAATATAGGTTTTTTTAATTGGATTAAATTTGGTACTCCTTGGGTTATTGCTAAATTTGCACAATCCAACAATGGTTATATGGGAATTGATTCAAACTCAACTACTTTAATAACAGGCAATGATACAAATTGTTATTCACACAAATTAAGATCTGAGGTTGACGGAGTTTTAATTGGTACTACAACAGCGCGTATTGACAATCCCTCTTTAACAGTTAGGAATATTAAAGGTAAGAATCCTACTAGAATTATTATTGATACATATAGGAAGTTACCATTAGCATTAAGCTTATTTCATGATAATAAGGCTGATAATATAATATTATGTAATGAAGATAACTTTAAAGAATCAAATACAGGTTCTAGTTTATATTTACCTGTAACAATGAAAGATGATTTATTAGATCCTGAAAGTATATTAAAGGTTTTAGGTGAAAAAGGTATAACTAAATTATTAATAGAAGGTGGCCCAACTTTAATAAATTCTTTTTTAAAAAAGAATTTAATTAATGAAATATATATATACACTTCAAATGATTCTTTAGATAACGCTAATTTGAAAAGTCCCAATATTAACCATAATTGGGAAGTTGTTAATGAAAATAATTTTGAAAATGATAACTTGAAAATTATGAGAAAAAAAGAGCTATGTTTACAGGATTAGTAGAAGATTTAGGAAAAGTAAAAAACATTGATAAATTTGATGGATACTGGAATATTGAAATTACAACTAAATTAGATGATATCATAATTGGTGATAGTATTGCAGTAAATGGCGTGTGTTTAACAGTCGTTAACCTAGGAAAGAATATTATCAGTTTTGATATAGTATCGGAATCACTAGATAAAAGTAATCTTTCAGAATTGATTATTAATCAAATTGTAAATCTTGAAAGATGTTTAAAACTATCTGATAGAATTGGTGGGCATTTAGTTCAAGGACATGTTGAATGTATTGGCGAAATCATATCTAAGGAATCTTTATTAGATGGTGAAGTAGTATTTGAAGTATCTTTTGATAAGAATTTTTTAAAATATTGTATATATAAAGGATCAATTACATTGGATGGAATTTCTTTAACTATTAAAGAAATATTAAAAAATTCAATTAAAGTATCAATTATCCCTCATACTTTAGAAAATACAACTTTAGGTTTTAAGGAAGTAAATGCGAATTTAAATATTGAAACTGATTTAATCGCAAAGTATGTTGAAAAGAATTTATTAAATAGGAATTTATAATGAGATTAAATACTATAAAAGAAGCAATTGGTGATTTTAAAAATGGAAAAATGTTAATTGTTGTAGATGATGAAAATAGAGAGAATGAAGGTGATTTTATTATATCTGGTGAAAAAGCAACTCCTCAAGATATAAATTTTATGATGAAATATGGAAGAGGATTGATTTGCACTTCAATTTCATCTAAAAGAGCAAAAAAAATGGATTTAAATCCAATGGTAGATAATAATACAGAGCATCAAAAAACTAATTTTACTGTTAGTGTTGATGCAAAAGAAGGTATAACTACAGGTATATCAGCTAAAGATCGTTGGCAAACATTGCAGGTTCTTTTAAATAATGATTCAAATCCTAAGGATTTAGTAAGGCCCGGTCATATGTTCCCTCTTATAGCAAAAGATGGTGGTGTTCTTCAAAGAGCGGGGCATACAGAAGCTTGCATAGATTTAGCAAAATTATCTGATCATATATCAGTTGCTTTACTTGTAGAAATTGTTGATGATGATGGAACTATGGCGAGACATGAATCTTTATTGAAAATATCTAAAGAGCATAATATTAAAATTATTAGTATTGCTGATTTAATTGCATATAGAAAAAAATTCGATAAATTAATAGAACAAATTTCTACTGTTCCTTTTCCAACAGATTTTGGAGATTTTGAATTAAGATTATTTGAGGATAAAATTAATGGAGATCATCATGTTGCAGTTATAAAGGGCGAAATTAAGAAAGATGATAATGTATTAGTTCGAGTTCATTCACAGTGTTTAACTGGAGATATATTTGGATCTTTAAGATGCGATTGTGGACCTCAATTAGAAAGTTCTTTGAAAATGATTGAAGAAGATGGTAAGGGAATTCTTGTTTATTTAAGACAAGAAGGAAGAGGTATAGGTTTAAAAAACAAGATAAAAGCTTATCAATTACAAGATCAAGGATATGATACTGTTGAGGCAAATCATAAATTAGGTTTTAAAGCAGATCTTAGAGAATATGGAATAGGAGCACAAATTTTACTAGATTGTAATGTTAGAAAAATGCGATTATTAACAAATAATCCTAAAAAAATTATTTCTTTAGAAGGTTTTGGTCTTGAAATAGTTGATAGAGTTCCTATAGAGTTTGAGGCAAACAAAGTAAATAATAAATATTTATCTACAAAGAGAGATAAATTAGGCCATCTGATAATGGAGAATATTGATAAATGAGGATAGCAATCGTTGCAAGTAATTTTAATGAAGAAATTACAAATAGTTTAATTAATGGTGCACTAAGATGTTATAAGAATTCTTATAATAAAGAATTAAATTCAGATTATATTTATAAAGTTCCAGGAGCTTTTGAAATACCTTCTTTTATTAATAGACTACTAAAATTAGATAATATTAAATTTGATGCTATTGTTACTCTAGGATGTGTCATTAAAGGTGAAACAGCACATTTTGAATACATATCAAAAACGGTTACTGATGAAATCATGAATTTATCTATTCATAATAATCAAAATATCCCAGTATTATACGGTGTATTAACTACATTTAATTATCAACAAGCATTAGCTAGAACTAAAGAAGGTAAATCTAATAAAGGATATGAAGTTATGGATTCTGCAATATACATGATTAATGAATTTTCTAGCTTAAATAAGTGATAAAATTTTCTTTTAATAGATTAATTATTTTTTTTTTACTTAGTTTTTCATTTTCTAATAATTATATAGATTTAAAAAAGAATATAACCTCTTTGTTAAATACATCAGATTTAATTCATTACAATGATAATGTTATAGTTTCAACTTCTGGGGGTTTATATACCATTACAAACCCCTCATTAAGTATTAATAATAATTCTGATATTGTATTTATGAAGACTAATAATAATAAGCTATATATGGGGAGTAGTTTTCCTGGAAGATTATATTTATTTGATAATGATTTAAATATTAAATCATTAATTGAATATCCTGATTTTGATGAAATTTTAGATATAGTTTTTACAGATAATTATATTTTTGCAATAGGAACTCTAAATCAAAATTATATATTAATTCAATATTCTATTAATGAGTCAAATGAAATCCAATACCTCAATTATGTTGATAGTTTCCCAGTAGTATTTGAATCTATCAATGATTTATATGTTTTTAATGACAATTTATATCTTGCAACAAGTAATGGGCTTTTAAGTATTGATTATTTAAATGATATTTTATCATTATCAAATTCATGGAATGTCAAT
>Ga0315327_10001823_pt1 | contig 11189 bp, 7 predicted proteins | sample M110032315metaG_FD_203460 | JGI IMG/M metagenome (GOLD analysis project Ga0315327, IMG submission 203460) | Ammonia-oxidizing marine archaeal communities from Monterey Bay, California, United States - M1 100m 32315 | ecosystem: Environmental > Aquatic > Marine > Coastal | place: USA: California... | reverse complement strand
AACACCGCTTTCGTTTTTGAGACTTATTTCAACAGCGGTGACTTTTCCCGCTTGGATTAAGTCAAGCACGGAGTTTTTCAAACCATTATGCGCCCACGCGGCAGCGCTCACGTGTACGCCTTGCGTCCGAGGGTAGGCAATCGGAATAATCATGTTGAAAGTGCTTGTGTTGCCTGCCCGGTCGATTGCCAACACCGACACCGGCCCAGCCGGAGGCGCATCGAGTTCGAGAATGAATGAACCGTCGCGGGTCTCAATCGGTATGCCGCCCACCACCACGGTTGCTCCGGGTTCGGAAGTCCCAGCGATAGTGACGGGCTCATCCATTGGTACTGGCTCTAAAACGTTCGGCAAACCGATCAGCGGAGGTGTGCCATCCACAGTGAAGGCAAGAGAACTAGACACTTGCCCATAAAGCCGTCGTTGCACGACTAATTCAAGGGAATGTGGTCCTTCAGTTAAGGGAGGAACTACCCACACAATCCGATTCCCGTAACGTTGAACGCCACTTACAGGAAAGTCGTCCAGCAGGAGGTTTGCAGACCGCGCGTTTGCTCCGTTGACCGTGAAAGAAATCTGAATTCCCTCAATGGCACTTGGTTGCATTGCGACACCGTCTTCGATTCCACCGATCTCGATGTCAACATTTCGGATGGTCATTAATAGCAACGCTGCCCCGGTGACTGTCAGCAATGAAGCGAGAGCTAATAAGCCCCAGCGTCGCCTTTCAGGTGGCCGATCGGGCACATGCAAAGCGAACCGGGGATGCTGTAGTGCCTTTCGACCTTGTCGTTTCGGACGGCGCAAGTTCCTCGCGTAAACAGGGGGATCTTTCTTCACAGGCCGCCAGGGGAAGCCCCATCCTTCGGCGGGATCCATGGAGTCGTCGTTGGAAGTGGCTATTGACTCACCTCTCGCTAATGAGGGTCCAACTTGACGGCCGTGTGAAGTCAGCGACCATCGGCCTTCTGCCAGTCCGGGAGTGTGAGGCATCGGAGCTGCTAAATCGGTTCGATAAAGATAATCGAGCGCGTTTAGAACATCTTCCGTTGCGAGATCTATATCAATTGACAGCTCGCTAGGCAAAGCGGTGCCCCCCCGCGACAGCAAATGTCGCAGCACTAGCTTGTGTTGCGGGGCTAGCAACGGCATTAAGACAAGCTAGTGGCGCCGACAGCAGGAGTTGCATCGTCGAGCTAACCGCAAGGATTGAGACGCTGATGGGTGTAACTTCCCCAAAGTGAATGATCAGCCCCGCGAAGTTCTGGATTGGAGCAACTACGGCATTGCGTGTCGTGCTCTTGCAACCCTTGTCGCCGACGACGGCTACCGGCCCGACATTATTCTTGCCATAGCTCGAGGTGGGCTTTTCGTGGCTGGATCTTTGGGCTACGCGCTATCGGTAAAGAATCTCTACGTCATGAACGTTGAGTACTACACCGGGGTAGACGAGCGTCTAGACGTTCCCGTCATGCTCCCGCCGTATGTTGACATTGTTGACTTACGTGATACCAAAGTGTTGATCGCTGACGACGTTGCGGACACCGGTCACACCCTCGCCCTCGTTCGTAACCACTGCCTGAGTGAGGTGGCTGAGGTAAGGACAGCGGTCCTATACGAGAAATCTCGTTCCGTCGTGGATTGCGAATACGTTTGGAAATATACCGATAGGTGGATCAACTTTCCGTGGTCGACGCAGGCCCCGCTTGTTGAGCCCAGCGCTGGCGACACGGTGCTTGATGCGTAGAGATCTAGAAGTAGCTTCTGCTTTCCAGTGGCGCGAATCCACAGGGTGTGAGAAGTCTTTGGTTAAAAACGGTTCCGCGCAGTCGTCGTTGCCGCTTTGACGACTGCCAGCTTTGCTATAGGCCGCTCACGGCTGAGGTTGAAAGCGTCGAGACGCCAAGCGATGTCTACTGAGAACATCTTCTAAGAGTGGGTTTGTCAGAACTCCTTCATTCACGATTTCTTTTCCATGAACGAACACGTGCGTGGCGGCTAATGGACCACACCGCAGCCATCCCTCAATAGGATCATCAAGTACGCCCGCAAATTGAGGGCCGTCCATTCTCCATACCGCGACATCGCCCACGGATCCGACCGACAATTCACCTATTTCCCCGAGGCGCCCGAGACACGCGGCCCCGCCCCGAGTAGCGATTTCCAGCGCTGCTCGCGCATCCATACGATCCGCGCCGGAGACGAGTTTGGCTTGGAGCATCGCCAAACGTGCTTCTTGCCACAGCGATGCGGAATCGGCAGATGAAGAGCCATCGCACCCCAAGCCCACAGGGCAACCTGCGTCTCTCATGGCGACTACTGGCGCGATGCCAGAGGAAAGGATCATGTTGGAGCTAGGACAATGGGCAACGCCGACACCTGCTGCGCCTAACCGAGCAATCTCGGCATTGTTGGGACGAACAACATGGGCTCCCCAACTGCGATCAGTAAGCCAGCCCACGTCTTCGTATAGTTCAACAGGGCGCCGACCAAACTGAGCCAAAGAAAACTCGTCGTCTTCGGAATTTTCGGCTAAATGGGTGTGAAGTCTGACGTCTAGTCGTTCAGCTAGCTCAGCGGTTCGGTGCATTAGATCTGCGGTGACAGTAAATGGTGAACAGGGCGCAAGAGCGATTCGGACCATTGCCCCAAACTTGGCATCGTGCCAGCGAGCCACGTGGCTTTCACTTTCCGCGAGAATGTCGTCCTCGTCCCGAACCGCATTGTCGGGCGGTAATCCCCCGTCTTTGACGGACAGGCTCATTGAGCCATAAGTCGGATGGAACCTCATCGAAAGTTCGATTGCTGCCCGAATTTCAGCAGCAAGTAAGTCGCCAGCTCTCATCGGGTGCAAATAGTGGTGATCGCTGGTTGTGGTGCACCCCGACATCGCTAGTTCAGCTAGACCTACCCACGCCGCGAGATACATGGATTCTTCATCAATGGAGGCGGTCCAGAGTGGGTACAACGATTGCAGCCAACCAAACAAGGGAGCTGAAGTCATGGGTCGGTATGCGCGGGTCAGATTCTGGAACATGTGGTGATGGGTGTTAACAAGACCGGGTGTTACCAGACAAGAGGTCGCATCAATCCGTCTATGAGCGGTCGGACCTGGATCGGGTGCTGAGCCGACAGCGACAACGTAACCATTGTCGATCGCGACCCAGCCTCCCGCTAACTCACGTCGCTTGTCATCCATCGTGGCGACCAGCCAGGCGTCCTCAATAAGGAGGTCAACAGGCTTAACCATCGATGACAGTCTGGCATTGTTGTCAGCCCTGTGTGTTGACTCAGTAGAGACTCATACGTCTATCTTGGGAGAATGCCTCGGTCTCTCGCAGTTTTCGAAGATTTCGATCCTGCTGGTAAACAGTCTTTCACCAACGCGGTTGCGCGTTTTCGCGAGAGAAACATCGTGTTACCTCAGTTCAACGAATTGAGGGACCCGTCTGCATTGTCCCCTGACCTTATTGAAGCTTTGGATCGCGTAGCGGTTCATGATGCTGATCCGGTTAACTTATTTCGTGTTCACTGGTTCAACACCCCGGGGCAGTCCTCGCCTACCTCTGTGCCGGACCATATAGAACTCCCCACAGAACTCACGGGCACTGAGGCCCGCATAGTTGTCGCCCTGGGGAATCGATTCCCGATGATTGGCGCGCACAAGGTACTGGCAGCGTACGCCTGTTTAGTGGCCCGGTTGATCACGGGGCGGTTCGATCCGACCATCAATCGTGCCGTCTGGCCATCTACCGGCAACTATGCGCGGGGAGGGGTGGCTATCTCCAAGATCATGGGGTGCCGCGGTGTGGCTGTTTTGCCTGAAGGGATGAGTCGGGAACGGTTTGAGTGGTTGGATCGCTGGATTGAGCACCCTGATGACGTCATCCGCACGCCTGGCACCGAGGCCAACGTCAAAGAAATCTACGACGAATGCAACCGCCTAGAAGCCGATGAATCGAACGTCATTCTTAACCAATTCAGCGAATTTTCAAACCACCTCGGACATTATGCAGTAACCGGGCCGGCCCTCGAATCAGTTTTCCGGTACACAACATCCAGCCGGCAGGCACGACTTGCTGCTTTTGTTTCAGCTTCGGGGTCTGCTGGCACTCTCGGGGCTGGCGATTACCTCAAAGATACCTTTGGCTCGCGAATCGTGGCTGTTGAAGCCCTTGAGGTGCCGACGATGCTTTATAACGGGTTCGGTGATCACAACATTCAGGGCATTGGCGACAAACATGTGCCCCTCATTCACAATGTGACCAATACCGACCTCGTTGTCGGAATTTCCGACAAGGCGACTGACCAACTTGATGTTGCGTTCAACACGCCGGCTGGGCTTCGTGCATTAGATCGCCAAGGTGTCAACCCCGAACTTGCAGCGTCACTCACCAATTTGGGTTATTCCTCAATCTGCAACGTATTGGCTGCGATTAAAACGGCGAAACACTGGAAGCTTGACAACAACGACATGATCGTCACAGTCGCCACTGACGGTTCAGAGTTATATAACTCCGAGCGGGAAAAAGTCCTGCGCCGAGACTTCCCAGGAGGATTTGATGACTCAGAAGCCGAGCACGCGTTGACAACCCACATAACCGATGTCACCACGGAACACGTTCTCGATATGGACGAAGCAAACCGAAATCGGATCTTCAACCTCGGCTATTTCACTTGGGTTGAACAGCAAGGAATTGCACTCGAAGACTTCGAGCGGCGCCGCGACCAAACCTGGTGGGATGGTTTACGACCCCTCATTGACAGCTGGGATGATCAGATCGCGGAGTTCAATGAGGCCACTGGAGCAAAGCATCGTCAGTGACGTGACCGAGACCAACCCCTTCATCTTCTACCGAGAGCGGCTCGACTCATACAGTCGAGCGCTAGCAACAGGTTGGAGTGACCAACAATTTGTCGATTTAGTGGCCGGCTTGAACGATCAAATACAACGAGTCGACGGCCGCGGATTTTCTATGACACCAACCCTTGACGGGGGCCCCCTCGCAATGGCGCTCGGTCTTGACATTGATCTGAAAGTGAAAGTCGAAATCGACTCAGTTGGAGGATCTCACAAGGCCAGACACCTTTTCGGGGTCGCGCTTCATTTAGCTATCGAAGAGACAGCAAGCGGTTCTTCGAATCGTCCGTTGGTGATCTCCAGTTGTGGCAATGCCGCGATCGCGGCGGCAATTGTCGCCAAAGCAATCAGTCACCCAATTGAAGTATTTGTGCCTACTTGGGCTGAAGAGCCAGTACTCGAACAACTGAGAGACCTCGGAGCAAAACTCCAAATCTGTGAACCCAAAGTTAACGAAAAAGGCGACCCGTGCTATGCCCGCTTCATCGAAGCGGTGAATAAGGGATCCCGTCCGTTCGGAGTTCAAGGGATCAACACGAGCACAACTTTCGACGGAGGTCGAACCCTTGGCTGGGAATTGCAAGATCAAGTGGAGAACCTCGATACTGTTTTTATCCAGGTTGGTGGTGGCGCTCTTGGTACCGCTACGGCAAGGGCACTATCGGATATCGCTGTATACCCAGTCCAAGTAGAGGGTTGCGCCCCTTTCAAACGTGCATGGGACCTTCTTGCACCCGATTTCAATATGGAAAAAGCCCATTCAACGCCCGAAAAATTCATGTGGCCCTGGGACAAACCGGCCAGCGCTGCTTCAGGCCTTCTCGATGACATCACCTACGATTGGTTGCCATTGCTGGAGGCGACTCTTAGCAGTGGGGGAGAGCCTGTGGTCGTCTCGGAGGCGGCACTTATTGAAACCCACCGCGTTGCCACTAGCGTTACCGGATTAAATGTTTCTCCTACCGGGTCAGCGGGGCTGGCTGGCCTGGTATCAGCCTCCGCTGAGGCTGGATCGGTTGTAGGGGTTTTGTTCACGGGTGTCGACCGCCAAAACGAGGTGACGCGATGACCAGTCTCGACGAGGCTCTGGTGGCTAGCGGAATGGGAGCACCACAGTGAGCACTAAGGCCGGGCTGCTCCATGAATCCCAACGCCTTGGGACCCAGATTAATCGAGTACTTCGACCCGCAAGTTGGTCGGAAGCGATCGAATTGAGTGACTCGTTCCCCGAAGCAGTTCCGGTTGCGGGTGCTACAGACCTCATGCTTGATTTAGCGCGACAGCCAGCATCCGCTGAGACTTCGGGTATCACCCTCCTAGATCTGTGGGGGTTAGCGGAGTGTTCTCAAATCAATGTCGGACATAACGACGTGGTCATTGGGTGCGGGGTAACACACAACCAAATCATCCAGGAAGTGGGTCTCGACCCGGCTCTTGATCTCCTTCGCTTGGCATGTCTGGAAATCGGATCTCCTCAACTCCGCAACCGCGCGACCGTGGTTGGCAATATCGTGACCGCGAGTCCGGCGAACGACACAATCTCAGCTCTGGTGGCTCTCAACGCGATAGTCATCATGGACTCCCTCACTGGTGAGCGTGAAGTTCCAATTAGGGAGTTCTTCAAAGGCTTTCGGAGTACCGCACTTCAGCGATCAGAATTAGTGCGCGCTATTAGAATTCCCAAGTGGAGTCCGAAAACTATTGGGACATGGCTGAAAATCGGAAACCGGTCTGCGCAGGCGATATCGGTCGTCCACGCAGGCTTCGTACTTGAACTTGATGAGACGACGTCGGCTGTCACCAAAGCTGATGTGGCGATCGGTAGTGTCAGCGAAACGATCGGCGTGTCCGAAGCCCTTCGCGAATATCTAATTGGTAAGCCGCTGAACGTGGAGACTGCGGCGGCGGCGGCTCAGATAGCTGCAAGTGAGATACAACCGATCGATGACATTCGCGGTACTGCTGCTTATCGCCGCTCCGTCACAGAAACTGCCGTGCGTCGAGCATTAGTGAGTTTGTTTGACCCCTCCGCTTCCGAATTAAGAACAACACCGCTACTCGGTTGGATGATTGGCCGTTCCGAGCCCCCACGGTTGGATCTTTCGTCTCAAACAGAAGTTTCGTGCACGGTCAACGAATCTAAGGTCTCTGCCGCAATCGGTGCTGCCCAAACTCTCCTTGAATGGCTCCGAGCGAACGTAGGTACAGGGACTAAGGAGGGTTGCGCCGAAGGTGAGTGCGGTGCCTGCACAGTCACACTTAACGGCGCAGCGGTAACAAGCTGCCTAGTCCCAACAGCGCAGGCCGATGGGGCTTCCATCGTTACTGTCGAAGGCCTTGGTTCGGAGAAAGAACTTCACCCAATCCAGCAGCGATTTCTCGACGAATTTGCAGTCCAATGCGGGTTTTGTACCCCAGGTTTCCTGGTCGCAGCGAAAGTACTCAACGACGAAAACAAATCCCCAACTGAAGACGAGATTAGAGCAGGGCTGGCGGGTAATTTGTGTCGCTGCACGGGTTACTACTCAATAGTTGATGCGTTAACGCCGCCGCTGCCTGGCGATGGAAGCTACTCATGACAGTTGGAGCAATTCCTCCGCGAGTTGATGCTGTCGACAAAGTGACTGGTTCGGCAACATACCCAGCTGATCGCGTTCCCCCAAACGCTTTGCACGCTGTTGTTGTTTTCACAAATCAGCCTCACGCTCGCTTAGTCAACCTTGATCTGACCGAAACGCTCGACGCCCCAGGTGTCGTGACGGTGGTAACCGCTGCTGATGTTCCAGTGAATGAATATGGCCTCACACTATTTGACCAGCCGGTATTCATCGGATTGGACGACACCGGTCGCAGCTCGGTTCCTTGCAATGTAAGCCGTTGGGAAGCCGACCACCTTGTCGTAGTGGTAGCGGAGAGTCTCATTGAGGCTCGCCAGGCGTCAGCCCTTATCAGAACTGAGTGGGAACAACTCCCGATGGCGACCGACGTTCTCGCTGCGCGTACCGATGAAATCCTCGTGCATCCTGGCTCCACAAGTAACACGTACCACGAATTAAAGATTCGCAAAGGAGATATCGAAGAAGGGATAGCGGAGGCAGACGTAATTATCGAAGGTAATTACGAACTCCCACATCAAGAACACGCGTATTTGCAAGTGGAAGCTGCCACCGCCTGGGTTGATGATGAAGGGCTAGTAACCGTTGAGACAGGAGGTCAATGGGTCCACGAAGACCGAGAGCAAATTGCGCATGCTCTCGATATTGACCCGGAAGAAGTGCGTGTTCGATACGCCTCAATTGGTGGTGCTTTCGGCGGCAAGGAAGACATGAGTTTGCAAATCGTTATGGCAGTAACCGCCCGCAAACTCGCGGAATTAGGAAACACACGGTCCGTGCATTGCGGTTGGTCTCGCGAAGAATCGATTGTCGGCCACCACAAACGTCATCGGGCAACGGTGCACGCCCGTCTAGGAGCGACTACTCAAGGCATTATCACCGCAGTAGAAGCCGACGTTTGGCTCGATGCAGGCGCATACAACTACACCTCGAACAAGGTGCTCGGGAATCTTCATCTGTCAGTAGCTGGCGCATACGAGGTACCAAATGCTCGTATCGACAGCAACGCCGTTTACACCCATAGCGTTCCGGGTGGAGCTTTTCGTGGGTTCGGCGGTCCGCAAGGCGCTTTCGTTGCCGAGTCGCAAATGAACAAGCTTGCCGAGGCGCTAGGAATCGACCCACTCGAGTTGCGTCGTCAAAATGCCCTCACCGATGTCTCTGCAGGCATCACCCAAGCAGGTCTTCCCGAAGGCGTAGGGGTAGTGCGTGTTATCGACGCATGTGCTGAACGGGCACCGACGTCTGAAGAACCAGCCTCCGGTAAGCCGTTTCGCCCCATCGCATCATTACCGGCCGAAATTGGTCAGTTGAGGCGAGGCCGCGGCTACGCGGTCGGGATGAAGAACGTCGGCTTCAGTTTTGGGTTTCCAGAAGCTTGTGAAGCAGACGTGATATTTCACGGTGAGCCGGAGGATGAACGTCCCATTCGAGTCGAACTGTTGCATAGCGCCGCGGAGGTTGGCCAAGGAGTCCACACCGCCCTCATCCAAATGGTCGCCGATGCCGCAAACGTCGACAGCAAACAGATCGCAGCAACTTTCAGTGACACTGCAACGGGCGGTGATTCAGGATCAGCATCAGCGTCGCGTCTGACGTTCATGGCAGGGAATTCGATTTTGGGCGCCGTCGAAGAGGCCGAAAAAACTTGGGCAGATGGTGATCGGCCAGCTGTGGGGCACTTCTGCTACAAGCCGCCATCGACAGAAGCATTGGACCCTCAAACGGGTGTCGGCCAACCAAACTTTTGTTACGGATATATGGCACAAGCAGTGGACCTCACGGTCGATATTGGAACAGGACATGTGCGGGTCGATCGGGTTCTCTCAGTCCATGACGTCGGCAAGGCAATTCATCCGCGGATGCTCATCGGTCAGATCGAGGGAGCCATCGCCCAAGCACATGGGTACGTACTGAGTGAGCAGCTGGTTGTCGAAGACGGCAGAATTCAAAATCCGCGATTATCTCAATACCTGATCCCTGGTATTGGCGATGTGCCTGTGAAAATAGATTGTGTGATTCTTGAAGCCCCTGACCTGGTGGGCCCATGGGGAGCGAGGGGAATCGCTGAGATGCCGTTTATTACCTACGCCCCGGCGATTACTGCCGCCATCCACGATGCCACTGGCGTGTGGATCAACACATTTCCACTCACACCGTCAGTCCTACTCGGACATTTGGCTTCAGCAAATCTCTGAACCGAACTAGGAGATGGTTTCAAGCGCGGAAAACAGCCGTTTTGCCTGTTCGGCAGCTTTGGCACGTATTTCTCCAGCGTCAACTCGGGTTGCTACTCCATCGCGAACAACAACCTCTCCGGCAATGTGAACCGAGAGTGGACGAATACTGGTGTGATACGCGAGGCGCCATGGATCAATTGGGTTATCTGACCAGACAACTCGGTCATCGATGGCTTCGGGCACAAGCTGGTAGCCGCCTTCTAACCATTCCCAAACTAGGTCTGGAGTGATCGTTACGTCGCACTCGCGTGCACGCGCGTATGCGACTCGAAATTCGTCAAGCATGGCGGCACCAATGCCATCTGTTCCTAACGCGATAGGAAGCCCGAGCCTCTGAGGAGCGGCGTACCCGACCGAGTTATTCATATTGGAACGTGGGTTGTGCACTAAATGTCCAGCCAACCCGTGGTCGTCGGGGAGATGCACGCCATGGACCAGAAGCCAATTGTCTTGGCTCAGTCCACGGAGACGATTCACAGCGTCAATGTCATCTACGCCTTCGGCTACATGAATGTGAACTCCCACACCATGTTGTTTGGCTAATTCTGCGGCAGCGAAAAGCGTGTCCTGCTCGCAGGTGAAGGCCGCATGGATACCGACCATCCCCTGTCCCCCTTGAGCCAAGAACCTCAAATTTTCTTCCAGCCCGCGCCTAGCGCCGTCCGGCCCGTGTCGATCGGTCACACCGTAGGAACAACTGACGCGGATACCGACTTCCGCGCAGGCGTCCGCAATCACGTCCAAGGAGCCTTCGATCGCGTTGGGCGACTCGTGGTGATCAACTATCGCGGTGGTACCGGATTCAATCGCCTCGAGTGCCCCCAATTTCGCGGACCATTCCAACATTTCGAGATCCAGCACACGATCTAATCGCCACCAGACAAGCTCCAGAATTTCGCGAAAGGTGCGTGGCGTGCGTGGAGGTGCTGGCATACCGCGTGCCAGCGCACTGTAAAGGTGGTGGTGAGCGCAGACCAGTCCACTCGTCTCGTTGAGCTCAAGGTTTCTCACGTCCACGCGTTAGCTCGTTCGCGGTTAGCTGGATTCCGGATCGGTAGTTCGGTAGGCCACGGTTCTCCATTCGCATGAACAGCAGCCGCTACTGCTCCAGCGGTTGGGACAAGACCGATTTCACCTACTCCCTTGATTCCGTATGGTGCACCTGGTTGAGGGGATTCAACAATGATTACTTCAACGGGTGGCATGTCTTTTGGTCGAATGATGTTCAGACTGCGAAGCGTCGTGTTTGTTGGACGGCCTGAGGAGTCTGCTGGGAATCCCTCGAAAAGCGCGTACCCCAGGCCCATGTGCACCGCACCCTCAATCTGCCCTTCGCACAACAACGGGTTGACGGCTCGACCCACATCGTGAGCCGCGACTACTCGCTGTACGTCACCACTGCCGGGATCGAGAATCACAAGTTGAGCGGCATACCCAAAGGTCGAATGAATGACAGGGTGTTCAAGACCTTCG
>Ga0315327_10001822_pt1 | contig 11193 bp, 14 predicted proteins | sample M110032315metaG_FD_203460 | JGI IMG/M metagenome (GOLD analysis project Ga0315327, IMG submission 203460) | Ammonia-oxidizing marine archaeal communities from Monterey Bay, California, United States - M1 100m 32315 | ecosystem: Environmental > Aquatic > Marine > Coastal | place: USA: California... | reverse complement strand
CTCTATAAAAACTCATTAAAAATTCTGTACTGAGATTTGTAATATCCATATTACCATAAAATTCCTTCCTACGTTTTTTCCATAATTCATTTTTTACTCTTAATTTATTGTAGAAAAAGGGTTTTTTATTCACTAGAAACACAAGTATGGCTTCATCATCTATGAGTTTTCCAACATTTTTGATTATATCAAAATGTTCACAATTTCTCTCTCCAAACATACTCATAGGATTATCTAGTATGATTAAATCAAATTTTGATAGTTTTTCTGAACTTTCTAATCTCTTTATAGAATCACAAAAAATAATTTTAGCATTTCCGACATTTTTATTTAATTGTTCCTTAACTTCCTCATCAATCTCCCAAATTTCAAATGATTTGAAATGATGAGAAATAATTGAATCAGTTTTACCAGTACCGCCAAAAAGTTCTATTGCATTTAATTTCTCTAATTCAACATTTTCTTTTTTTAAAATATTGATGACTTTATTCATTTTTAGTAAAAACAATTTTTTATCTTGAATTTTTTCTATCATATCTGACATATTATTTTTCTCCTATTTCATATTTTTTTAAATGATTTAAAAAATAATCGCTAATTTTTTCCCAACTAAAATTTTCTTTCACAAATTTGTTTCCATTTTCCCCCATTATTTTTGCATTTTGTTGATCATTAACCAAAATTGAAATCTTCTCAAAAAGTTCATCTGGCTTATTTTTTATAACAAGATATCCTGTTTTTTCATTTATCATTAATTCTGGTATTCCTCCTACATTTGTTGCAATTACTGGTTTCTTCATTAATTGTGCTTCTTGTAATGTAAGTGGTGACATATCTATTCCAGAAATTAATGCATACACATCAATCTCACTCAAAAATTCTCTAACTTTGTTTGGATATTCCAATGCTCCGAGCCAATGAAAATTATTGAATTTTTGTAACTTTGGTAAAACTTCATCTCTATAAACGCCATCACCTGCCCAATAGAAATGAACATCCGGCATTTTTTTTAAAACACTTGTCAAAGTTAGTAATTCTTTTGTTTTTTCCCAAATTGTTGCGCTTTGTAAAATTCCAACACATGGATGTTTTAACTGCATTCCTTCCACGTGAAACCAATTGGATGGTGTAATTCCTTGGTATAGAGTCTCAATCGGCTTTTTAGAGTATCTTTTTTTAGTAATTTCTGAAAGATAATTGCAAATTGGTAAAATCATTTTTGATTTATCAAAACATTCCTCACCCATTGTTTCCCATTTTTTTAAAGCTATTTTTTTTACTGTTGATTTGTATAATGTTTTTTTAGCCATGATTAATTCCGCCCAATGATCTCCTCTTAGATGAATTACTAAGGGAATGTTTGTTTTTGTTGCATCTAGTGCAAAATGTCTTGTTCTATCTACAAAAATTACATCTGGTTTAAATTTTTCAGTTAATTCAAAAAATTTTCTATTTGTATTGAACCAATTCCTGATTTTTCGACTAGGAAATCCATCTGAAAACTCAGAATCAAAAACCACTTTTGTTTCTACATTTTTTTTAATCAAATTTTGAGCAAATTCATTTAAATGAAAAATTTTTGAACTTGAACCGCCAATTAAAATTTTCATTTTTTAAATATTCCTTCTAGCCAATCTTCTAATTTTACATCTGGTTTCCAACCAAATCTCTTTTTCAATAACGAAATATCTGCATGACTTTTTTGAATATCGCCTTCAAGCTTTGCTCTAAATTCAGGTTTTCTTTCCAATCCTGATATCTTTATCATTATTTTTGCCAATTCTAAAATTGATATTGAATTACCTGTTCCAATATTAAAAAATAAATCTGATACATCATTAATCATAATTGTTAAATTAGCTCTAGCAACATCTTCTACAAAAACAAAGTCACGAATCTGTGAACCATCTCCAAATATTGTTGGTGATTCATTTTTTTTTATTTTTTCTAAAAATTTTGTAATAACTCCTGCATATTCTGGAGTTTGTCCTTTACCAAAAATATTGAAATATCTCAATCCATTAATTTTTAGACCTAATTTTGAATATTTTTCTGCAAGATATTCATCATCAAGTTTTGTTTGTCCATACGGATTAATTGGAGATCTTTCAGAATTTTCTAAGATTGGTGTTTTCTCTTTATGACCATAAACACTTGAACTACTTGCGAACACTATCTTAAATTTATTTTTAATTGCTAATTTGAAAATATTCTCCGTTCCTTTCACGTTAACATCATGATACTCTTTTGAATTTGTAAATGATTCTTGTACGACTGTTAATGCTGCTTGATGAAATACTCCGTCAACATTAGTTAACACTTTTTCCATTCTCTTTACATTTCTAATATCAATCTGATGAAATTCAATATCTTCTATGACCGAAGCTAAATTATCTTTTCTACCTTTATGTAAATTGTCAATTACAATTACTTCATGACCTTCTTTAACAAGAAGTTTTACTAGATTACTACCAACAAATCCTGCACCTCCTGTAACCCCAAAACGCATATTCAAACTATTTTTTATCTCTCTTTAAGTATTAAGCATCATAAATTAAAATATGGATTAATTCTAAAAAGATTGGAATTCATAATGATAATCGTTTCCCAAAATTTTCAAAATTTTAATTTTAATTTTCCTGATGATGCAGTTTTCCGAGTAAATTTAGCCTGGATCAACTCAATTTCTGAACTCAAAAATATTTTAGAAAAACACAAATCTCACCAAATTTTTCTAGATTTACCTATTAACCGAACAAAACCTCCAAATAATAAATACACTTTAGATGAACTATTACCGATAATTATTTCAAATGAACAAATTAGATATTTTGCAATATCTAATATCTCATCATCTGGTGATTTGGAACCATACCAAAAACTCATGCCAGATTATCTCATAATAGTTCCAAAGATTGAAAGCGTTGAAGGAATCAAAAATATAAAACAAATCACAGATTCACTAAAAAATGAAAAAATCATAATGTTGGATCATGACGATTTGTACTCATCTATAATTAAAAACGATCTACCTAAATCTTTATTCAGTGAATCTCTGTCACAATTAGTTAATTTTTGTCAAACTGAAAATATAAAACTATTAAGAACTATTGGTGTGGTTTTCAGTGATAAAGAAAAACGAATTAGCGAATATGTTGGTTAATTTTTGAAAATTATCAAAATCTATATTATTAATTTAGAATGTTAATGTTTATTTGATATTATACTTGTTTTGAAGTATTTGCTTTAGTGATTCATCTGAATACCATATGCCATGCTCCTCATCAGAATGTTTCCCAAAATCTTTCATAACTTGTTCGGCATCATCTGATTCTATTACAAATTCACAATCATATCCATAATCTTTACAGCGTAGGCGAATACCCATGTCCTTTGTTAGTTACGGGTTAAAAAAGTGATTCGGTAATATTATAGTGCAGAATCTACCATCAATGCTATAAATAGAACTGCTAGATATGGACTAGAAAATTTGAATAAAACCCATGATGCCTTTTCAGTTGGTTTTGATACAACCCATGCACTAAGTACGACCATCAAAATACCTGATGCTATTGCTGTATACAAGTAAACTTCACTCATTACCGGTTCGCCCATATCTGTTGTCAAAAAGAATGGTACTATACTAAATACTACCATCATAACTGTAGTTGCAGCAATTACTCTGGCTGATGTTTTTTCAGATAATACTGCAGTTAGCATTGGAACTTTTACTTTTTGATAATCCTCTCTAAAGTGTAATGTCAAGGCCCAAATGTGCATTGGAATCCAAATAAAGACCAATCCTGCCATGATCAATCCAAAATCCCATAATCCTGTTAGTGTTACTGCAGCATATCCAATCATTGCAGGTGCGCCTCCTGAAAAACCTCCTAGTATGATGTTAAGTTGACTTTTTCTTTTCAATGCGTGACTGTAAATCACAATATTATCTGCTAAACCAAATACCATAAAGATACCACACCACATTCCATTCCAAAATGACGTAGTGAATGCAATTCCAAATGCACATGCAATTGAAATCCCTGCTAACACTAATCCAAAGTCTCTTGCTTTTTCAGCTGGAAATATTCTCTTACTTGGAATTGGTCTCTCTTTTGTTCTTTCCATAATTTCATCAATGTCTCTATCATGATAATTTGTCAAAGTATTTGCAGCTGCAGAACCTGCAGCAACTCCGAAAAGCATTAGAGCCCATGTGGCAATTGAAATCTCGATATTGTAGATATTCGATGCAGTAATTGCAGTTCCAAATGCTGTGAAAACTAAGAGATACCAAATTTTTGGTTTTGTTAATTCATAGTATGTCTTTATCTTAATTTTAGTAGTTGTTTCTTGCATCCAATACCTCTCATTCTCAGAAAAATAAATATCACGCGTTTACTCTTGCGTGTAAGGCATTGGTTTTGTCCTTCTTTTCATCTCTATAAAGCTCTCAGAACCTAAAATTCCTTCAATTTTCCCGATCTTCTCCGAAACCACTTTATGCATATCATTTAATGTTCTGGCATACATTGTTACCATAATATCGAATCTTCCTGTAACTTCTGAAATTTCTCTAACACCATCAATCTCAAATAATTCATCTATTATGGTATCTCTTCTTTTTGAATCCATATTTATTCCAGTAACCGATTTTACTGTATACCCTAATGCTTTATCATTTACCTCTATTGTGTATCTCTGAATTAATTTTTGTTTTAAAAGTCGTTTAATTCTGCTATAAACTACGGATGAATTGATATTAATTTTATCTGATAATTTTGGAACTGATATTGCTGCATCATTGCTTAATTCTGAAAGAATTTTTAAATCTAGTTTATCTATCTTTGTCATTCATTTCACCGGCATTTTAGAAATTATTACCTCTAATAAAGATATTATTGAAAACTTTCTAAATTTTTTACCCTAAATCTTCTCTTTCTTGTATAGCATCTCTGCTAACAAAACTGCTCCTTTTGCGGAACCCATTTTTTTATTATGTGAAAATAGCATATACTTTAAACCATTATCAAACAATTCTTCTTTTTCAACTCTTCCAATTGAAGTAGTCATTCCATCTCCAACTTCTCTCTCCATTCTAGGTTGTGGTCTTGTTGGATCATCATGAAATGCATAATATTTTTCAGGTGCAGAGGGTAATCCTACTACTGAAATATTTTCATTAGATTCATTGTATGTATTTTTTGCTAGGTTTGGATTAATTTCTTTTTCCGTTTCAACAAATACTGATTCAGTATGTCCGTCTATTACTGGAACTCTTGTACAGGTACAACTTACTTTGATATCTGCATCTTCAATTTTTCCATCTTTTAATTTTCCAAGAATTTTTTTAGTTTCTATTCTTACCTTACCTTCTTCTTTTGGTATATATGGCAAAATATTATCTGTGATTCCCATTGCCGATACTCCTGATTTTCCTCCTCCTGAAATTGCTTGCATTGAAGTCATCATTACTTTTTTTACACCATATTTCTCTACCAGTGGTTTTAGTGTAATTGCTAAACCTGTGGTAGTACAATTTGGTAGTGGTGCGACCCATCCTTTCCAATCTCTATTTTTCTTTTGAACCTCTAGTAATTCAGCTTGCTCATCATTAATCCCTGGAATTAAAATTGGCACATCTTCTTCATATCTGTATGCAGATGATGTAGAAATTACCGGTAAATCTTTTGCAAATTTTGTTTCTATATCTCTTGCAGCCTCTGATTCTACTGCTGAGAAAATTAAATCTAATTCTTGTACATTGACCTCATCCACTCTTAGAACTTTCATACTTTTGATATATTCTGGAATTTCTCCGCTTACACCCCATGCAACAATTCCACTTGGATCTCTAATTGCATCAAGATACATTTTTCCTGCTGAACGTTCAGATGCTGCAATTTGGGTCACTTCGAACCATGGATGATTATTTAATGACTGCACAAATTCCTGACCTACCGAACCTGTGACTCCTACGATTGCAACTCTTTTTTTCATAGATCCAAATTAACAATTTTCTGTTAATATTCCTTTAGCCAAATAACCAAAAGAATACTATACTGAATTACTTTATTTCAAATATTGAAAATAACACCTAATCCAAATATTGCTTCTCATACACCTGCTGCTCATGGAGGTATCTTCTCTATTAAGAATCCAAATGAGAAAATAATTGATTTCAGTTCCAATGTTAACCCATTAGGATGTCATCCAGGTGTCAAAAAATATCTAAAAAAACAATTAAATCAAATTCATATTTATCCTGATTCTGAATCATCAAAATTACGTTCAAATTTAAAATGGTTTACTGGAATTAACACGTCACAAATTCTAGTTGGAAATGGATCTACTGAAATAATTTATAATTTTTGTAGCACTTTTGTAAACAAAAAATCTAATGTTTTGATTCCATGTCCAACATTTTCTGAATATGAGAATGCAGCAAAATTCTTCGGTGGAAACATAATCTCTTTTAAATCTCTCAATCTTAACAAAGATCTATCGAAATTCATACAAAAAATTCCTCGACATGGGGTAATCTTTTTCTGTAACCCGAATAATCCTACAGGTGAAATTTTATCAAAAAAGAATATGGAACAAATTGTGAAAGCTGCTCAAAAAAAATTAAGTTTGGTATTTGTTGATGAAACTTTTATTGAACTCGTACCTGATTCTAATCCTACACTTATAAAATTAATAAAATCTTATGATAACTTGTTTGTTCTACGTTCATTTACAAAATCATTCGGTTTAGCAGGACTCCGTATTGGTTATGGTCTTGGAAGTAAAAAAATGATTGAAATTTTGCAAAGAATAAAAATTCCTTGGAATGTAAATTATATTGCACAAACAGCTGCCAGTGCTGCATTATGCTATTCAAATTTTCTAGAAAAATCACGTGAAAACATTAAAAAAGAAAATTTATTTTTAATGAGTTCATTATCAAAACTAGAGTGGCTATCTTGTTTTCATTCATCTACTAATTTTATTCTTATTAAAACAAAAATCAATTCAAAAATTTTGCAAAAAAAATTACTTAAAAAAAATATTCTTGTTAGAGATTGTAGTACTTTTTGTGGTCTTGATGAAAATTATATAAGAATAGCTGTAAAAAATAGAAACCAAAATAAATTACTAATGAAGGCACTTGGAGAAATAAAATGGTAAAATCATTGATGATTCAAGGAACCTCATCTGGAGCTGGAAAAACAATACTTGTTACATCTCTTTGCAGAATTTTTTCTGATATGGGTTACACCGTTTCACCATTCAAAGCTCAGAATATGTCGAATTTTTCGTATGTTGGAAAAAACTTTGAAATTTCTCGGGCACAAGCAATACAAGCACTTGCAGCACGAACTAAGATAACTCCATTACAAAACCCAATTTTGCTAAAACCTTTAGGAAATTATTACAGTTCCGTATTTGTCAATGGAAAATTTTTCAAAAAAATGTACGCTAACAGTTATTATGAGAATTTTGTCTTAAAAGACGGTCTTAAGACTTCTATTGATTCATTTAAGCAACTTTCAGAATCCCACGAAATTATATTTCTTGAAGGTGCTGGGTCTCCAGCTGAAATTAACTTACAGAAATATGATATTGCAAATATGAAAATCGCTAAAAAAACAAAATCCCCCGTATTAATTGTCACTGATATTGAAAGAGGTGGTGCATTTGCAAGTATTGTAGGAACAATGGAATTGATTGAAAAAAAATATGTTGAACTTATTCAAGGATTCATTATAAACAAATTTCGAGGGGACATTGAAATTTTAAAACCCGGTTATAGGAAATTACAACAAAAAACCGGTTTGCCTGTATTTGGTACAATACCCATGACTAATTTTGAAATCCCAGATGAAGATTCTATTGGTAATTCTCCTAAAAATTTGAATTGGAATGTTTCAAATTTAAAAAAGTTAGATAAGGAAATAAACAAAATTTCTAAAGTTGTAAAGTCAAGTCTTAATATTCGTAAAGTGGAGAAACTTTTGAAATGATCTTGGAATCAATTACCATTATTGGTTTTGCCATAATGCTAGATCTTATTTTTGGAGATCCAAAAAATCGTTATCATCCTACTGCCTGGATTGGAAATTTTATTGGTAATCTTGTTCCACTATTCAGAAATGAAAATGTAAACTTGGAAAAATTTGGTGGTATACTTATTGTATTGATTTCAACTGCTATTGTTGGTACATTGTTGGTAGTACTAAATCTAAATCTTGATTCAATAATTGAGAATGAGATTGTTAGCATAATAGTAATAATTATGATTAGTGCAATCTTGCTAAAAACTACAATGGCGATTAGGGGTATGGAAAAGCATGCGTTAGCAGTTACTAACGCTTTAGAAAAAGATGACATTGAGATGGCAAGAGCAAACTTAGCTATGATTACAAAACGTAAAACAAAAAATTTGAATAAACATCATATTTTATCTGGAGTTTTGGAAAGTATTAGTGAAAATACAGTTGATGGTATTACGGGTCCAATGTTTTATTTTGCGTTATTTGGTCTTCCAGGTGCATTTGTTTATCGTGTAATCAATACAATTGATTCAATGGTTGGTTACAAAACTGAAATGTTCAAAAATCTAGGTTGGTTTGGTGCAAATTGTGATAATATCTTAAATTACATCCCTTCAAGATTGACTGCTATGACAATGGTGATAGGTGCAATGTTGTTAAGGCATGATTGGAAAAATTGTTATGAAATTTTTAGGCGTGATGGTAAAAAAACTGATAGTCCAAATGCAGGATATCCGATGGCTGCTTTAGCTGGTGCATTAGGAACAAAACTTGAAAAAATTGAACATTATTCATTAGGAATGGATATTCAAGAAATTACTCCTAAAAAAGTTAAGGATGCAATTGTTTTGATGAAGGTAACATCATTACTCTTCTATGGAATTATATCTATTCCTTTAATTCTATTCATTTCATTTATGGAGTCGATTTTAATTGCTTAAACAAATTGGTTCTGTTTTTTCATTTTTGACAATTATTCCTACATCAAATTCTGATCTTAATTCTATTGCCAAAAACATGTATCTTTTTCCAATTGTCGGAATTGTTATTGGACTTATTATTGGAACTTTGGGTTATGGATTATCTCTCTATCTTGAACCACTTGTTGTATCTTTAGTTGTAGTTGCATCACTTGCAGTAATAACTGGAATTCATCATACTGATGGTCTTGCTGATTTTGCAGATGGCTTGATGACAAGAGGTTCAAAAGAAAAAAAACGTAAGGCTATGAAAGATCTTTCTGTAGGATCTGCTGGAATATTTTCAATAGTGGTATATGCGATAGGTGTGATCATTGCATTATCGCTTAGTAGTGGAATGGAACTATTCAAAATAATATTGCTTAGTGAAATTATGGCAAAATTTTCAATGGTTTTGATGGCTGGATTAGGAAATTCTGCTTCAATAGGTTCAAACTCCCCTTTCATGGACTCTATGAAAGATAAAAAACGCTTATTGACCGCTGGAATTATCGCAATCATTCCCTTCATCATTGTGGGTGAAATGAATGGATTCATAGTTTTTGCATCTGGAATTGTTGTTACGATGGTTTTAGTTGGATTATCTACTCGGAGTTTTGGAGGAATTACTGGTGATGTAATGGGTGCAAGTAATGAAATTACCAGACTTTCATCATTACTGATCTTTGTTTCATTATGATTGGTCTTATCATGGCTGGTGGAAAAGGAACCAGAATGCAAAGTGATAAAGAAAAATTATTACTTGAATACAAAAAACCACTTGTCTTGCATGTTATTGATGCATTAAAAAACTCAAATTGTTTTGAAAAAATTTTTGCTTCCACTAGCCCAAATTCTCCTCAAACTCAAAAAATCCTTACTCAAAACAATATAATAATTTTTGAAACATTAGGGGAAAATTTTGTTACAGATCTAAATAATATTCTAAAAGAATTAGATGATTACGTATTTGTCACTTCTGGTGATTTACCTCTTTTAGATGAAAATATAGTAAAACAGATAGTTGATACTGCAAATTCTGAAAAAATATGGACTAGTGTTCTATCAACAAAATCATTTCAATTATCTTTGAGTCTAGATCCGGAATGTATTATTTCATTTAATGACGAGGATTATGTGCATACTGGTATTTCCATTATTAATGCAAGTAAAATCAAAAATTTGGATTTTGTTGAAGAAGATTATCTAATAATTGATGATAAACGTGTTTGTATGAATGTAAATACAAAATCTGATCTAAAATTAATCGATACTATCTAATATCTTTCCATTAATTTGGGCTTTTGAACCTGTAGCTTTTGATAAAACATTTCCACAGGAATTACAAATCACTTGTGCAGTACTATGTGAAAAAACTACTTGTTCTTCTTCACATTCATGACATTTGACTTTGTTAAATGTACTTCCTGGTTTTGGAAACAAAACATGATCTTTTTTCATACAGCAATCAACTCAAATTTTCTAATTCTAATACCTTTATTCATCATTTTCTTTTTACAGGTAGTACATGTTTCAATTAGTGTAACTTTTTTAGTAGTTTTAGCAGGTTTTGCAAGTTTTGGAAATTTTTGTCCACCATACCCCTTTTTCCTTAGAGCGTGTCTTCTTTCCCCTGCTGCTGAACCTCTTCTTTTTCCAGCTTTGTAAATTGAGACTTTCATTTTTTGATGACTTTTACATTTTGGGCAATAAGATCTGGTCTCTTTTGGTAAATTCATAATATTGTGCCTCGCTGACCGTAATTTAAACATCGCTTCAATGTATAATAATATCTGAGACTATCTTGAGATGTGCATTCTAAATTTACTTCAGTCTTATCTGAAATTAATTCTGTAGCCATTGGAGATGTTTCTGCTGATCTAATTTTACAAAATTGCTCTCTAATCAATGTCTATACAAATGAAGTTCAAGAAAAAATTCAGATATCAATAAAAAATGATAGAATTGCATTTGTTGGTGTTGATGCATCTCATACATGTGGTTCAAAAACCAAACTTTTAGATGTAAAAAACAAGCATGTTTGTCCAAGCTTTGTTGATCCTCATATACACATTGATCATTTTTTAACTCCAGCAGAATTTGTAAAAAAATCATTACTATGTGGAGTAACTTCACTTTTTCCAGATTCTATTGATATTGTGAGTGTATGTGGGTATCGTGGATTTAAGGAATTTTTG
>Ga0315327_10001816_pt1 | contig 11214 bp, 10 predicted proteins | sample M110032315metaG_FD_203460 | JGI IMG/M metagenome (GOLD analysis project Ga0315327, IMG submission 203460) | Ammonia-oxidizing marine archaeal communities from Monterey Bay, California, United States - M1 100m 32315 | ecosystem: Environmental > Aquatic > Marine > Coastal | place: USA: California... | reverse complement strand
GCTGTGCTTGTAGCTTTGATTAAACTATCAGGACATACAGTAACAGACCAGCAAAAGAAACACACGATTGAAGGTGTCAATGGTTCTCAGGATTGTACGATTGATGGTGAGTTAGTTGACATCAAGACAGCAAGTGCTTGGTCTTGGGAAAACAAATTCAAAGAGTCAGGCATAGCTGACGATGCGTTTGGTTACATCAAGCAACTGTCTGCTTATGGTAAAGGAGACAAGAGAAAGAAAGGATACTTCCTTGCTTTGAATAAAAACAAATCAACACTTAAGTTATGTGAGCAAGAACTAGAGAAAGACATAGACACTTACATCGTTGACTTGAAAGCTAAGATGGAATCAGACACACCACCTATGAGACTAGCTAACGCTACAACTTGGAACAAAGCTAAGACAGAAGAAAAGCTATGCATGACATGTGCGTTCTGTGGTTTTAAAGAGGATTGCTTTGGTAGTTTAGAAGCTAGGCCTATACCGTCTGGCAAAATAACTAATTACTTTGTAACAAACGGAGCCAACTTTTGAAACAACTACCAGAACTAAAGGCATACATCGCATCAACATATGATGTGTGCCTTATATGTGACGAGCTAGAGATTGAACCTCAAGAATTACTAGATGCTTTTGAAAAGAGACTGATAGAAAAACAAGACAGGTTTCTTGAGGACTTTGAGGAGAGCACATGGACTACATAGAACTAAGTCTGTCTTTCATATTGCTAGGTGCTGTTGGCATTTATGTCACACACAAGAGAGCATATGAAAAAGGAATTACTGATGCTGTGCTCATGCATAGAACAGGAAGATTAAAATATAGAGACTATCTAGATGACAACGGTGACAAGATGGTAGACATAGAGATAGAACCACTGGAGGATGAATGAAAAAATTACCAACTGATTACCAAAACTTTATTGCTCTTAGCAGGTATGCGAGGTGGCTACCTGAAAAGAACAGGAGAGAAACGTGGGAAGAAACAGTAGCTAGGTACTTCGACTTTATGGAGGAGCACCTAAGAGAGAACACTAACCAAGAGTTAGTACCCAAGACTCGTAAGATTCTTGAAGATGCAGTGCTTAACCTAGAAGTTATGCCTAGCATGAGAGCCTTGATGACTGCTGGCAAGGCACTTAAAGACAACAACATTGCAGGATATAACTGTGCTTACCTAAGCGTAGACCATCCCAAAGCATTTGATGAGTGCTTGTATGTACTCATGCATGGCACTGGTGTAGGCTTTAGTGTAGAGAGACAATTTATTAGAAAGCTACCAGAAGTACCAGAAGAAATGATTGATGTAGAAGACATTGTAGTTGTACAAGACAGCAAGGAAGGCTGGCAGTCTGCGTTTAGAAAACTAATTACATACCTATACAACGGAGAAATGCCTAAGTGGGACTTCTCTAAGATTAGACCTAAGGGTGCAAGGCTTGCTACCTTTGGTGGCAGAGCCAGTGGACCAGAGCCATTGCTTGACTTGTTTAACTTCTCTACTAATCTATTTAAAGATGCAGTGGGCAGACAGCTAACTAGCTATGAGTGTCATCGTATGATGTGTAAGATTGCAGAGGTTGTAGTAGTAGGTGGTGTGCGTAGGTCTGCACTAATCTCACTTAGTAACCTTACTGATGAGAGAATGCGTAGTGCCAAGTCTGGTCAGTGGTGGAGTGATACACCTGAGATGGCACTGAGTAACAACAGTGTGTGCTATACAGAGAAGCCAGACATAGGAATCTTTATGAAGGAGTGGACTTCTTTGTACGAGTCCAAGTCAGGTGAGCGTGGAATCTTTAACAGAGAAGCAGCAATTAAACAAGTAGCTTCTATAGGTAGACGTGACACTGACCATGAGTTTGGTTGTAATCCTTGTAGTGAAATCATCCTAAGAGATGGCCAGTTTTGTAACTTAACAGAGGTAGTGGTGCGTGCAGAAGACACACAGAAAGATATCCTCCGTAAGACAAGATTAGCCACCATACTGGGCACGTTTCAAGCAAGTCTTACAAACATTAAAAGACTTCGCCCTAAATGGGTACATAATACAGAGGAAGAAGCACTACTTGGTGTGTCATTGACTGGCATAATGGACAATGCGTTTATGAATGGTAGTAGTGAGGACAGAGGTTACTATGGCAAGAGAAGTTTGCCTGACTTCCTGTCTGACCTAAGAAAAGAGACAGTCAAAATTAATGAGCATTGGTCAGAGCTGTTGGGCATTAGTCAGTCTACTGCAACCACAGCCATCAAGCCTAGTGGTACAGTTAGTCAGTTGGTTGACAGTGCTAGTGGTGTACATACTAGACACAGTGACTACTATATACGCAGAGTTAGGGCAGATAGAAAAGACCCTATAGCCAGACTAATGGAAGACCAAGGCATACCTGCTGAAAATGATGTAATGAAACCTAACAGTGTCAAGGTGTTCTCGTTTCCTATGAAGGCTCCTGATGGTGCTGTTACTAGAAACGAAAGGAATGCTATTGAACAGCTAGAGCTGTGGCTTACATACCAAAGATACTACTGTGAGCACAAGCCTAGTGTAACCATAAGTGTCAGAGAACACGAGTGGATGGAAGTAGGAGCTTGGGTATACAAACACTTTGATGAGGTAAGTGGAGTTAGTTTCTTACCACACTCAGACCACACATACCAGCAAGCACCATACGAAGAGTGTGACAAAGAAACACACGACAAGTTGCTTAGTGAAATGCCTGAGGCAGTTGACTGGGATTTGATTAGTGAGTACGAGCTTACTGACCAGACAGTAGGAACTAAGACTCTTGCTTGTACTGGTAGCGTGTGTGAGTTAGTTGATTTAGTAGAAGAAGAGAGGGACACGGAATGATACACACCATAGTATTAATAATAGCAATGCAAGTTATTGTTGTTACACTAACAGGGTGTGCTACATTAGAAGATAAGATGCAACAGCTTCAATGTCACGCACCAGTAGATTCAAGTATGTGCACAGGCTGGCAGACTTGATGTGTCCCAAGCATTTAATTGCTTGGGTTTATGTTAAACCATAAAGGAGTAAAAATGTTAGAAAAAATAAAGAACGGTGCTGACGGAGCAATAGATGTTGGCATTAAGTTAATTAGCTTATCAATTATATTACAAGTAATCTTTGGACCAAAGGTAGCTTTCCTAACAGGAGATGTAATTGGTTCTATACTAGGTATAGTATGGACTTTAGGAAATGGTGGACTGGCCGGCATCATCGCAGCTGTCATCATCTGGAAGTTACTCGACAAAGATATTGTCGATGAGCTTAAAGACTAAAGCTAAAAACACTTGGGGTCTTGTCCGCATGGATGGGACTTCCAAGTTATACATGGAACTCAAAAGAAAAAAACAAAACAAACCACGGGACTTTTGGAGGAGCGACTGGAGAAAATGAATACAGATAATATTAATCCACAACATTACCAGCAAGGCAAGATAGAAGTAATAGACTTTATACTAGACCAGAAGATGAGCTACCTGACTGCATCAGCATGCAAGTACCTTTGCCGATGGGAACATAAACACTTGGGTGAAGGCAGACTAGATGACTTAAGAAAAGCAAGATGGTTCATTGAGAAACAGATAGAAGAAATACTCAAAGAGGAGAACATCAAGTGAAGATAAAGGGAGTGCTTCCATTACCCACATACACAAAGGGAAGAGGAGACAAGAAGAAAACAAATCTTCTTAGTCTTAATGTATTTAGAAACCTACACCATTTTTCTAAGAACAAAGTCAAGCAAGACTATGCTGACCTAGTAAGAGAGTTTGTAAAGACACTACCTAAATACAAAACAATACAGCCTAGCTACACACTGTACTTTAATAACAACAGAAAGAAAGACTTGGACAACTATACGTTTCCTATGCACAAGTTCTTAATGGATACATTAGTTGAAGAGGGTGTCATTGAAGATGACCATTATGATTTTGTTACTGAGATTACCACAGAGTTTGGTGGTATTAATGATGACAACTATGTTGTTGTAGAAATAAAGGGAGAAGAACATGTCACTAAATAAAAGCAAGGACATTAAAGAGATGCGTAAGTTTGATGTTGACCTAGAGTTTGGTCAGCAGTGGGAAAAGTATGTAGATGAGTTGTTCTCTGGTGCTAAGAAGTGTGAGATTAAAACAGAGAGAGACACATGGGCCAAGACCGGCAACATATGTATTGAAGTTGAAAGCTATGGTAAGCCATCAGGGCTAGCCAGCACAGAGGCTGATGTTTGGGTACACAATCTAGTTAAAGACAATGAGTTGTGTGCTAGTCTTGTGTTTAATACAGACAAGCTACGCAAAGTAATCGAAGAGATGAAACCTTTTACAGTCTATGGTGGTGACAACAAAGCATCTAAGCTACACCTAGTAGATATAACTAAACTACTTAATGCTATCGCAACCTAGTAATTAACAAGGCATTGCTTCCAGCAGTCCTAACAACACTAAAACCTGTGCCGAGTATAGACTTAACAAAATTTTCTATTTCGGCATGGGTAAATCCTTTCTGAAAAGTTCCCTTGCCTTTTGAAATAACACCATCCTGATAAGGAATAGGGTTTACTAAAGAATTTAAGTCAGTATCTTTTCTAGTAAGAATAACTGCTTTACCACCCACCTCTAAACTCTTGCCTATAGTTTGAACAGCCTCTACTCTTTCAGCCATTGGTAGTACATTTAACACAGCATTGCTTATAACACCTTTATACTCATTAACTATTTGATTTGGTGAAGTGTATGTAGGCACAAAACCTTTCTTAGCATAAGGCTCAAAAGAATCAAAGCCAAACTCTTTAGTAGCTATGCCCAATCCAGCACCATAATCTAGTATGTCTGAACCCTTAACACCTTTAAAGTGTTTGTCCATTACCTTCCTGTATGTTGCTATAGTGTTAGGCACTTGAGTGTCTCCGGACTTGCTCAGGTCATAGCCCTGCTCTGCCATTTCTATGTCATTGTCTATGCTTTTCTGCATCTCAGGAAACACTTGTGTCTCCATGAATCCATTACCTGTACCCATTGCACATACCTTAGGCATTAGTCATCTCCTATTGCTTCTGCACCTAGAGCACCAAGACTACCTCTAAGTATTAAATCATAAAATTCTTCAGGTCCTTTAGCCATTGTACCTGCAAGACCCTCACCATATAGAGATGCTATAAAGTCATCAAGAGTACCAACAACAGGACCACCCATGTATGAGGCCAGTGAAGTCTCACCAACCAATGGTATACCAATAGCACCTACTAAATCAAGAGGGTCACGCTCATAGTCACTACCCCTAATCTCATCTTTAATTGCCATAGCTAATGCAGCAGCACCTAGTGCTGTTCCAATCGCAGCTAGAGTAGACATTTGACCCATCAGGTCTGCTGTACAACTTTTTGGATTCATCTTTCTTATTGCTCTTTTAGCAATTGTATTGCCAAACAATATAGGAAAAGATTTTAATTGTGAGAACAATTGATAGTCAGGGTTTGACATCCAAAGTGGTCTGTTAGTAGCAAGTGGTTCAAGAGCAACATCAGTTATCATCTTACGCATCCAAGGCAACATCAAATCTCTTACTCTTGTTTGTGTACCATCACTCTTTGTTATAATTGTGTTGAGGAAATCATCATTGATTATGTCAATCTTATTTCCACCCGCTCTGTATATAGAAGCAAAGTCTTCTATGGTCATACCATTTTCTCTAAGCTCTGACTCTAATCTCTTTCTTCTAGCAGGCTTCATTCTTTTTAGTGCCTTAGCCTCGCTCTCTATTCTTTTAAGTGCAGCAGTTGCAGCCCATCCACGAACAAAGTTAGTGTACTGAGTTAAAAACAAACCAGCAGGCATCCTAAAGAATACATTTACAAATCTATTAGCATCACCTGCAAACATCTTCTCAGTTCTTTCTGTATTCTTAGGGTCTAAAGCAAATCCTGTGAGCCTAATCAAATCTCTAGCAAAGTTTGATGTAGCACCCTTACCAACACCACCTGAATAAAGACTACGCTTAATACCTGCAAGAGCATGGACAGCCATGGTAGGTGCAGCCTTTAATGTGTTAGCAATACCATTCCTTTGTATTACCCACGCAGGTTCTGTGATAGAAGATATGGTAGCCATTCCAAGATACTTAACTGTAGCTACTGCTGCTACTTTTCTCATCAGGTCTTGTCTTGCTCTGCCTGCATCATCCTGAGGTCTTTTAAATGTGTGGTGTACAGCATCATACAAGTTCCACATTTGCTGTGCATCCTTGTTTCCTATTACCTTATTCTTTAGTAAGTAGTTAATGTCTTCATTTAATCTGTTGGCTTTGTCTGAGCCAAACGCTTGTGCGGATGCAAGTCGTGTAGATGTATTCATCAAGTAGTCATTGATAGAAGACATAGGACTCTTGCTTCTAAACTCATCTGGAATTCTACTAAACCTAGCGTCTCTTTGTTTTTCAAATGATGGTCTGTCTACACCAGTTCTATTGTCTGAACCTCTTATCTGCTCTGATGTCATTATTGCTGGGTCTTGTCCATTAAGCACTGCATTAAGTATGTCTTGCTTAATAACATCATCTGTTATTCCAACACCCTTCTGTCTATTACCATTACTGTCTATGTAGCTTTCACCTAAGGTCTCCAAGAAACGCTCAGGGTTAGCCTCAACTGCTTCTCTGTCCCAGCCACGAGTCAAGTAATCTTTTTGGTATCCAATCTTTAGACCATCCTTACCTAATGTTTTAGATAAAGACTTATAAACATTGTCATAGTTTTTTCTAGTGGCAGCAATGTCATTATTTAATTCTTTAAACTGTTCTTCACCAAGTTGTTTTCTAACTTCGGCTGCAAGAGCAGGGTCAATCTTTTGTTCCATACCTTGTCCAAAGTACTTGTCAATGTTTTGACCTACCTTGCTGCCCATCTTACCTACCAGTGGATAAGAGCTTTCCCACTTGTCTCTTATGTTAGCAAACGGTACAACAAACTCACTGATGTTTAAGTTCTTTAACGCATTAAAAGAAAGTTCTGATTGAAATTCTCCTGTGCCACTTTCGGCAGGAGCAAATCTTCTTAGTGTTCTGTCAAGACGATAGTATGCCTCACCAGTCTTGGTGTTTGCACGCTGTCTTTCTATCATGTCAGTAGACCTGTTGAGCAAGAAGTCTGTAGTTCCTGTCTTTAGGGCTTGTAGTTTAGTTTTAGGAAGTCTAGTAAAGTCTACTCTATTAGGTATTACATCTTCGACAGGTATTAGTTCTTTTATTTTAGCATCTAGTTCAGGTCCTTCATACTTGTCTAGAAGTTCTTGGTATTGTTTGTCGTAGTCTTTTACTCCTACAGCAAACTCATCGCCTGCTTTTTGTAGCTCGCCTAGGTTATAAGCATCTAACCCACGCTGTGCTTGCTTGGCTTCTCTTTTATTCTGAGTAGCATCTTTGTATCCAGAGATAGAACCAAATGATGTACCACCTGCAAAACCTGCTGCTGATTGTCCTAATGTCTCATCCCAACTTAAGTCTTTTCCTTTTGTTTTAGATGTGAGTTCAGCTATTATGTTTTGAGTACCCTCAGTTCCTGCTTCATACAGTCCAATAGCTGCAGACTTTTTAAGTCCAGTGAAGAATGCATTTGCAAACTGAGTCTTTTCATAGTTGTTTAGTTTACTAGCCCACTGAGTCAGCTGCTCTTTGACATCTATCTTAGAGCCGGGTGTAAATCCTTTAGCTACCTTACCGGGAGCAATAGAGTCTAGTGCTGTGTTAAGTGCAGTTGCAAAAAGAAGATTGGCTTTCTCTCCTGCATCAAAGTCTTTTACTTCTTTGCCTGCATTTTTTACATGTGTTCTTCCAACATCATCTAGGTTCAATAGACCACGAAACAAGCCAGCAGTTGCTATGGTTGCTCCAACACCAAGACCTGCCACTGCTGCTGCTACTGATGCAGCTACTGTAGCACCCATGCTTGCTGCATTTTCTGATGCTTTTTCAAGTGCCCAACCTACCTTATCCCAACCCTCTGCTTCCAAAAAGCTAGTGTCATACTCAGGCTGGTAATCTTTTTTTCCTAGTTCACCAGATTTTTCTAGATGATTACCCCAGTCAGATAAGAAAGTACTAGTCCCTAGTATTTCATCAACAGTCTGAAGAGAGCCACCAAATTGTATTTTAAAATTATCCCAGCTAGTAGCAAGAGAGTCATTCTTTTTAGATGGTCCGAATGGGTCTCCTGAAACACCAGCAAAGGGGTCTGTTGACATACCAGCAAAGGGGTCTCCTCCACTGTTACCAAACAAATCCTCTTCTTCTTCTAGACCAAACAAATCAGCCATACTTACTTACCTCCTAAGTGAAATCCCACCAGCTTTTTTCTTCCTCTTCCTCTGGATTATCTATTTGTTTCCTAGGGTCTTTGTCTGGATTTCTTGCATAATAAAGTGCTTTAGCATTTTCAAAAGTAGGTAGTTGTCCTGCCATTGCAAGCTCATGCATCAAAGCATTGATGGCATTACCTCTAGCTTGGGCTGCTGCTGATTTTTCATCTTTCTCCATTCCACCAAATCCTAATATGTTATTACCACCATCAATATATATTTGTTTAGTAATTTCAGATGGACTTAGAATCATATTCTTTAGTGCGGTATAGTTTTTTGCATTGCCTTTTGCAGATGCTGCTGCGTTAGCTGCCCATACCTTAGCAGGCATGTCTACTGCTGCTCTTCCTTTGGGTGTCCTGCCATAGTAATCCATAAGCTGTCCTAGTCTCATAAGCCTAGTGTCAGCCTTATCACTACTCATACTTTCCATCCACCACTTTGGGTCTTTTATATTGTTTGTTAGCTTTTCCATTTTGCTAACTTCTTTAGGTGCACTGTTTAACTGCTCTCTTCTTTGAGCATCATTCATGTATGCAGGTTCAGTTTTTTCTTTAGTCTCTGTTGTAGTGTCATCACCACCTAACATACCCATTAACTGTGTCAAGCTAAGTCCTGCACCTCCTGCCCAAGATGTTAGTTTCATTGGGTCAAGCTCCCACTTTCCGGGATTAGCTTTGTTCCAAGCAGCTTGTTGTGACTTGTTCATTATAGGATACTTTGGCCTTTCAGGCTGATTAAATCTTTTAAACAATTTATTCTTCAAACCTGCTAATCTTTTTATATTGTCAGGGTCTTTTATTCTATTCTTTGCGTAGTTAAATCCACCTCTTATAAAGGGTGCTGCTAAAGCAAGTCCACCTGCTGCTAACTGTGTTCCTCTACTAACTGGCTCAATGCTAAGTCTTTGAAGAGGCTCTTCTTTAGGAGCACCTTCCATAGAAATTTGTGGTGCTGCATTGTTTTGCCATGTACTACCTATAGGGCAACTACCAAAAGCTCCCGGAACTACTTGACCGTTATCATCTCTTACACAAGGCATTACTTGTCTCCTTTATTAAATTTCATTATCTACCCCCTACCAATTGAAAGTTGGGAGGTCCGTAGCTAGTATATCCCGGTGCTCCACCCGGACTAGCAAACACAGTAGGTGCTGGTGTTGGTCTAGGAGCTGGTGGTCTAAATATGCTAGGTATACTAACTGTAACTGGGGCTGGTTTTGGGTTGTCATCTACTCCTAAATAGTTTGAACCAATCATCATGTCATCTGCCAGCAATCCTTTTTTAAACATTTCATACATTTCTTTTCCTTCTTGGTTTCCACTGTCTTCATTAATAAAAGAAGGTAAAGGCTGTGGATTTACAACAGGCTGAACAACTGGATTTGCAACAGCATCTTGATAAGCTATTTCACTAGGAGACATATCAAGTGTAAATGGATTAATCTGTATGTTTCCAGCATAACCAGTTGTTGTTGCTGGTGGAGAAACTGCTTGAACAAATCCAGCGTTAGCGTTACCAGTATTACCAGAACTAATAAAATCATAACCATATTTAAACAATTCATCAAAGCCAACTTTAGGAGTTGGTGAGTAATTGTCACTAGGATACGTCTGTCCAAGGTCTATTGTAATACCATTCTGCGACATAGCGTCTAGGTCTGACTGTGTTAAGTCTCCTAAAGGAGTTTTTACTACAATCTCTTCATCCTTTGGGTCATAAAATATACCACCCGGCTCAAACAACTCAGGGTTTGTTCCCTTAGCTTGTTCTTTTGGAGTCATGGGTTTAGATACAATTAAGTTGTCTTCGTCATATGGGTCACTTGTGGTTGTTACAAGGTTAGAACCATCCCCATAATCAGCAGGAAAACTAGGCATGAAAGTCTGATTTGATTGTACTAAATCTATTTCTGGCACAGTTCTTGGGTCTACATATATACCTCTGTATTGTTGTGTCTCTTCATTAGGATTTCTCATAATGTTATTAGGTAAAGAACCACCTACCATCTGGTTGGCTGTTTTAAAATTACCTTGATTAGATTGAGAACCACCATAAGCAAATGCACCATCATCATTAGGATTCATGTCATACGAGCCTTCAAACACTTGCTCTTCACCACCTATCATTGTAGGAGATGTCATTGTGTCATATATACTAGGTCCAACTGGGCTCATAGCATTGTTAGCACCTACTGTATACTGCGTGCCATATATACTAGGTCCAACTGGGCTCATAGCATTGTTAGCACCTACTGTATACTGCGTGTCATATATACTAGGACCACCAGTAGGGCTAAATCTTTCCATTCTAGCATTATCAAATCTAGCTTGGTCTGCTGCACTTATTGTTCCGTTGTTTGTATAGTTAGGTAATCCAATGTCTGGTCCTTGGTCAGCTTGGCTTACAAGAAAATCAGGATTCATACCATTAAATCCCGGCATGCTGGCTTGCTTAGTTGAACTTACTTCTGTTCCTGTTCCGGGGAATAATGTGCTAGGTGCATCTCCGGGAGCAATTCCCATTTCAGCTATTGTCTCAGCATAAGTTAAATCATTGCCCCCATTGCCAGTTCCAGTGCTATTGCTAGTGTTGGTGTTAGTGTTATTGCTAGGAGGTATCTGTGGAACTCCATCTGGCATAGTCACAGGTGGTAAAGTAATAGCAGTGTCTGCAACTCCCGGCTCAACAAACCCTTCACCAAACTGTCCTTCATAATAGAGGTTAGGACCCGGAGGTGTACCATACACACCATAATCCATAGGAAGTCCTTGACCATATGTATACTCAGGAACTCCACCCGGTCCTTCGTAGTTAAACAAAGATGCGTTGTTAAATGCTTCCATGC
>Ga0315327_10001814_pt1 | contig 11220 bp, 10 predicted proteins | sample M110032315metaG_FD_203460 | JGI IMG/M metagenome (GOLD analysis project Ga0315327, IMG submission 203460) | Ammonia-oxidizing marine archaeal communities from Monterey Bay, California, United States - M1 100m 32315 | ecosystem: Environmental > Aquatic > Marine > Coastal | place: USA: California... | reverse complement strand
AAACGAAGAAGCCGCATTCCCAAAGGAATGCGGCTTCTTGCTGAAATTGATAAAGGCGGTTGTTTAGGCCTTTTCGACCAAACCTGCCTTGATGGCCTTAACACAGACCCACAAGCGTTTCACCTGTCCTGAGGGGAGGCGTACCTTGATGCGTTGCAGGTTCGGGCGGAACTTGCGCTTCGTTGTTTTAGTTACGTGCGTACCAATGCCACCGCTCTTCTTGCTTTGACCCTTGCGGTGGATGATGCTGCCTGTGGTAGGACGCTTGCCTGTTATTGCACAAATTCTTGCCATGTCGAAATAGATTAAGAATGGAGGAAAAAAGGGTAGCTCTGTCTTCTTGGCAAGCAGTTTTTTGGGAAATCGAATATGTGGGACGAATCGGAATTCAGATATTCGATTTTCCAATCGTGTATTAGAGTTGAATATGATGCTTCGCCGTGGGAGTTGGCGGGATCTTTGTTTGGTTTGTGTTGGGAAGATCGCTCTAGCTTGGGTGAACATTGGTATCGTTTAGCTGGCTCCGGGATGAAAAAATACCCGGGTGTACAGGTAGGCGATAAGTTCTCCGAGGACAGTGCGGACTCCGGCGCTCGTTGTGTACCAATTTTTCGAATCGTACCCTGATTCTTCTAATGAGCTTATTCCAACGGTGTGATCCGAGCCTAAGGCGAGTTGAAATAGGTAGCGGCTCCGGCGGCCGTGTGGACCGACGGTGATTAGGTGGACGTTGGATTCTTCGATGTTTTCAGCCAATAGAAGTTCTTTTAGCGCGACGGCAGATGCGTATGTACGGTCTTTTTTGGTTTTCTTGGATGCTGTTGCGATGATTTCTTCGTTGCTAAGACCTAAGTGTTGTAAGCGAGCTTTTGTCATTTCGGAATACGATTTGAACGCCTGGAGGTAGCTTCCGGTTTCGATTTGAAGGCCGGTGCAGATGATTTTCGAATAGTTTCCCGCTCGATAGATGAGAATTGCTTCGTCGAGCGGTTCGTCGCCGATCCAGCCTTCGATGACGAGGATACCCGTGTGCGATTGGGTTTCGGTAGCGAGAAAAGAATAGATGTTTAGGGAGAAGGCTAGGAGGACCGTGCAAGTCAGAATTGCAGATATTAGCCAGCCTAGCAATGTAGGATGTTTGCCTGTATGCGTTTTCGTCAGGGCGAATTTAATGGTTTGTCTTTTATCATCGGAAAAAATTTGGGGAACAAGACTCTGCGACGCGTCTTAATCGATTGTTCTGATTCCGCTGAGGGCTTGGAATGTTTGTCCCATAAGGCTGGGGTGGATGAGTTGGCGGAGTTGGTTTTTTGCTTGGCTGGAGAAACCGGTACCGGCCGCGAAGGCCTCGCGTACGAAATTCGGGGCCCGTTTTAAGATGAAGGATTCTTGGCTTTCGAGTTCGATGGATTGAAAGTGATTTTGCTGGAGGGAGGCTTCGAGCCAGTCCCAGCAGATGTGAACGGTGAGGTCTTGCTCTCCGATGGCGTCGAGAAGGTCAGGCGTTTGCTGGTGGTTTCGGTAGGCGCGGGCGGTACCTTGATGTGTGTCGTAGGAAAGTGCTTTCCAGGTTTTTCCGTAGTCGAAGGCGATGAAGGCTCCGTGCCAAGGTTCGCGGCAGATTTCGTTTAGCAGGTCGGTTGCTTGGATTGGCAAATCAACCGTGTAACCTTCTGGAGCTACTTTCGGGAGCGTGCCGACTGCGACTGCGATTGCAGGGGAGGTTAGTTCGCTTTCGGAGAAACGAATGCCTTGCGAATTGATTTCGATACCGCGTTCACGCCAGGAGCCGTTTTTGAAGATGACGCTATGAAAGGGTTGGGCGTCGAAAAGTTCGTTGGAAAAGAGGACGAGCGGACCTTCGAGGTCAAGGGCATCGCCGACTCGGATCGATTGAGTTTCGAGAAACGGATTTGCGATACCGTCGAGAAGCGCGGCATCGGGTTCTGGTCCGATCTCAATCCACCGGGCCTTGTTGGGATGAATGCCGGCTTGCTTTAGCAAAGCGATGCTGGCTTCGAGAAGAATCGGGCCAAAGGCTGGTTTCATGCTCGAAGCGGTGAAGAAATCGGTGGAGCGATCTCGACCCACGCGTTTTCGGTCGGCTTGATAATAGCCGAAATCCGGGTTGTAGAGGGCTATTTTGACAAATTTATCGAATGGAACGAACCCATTAGAGTCCGCGGCGCCTTCTATTGCTTGCCGAATGCATGCCGTTGCTATTTCTGTGAATGCCATTTCTTTAAGCTGACTCTTGATGGCTGTCGCTCGGATTCAATCTCCAAGTTTCCGAACGGACGCTGGTGTCAGCTAAGGCTCCTTTTATAAATGAATTTCTTCAAACGGATCGTAGTAATTTTTCTTGGCGCAACGTTTTTGGCGTTGGCCTATCAATTCGGTATGGATGTGGCCCAACAGGGTGGTTTGGGTCCATATTGGGAATCGAGGCAGAAGGCAGCTGAAATACGGTCGGCTTTAGAGCTGATAAACGCGTATTACGTGGATGGCGATTCGGCGGAATTAGACGAACTGACGGAATCGGCCATCGCTGGGATGATCAAAGATCTGGATCCTTATTCGGAGTATCTTAATTTCAATCGCTTGAAACAACTGGATGAGGAAACGAGTCAAGAGTTTGGCGGGATCGGCGTACAAGTGGAGATGCGGAATGAATTCTTGACGGTGATCGCTCCAATAGAAGGATCGCCTGGAGAACGCGCGGGGCTTGTGCGGGGCGATCGCATTGTCGGCGTAGATGGAGAAAGTATCGAGGGACTGAATATTTCGAAATCAGTTTCCGAATTAAAAGGCAAACCAGGTACAATGGTGGCGATTTTGATCGAACGCAGGGGAGTCGACGAACGTTTCGAAGTAGAGGTGATTCGCGAATTGATCGAAGTGGACAATGTTCACGGAACCGAACTTTTGGAGTCGGGTGTCGGCTACTTGCGGATTTCCCAGTTTGGAAAGCGCACGGGCGATGAGATGGAGACTGCTATCGAGTCGCTTTTGGGTCAGGGAATGGAGGCTTTGGTGATCGACCTGCGCAACAACCCCGGTGGATTGTTGGACGTAGCGGTCGAGGTGGTGGAGGAATTCGTTCCAGCTGGGCAGTTGGTTGTGTATACTAAAGGGCGTCACGAGGCGATGAGCGAAGAGTGGTACGCGCAGGCGGAAGGCGATCCTTATGATTTTCCGTTGGTGGTTTTAGTGAATCCTGGATCGGCGAGTGCGTCGGAAATCGTGGCTGGGGCATTGAAAGATTCGGGCAGGGCGAAATTGGTAGGAGCTAAGACTTTCGGTAAGGGGTCCGTCCAAAGTATTTTGCCTTTGGGCGCGGATACGGGATTGAAGCTGACGACGGCTAAATACTATACGCCAGGCGGTTATGTGATTCATGAGAATGGAATCGAGCCGGACGTGGTGATTGATATTTCAACGGATGATGAGAGTCATTTAGCCACTCAGCGCAGCCGTTTGTCGACGATGCCGCTAGAGAAATTCGTGGAGCGTTTCGGGTTCGAGCCGATTGAGGATAAACAATTGAATGCGGCGAAGGCGTTGATGCTCGAAGCCTTGGAGAAATTGGATCGATGATCTTAGGAATCGAGAGTTCCTGCGACGAATCTGCCCTGGCTTTGCTCGACCGTTCGAAGGGCATCGTTGGCGAGTGGATTAGCAGTCAAGTGACCTTGCATGCTGAATACGGGGGAGTGGTTCCAGATCTTGCCAGTCGGGAGCATTTGAATAATTTCGGGCCCTTGTTGAAAGAGCTTTCCGACGAATTTGATATTAGTTCGGTTAGTGAAATAGTGGTTACGGCTGGGCCGGGTTTGGCTGGTTGCCTGGCTATGGGGCTATCGGTGGCGAATGCTTTATCGGTTTCCCTTGGGGTTCCTGTGTATGCGGCGAATCATTTGCGAGCTCATGCTTATTCGGTTTTTATTTCGATGTATCAGGATGATACAGACGTATTTGAAGCAACGTTGGATGGATTGTTGCCTCATCTTTCACTAGTTGTTTCGGGAGGAAATACGTTGCTGGTTCGGATCGATGAGGATCGTTCGCTTTCAATTTTGGGGCAGACGATTGACGATGCTGCGGGCGAAGCTTTGGATAAAGGAGCAAAGCTATTAGGGCTGGGCTATCCTGGCGGGCCGAAGCTCGAGAGGATTGCGCGGGATGGAAAATCGAACGTATTCGATTTTCCACGAGCGTTGATCGGAAAGCCCAATTTGGATTTTAGTTTCTCGGGTTTGAAAACGAGTTTGCGCTATCTTTTGGAGAAGCATACTCAGGATGACCTTGATAAGGTTTTCGCTGATATTTGCGCTTCCTATCAGGAAGCGGTGGTGGATGTTTTGATTCGCAAAACGGAGCGTGCTTTGAAGCAAGGCTCTTTTCGCAGTATTGGCCTTTCAGGTGGCGTATCCAATAATCAATCGCTTCGAGATTGGTTCCTGGATTTGGGAAAACGCCATCGCACGCCTTCCTTTCTTGCCGAGCGAAAGCACACGGGCGACAACGCGGGGATGATCGCGTTTAGCCATGTGTTCGAAGGTGCGGGAAAGGTAGCTTCGATAATCGATATCAAACCCAGCGCGACGATTGAGACGGTCCTTTAGGAAGCGTTTTTAGCGGGAGCAGCTTTTTTAGCGACTTTTCTTGAAGCGCGTTTTTTGGCCAAGACCTTCTTGGCCGTTTTTTTAGCTGGAGGAGCTTTCACTTCGGGGACTCCAACTGGCGCTGTCGGTTTGGTAGCGGCCCGAGGTTTGCGGGGGCGCTTTTCTCTTTCGGGAGGGCGATCGTTTTTAATTTCGACGGGGGCAGCTGGTTTTGCTTTTCGAGGCCTACGTTTTTCGGATGCGTTTTTCGGCTCTCGCGTTTCCGAATAATCGCTTGCAGAGGAGGTTTGCTCAGAGTTTTCGGAGTGTTCGGGCCGGCGGCCGCGGCGAGGATTGCGAGAGCGCCTTCTTTTCGGTCTCTCTTCATTAGAATCGTTTTCGCTGCGTTGTTCTTCTGGTTGGGAGTGTGGAGCGGCGATTGCTAGTGGAGCGTTGTTGAGGTAGGCCTCTATATCGAAGTCGGAATGCGAGAATGTTTTGACGAGGTCGTTTAGAGGGCGGAAAGCGGGGTGTGTTACGTCGCCGATTAAGCTGTAGAAAATAGTTTCGGTGGGAAGGACCTGGCAGCCGAGTCCCCGAAGGGCTTGAATTGCATGGAGTGCGTCTTCGGCTCTGCGGCAGCCGAGGGCGTCGACGAGAAAAGTGACGTCGATATCTTCGTCAACCGCTTGGAGGCCTGTTTGATAAACGCAGATGGGCGTTTCTAGTCCGCAAACAAGGAGGTGATAGATTTCCTTGTCCCGGAGAAAATTTTCGATACCGGGAGCGCTAAGGGCTGAGAAGCTTTCCTTATGGAAGAGCGTGGGAGTTCGAGCGCGTCGAAGGAGTTTGGCGTTGGTGTGGCCAAGTTTGTTGGGTACCTGTTCGGTGAAAAGCGTGGTGATGCCAAGAGTTCGCGCCGCATCGATTGCGAATGCGCAGCGGTTTAGGAAGCCTGATTTGTCGTGCAGCGTATCTATGAAGCAATCCTGAGCGTCGAGTACGAGCAGGGCTACGGTGCTAATTAGGTCGCTTCGGTCCTTCTGATTGGTTGGCATTGTTCGGTTGGATAGGCGCTTCTTTGGGGTTAATCAACAAGAAGCGAGAGATTTTTCTAGCCAGGCGCGAATCGGATCGGATAGTGGGATTATATGGAATTGCACATCGCTCCGATATCCCGCAAGTCAAATTTCACAGAGGTTGCATTCGAAAAGAATGATCGGGTTGTGAGCCTGTTGATTCGAACTGCAGAGGAAGTGCTTCGCTCTGATATCCTCGAGAGCGATGAGGAGAGCTATGAGCTTCCAGGAGAATTGATCTGCCGGTGGACTCAGATATTCAAACCGCGTTCGAAAGATGATAAAGAAGCTCAGGAAGCTTTGAAGCTGACAGCGGATAATTTGTTTATCAGCCTATTCGAGGGTGAGGATGGACCTTCTCAAGAAAATGCGAAGTTCAAGCATTTGCTGGGGCTTATGTTGGAACGGCGGAGGTTGCTGAGGGTAAAGGAGCGAGATTCCGCGTACACAATCTATATCCATCGCCCGTCGAAGAATGAATATGCGGTTCCGAATGTGGAGCTCGATCCTCAGTTTTTTATCGAAAGTCAAGAGAAGCTTGAGTTCTTGATTCCGGGCGGAAGCGACGCTGATACTTCGGGAAGCAAAGGGAAGCAATCGAAGGCGGAAACGTGATTGTTTAACCTTTGGAAACCGTTGATTACTGCTTAGAATTCTGTTTTAAACCAAAGGGGTTCGGCGGGTGTTGTTTTCGGGATTCCGATTGAAATGAATCGAGGTCGCTTGGTTCGAAATGGAATCTCGTAGCTTTGGGAAATCTTGATCTCGTGTTCTGCGTGAATTCTCAAACATGATGGATTGTTTGCCGTTTTCGTCTCGAGGATCGCTACGGAGGAATATTTGTTTTGGCGTATCCGTATCAATAGTGTGTCGTGAAGGGTGCGATACGATTGCTTTGTTTGTCTGTCCGTTTCGGTTTGTACGAATTCGATCTTTCCGAGGCGTGTCGTTCCGGCTGCTAGGCACGCTACGGGAGATTCGTTTGCCAAAGCGTTTTGGTTTCGCTTGGCGAGAGCGTTGACTAGGGATTGAAGTTCTTGGGTCGCTTTTCGGGGCATGTAGAGGCGCTTTTGGTAAAAGGATCTGTATTGAGCTTTCCAGTACTTCACGAATCGCAAGTCGCGAGGCAATGGATAGAAAAGAGCAATGGTGTTGTTGGATGGGGTTGGCAATAAAGCTTTACTTGAAATCCGAAGCGAGCAACCTCATAGCTTCAAATTTGCCCAATATTGAAGTCTAAAGTAATATGGTCCTTAAAGAAAACTGTAAATATTCACTAGTCATCCCCACAAGCATGGGCGTTCGTCTTACTCCGCAGAATGGGCAACCTGTTCATTCGAGCGACACATTTTTCATGCAAGCTACGAGCGCGGAATCGAATGTCGCTAGCATACCTTCTTTTTTGGGGCTTCCCGTTAAAATCCTAACGACCTTCGTTAAGGAAAGTCCGATTGCTCGATTCATCAAGGACGACCTTTCTAGACGTCACATCGATTATGAAGGACCGGAACTTGATCAGGAAGACCCATGGGGCTATCGTCATCAGATCAATATTGCTGACAGTGGTTTCGGTTTGCGGGGACCGCGCGTTCAGAATGATCGGGCGGGTGAGGTCGGTCGTACGTTAAATGCTAGCGATTTTGATTTTGATCGCATCTTTGGCGAAAACGGAGCGCAGGTGGTTCACCTGTCTGGATTAATTGCCGCTTTGTCGCCTGAAACCAGTAAATTTTGTTTGGATATCGCACGATCTGCTAAAAAGCATGGTTCCCGGATATCGTTTGATTTGAACCATCGGGCGACGTTTTGGAAAAACCGCGAAGAAGAGCTTCGCGACGTTTTCATGGAGATAGCGGGGTTAGCGGATATTCTCGTAGGTAACGAAGAAGATTTTCAGCTTTGTCTGGGGTTCGAGGGGCCGGAAGAAGGTGGAGGCGATTTGGCTGCAAAAATCGAAAGCTTCAAGAGTATGATCAATCTCGCGAAGGAGAGGTTTCCGAATGCCTCCGTCTTCGGAACAACCTTAAGGGAAGTGATCAGCGTGAACAGGCACTTGTGGGGGGCGATTTTGTCCGTAGGTGATGATTTCCATGTTGTTGAGCCGCGTGAAATTCCAGTCTTGGACCGAATTGGTGGTGGCGACGGATTCGTGGGGGGAGTTCTATACGGGCTGATTAAGGGTTGGGCTCCTGAGACGTGGATTCAGTTTGGTTGGGCTAGCGGCGCCTTGGTGACCACGATGAAGACCGATTATGGTCAACCTGCTGATGAAGATCAAATTTGGAATATCTGGGAGGGCAACGCTCGGGTCAGGCGCTAGTTCTGAGAGATTGAGGGAGCTTTTGAAGGCGAGTCGTTTCCTCACGGTCTGAGTGCTTCTTTGCGAGGAGTGTCCCTGCTTGCTGTAAGTTAGTTAGCTGGATGGCGGGTTGAATCAGGGTTTTAGTCGATTTGGGCGTAATAGGAGCGGGTTAGACCATTTGACTTTCTATGTCTATGTTAAGAAAGAGTTTAATCCGTTGACCCTCCTGACAATTAGGGCTTTGCCCTTGACGTAGAACGTTATCCCTCCATTTTTTTTACAATTAGTCCGTTTATTTCTCTTAAATGAATCTTGCCCGTATTTTTGCCATGGCTGTTTCGTTCTCTTTTGGAACGACGATCATCTATTCAGAGGATGAGCCACGCGAAATCAGCATAGCTGTAGTTCCGAAAGGGACAAACAAGGAGCGTTGGCAGGCAATTCATTCTGGAGCTATGAAGGCGAGCAAGGAATTGGCTAACGAGGGGTTGGTCGTGAATATTCTTTGGAAAGGCAATCTCGACCCGGACAGAAACGAGCAGATCCAAGTGGTGGATACGTTCACGGGGCAGCGTTTGAGCGGTATTTTGGTTGCATCTCTGGGCCAGAATCAATTTACTGGTCAAGTGCACGTGGATGCGAATTCAGATTTGCCGATGATCTACATTGACGATGGTTTGGATGCGGAACGGGCAATTAGCTATGTGGCGACAGACAATTTTCAAGGAGGCGCAATCGCAGCCGACCGAATCGCTCAGTTGATGGAAGGGGTCGGTAATCTTATTGTTGTGCGTCACGAACAGGGTGATACGAATACGGAAGCTCGCGAAGCTGGATTTATCGAACGGATCAAATCTCGTTATCCATCGATCCGATTGATTTCAATGGATCAACATGCCAGCGATGATGCCGAAAAGGCATACGGCGTTTCGGAGTATTTGTTGAATCGGTACGGAAGGCGATTAAATGCCGTGTTCGCATCGAGTGCGTCTGGTACGGATTCGATGCTGGGAGCTTTGAGGAGTTTTAATTTAACCGAGCAGGTTCACTTGGTTGGCTATGAAGCTTCGGTTGCTTCTCTAGAAGCGATTAGGTCAGGCGAAATCAAGGGGTTGGTCGTTTCAAATCCTTATCGAATGGGTTATTTGGGTGTAACGACTTTAGTGGACCATATTCAAGGCGGCAATATTCCGACAATTGTCGATACGGGCGTCACGCTGGTGACACAATCGAATATCGATAGTTCGGAAGTGCAAGAGGCTTTGGGCTTCGAGCAATCCGAAGTATTGCGTTAGGGTTCAGCCAGTCGCTTTATGAGAAGCGGTCGATCTTCGCTTTTGAGCTGGGTAGGGGTGTTAAAGTGATGTGGCGTATACCTAAGCAAATTTATATTCTGATCGCTGCGGTTATTGTTCTAGGTTCATTACTATACCAGCTTGATCATCAGGTGGATCGCCAGAGCTCGCCCATCGAAGACAGTCTATTGGAGGCGGAATTGATTATGGGCATTCCGACAATTCCGAACCTGGGAGGATGGCCTCCGAGTTTGTTAGTGGCCTTGCGTGAGATTCATAGAGGGTTTGGAGATCAAGAAACTCAGGCCAAGAGTTTGAAGGATTTGGGGCGGTTGTACTTTATTAACGGCTTTATGGGGCAGGCACGTCAGTGCTTTGATGCTTTGCGGAAAATCGAGCCGAGCGAAGCTCGTTGGGCGTATTTCCTGGGTATGGTTACGCGCGACTATCAAAATAAGGAATTGGCGATCGAGGCATTTCGGGAGTCGCTCCTAATCGGTCAGGCGTATCCGAATGCTCGTTACCATTTGGGACAATCCTATTTAGGCTCGGGCAGGATTTTGGAATCGGTTGATGCGTTTGGACCTTTGTTAGGAAAGAATGAATGGGCTGGCTGGGCCCATTTTGGCTTGGCAAAGGGTTTGGCGTTAGAAGAGCGATATGTAGAGGCTTTGGCTGAATTGGATCTGGCGATTGAAGAAATGGGTGACGTTCGGGAATTCTACGCTTTTTTGGTAGAAGTCGCTCCGTATGCGGGGAGGCGATCTGGGGTCGAGAATGCTCGGAAGGAATTGGAGCGAATTGAGTATGACCGGGACCCCTATGATCCGTGGTTTCAGGATTTGTGGAGTCTATGTTTCGATCCATTCCGTTTGATGCTATTAGCCAAGGCTGAGGAGCTCGAGGGCGATCTTTCTAAAGCAAGTGAGATCCTCGAACGAGCAGTCGAGATAGATGGGGAAGATCCCGAGATACTGGAGGCGTTAGAGGCGCTTTTGCGACGATTGTAGGGTGCGATTCAATTCAGTCTGTTTCTGGGTTGCAAAGGCCTTTTGTTACATTCGTGTTACAGGAATGTTACGGAGGGGTGAATTGTTTCGAATATCGAATAATGTGCTCGAACCCTGTGGTTCTTAGAGAGTAACGGGTTAGTTGAAGTCGGAATAATTCGATTTCGCGATCCCGTAATCACAAACTAACGAATACTATGCGAACGCTTACGTTCATGCTCATTGGGGCTTTTTTGCTAGCCGCTCCTATTGTACAAGCCCAGGATAACTCTACGGATATCCTTATTCAGGTATTGCTCCGGAAGGGCATTCTTTCCGAATCAGAAGCTTCAGAGATCCGTCAAGAAGTAACCGCTGTAGCCGAGGCTCAGAAAGCGGAAATCGTCGATGCTGCGGTCGCTCAGGTTGAACGCGTTTATGTTTCCTCTCCGAGCGTGCCAATGCCGAGCAAGCTTTCGAATTTGACACTTACTGGAAATGCTCGTTTCCGGTATCACTATGAGAACGCTGAAAGCCGATCGGGCGAGAATAACGATCGCTCTCGCTGGCGCTACCGTATTCGTTTGGGTTCGATCTACCAGTTTAAGGAAAGTGCGTACTCGCTGGGCGTACAATTGGAAACGGCAACTTCGAACGATTCGAATAACGCGAATTTCGGTGGGTTCTTCGACAAGTCAGGTGGCGGAATGAGTGTTGGTCGCATCTATTTGAATTATAAGGGCGAGGACTGGAATATCACTTTCGGCAAGCAAGCTAGCCCGTTTTATATGCCGAAGATGTTGTGGGACGGCGATCTGAATATTGAGGGGTTATCTGAGTCGATTTCCCGCGGAGCTTGGACTTTTACTGCCGGGCAGTATATTATCGACGAGGAAAACGAGTCGAAGGAAAGGATCGGAGGTCAGTCTGTAACCGATGATGCTCTACTGA